>MRWG01000862.1_pt1 | contig 24580 bp, 19 predicted proteins | sample 1013341 | NCBI WGS metagenome assembly MRWG01 (sample SAMN06117577, study PRJNA244670) | biofilm metagenome | biome: Water; feature: Cathode Biofilm; material: Biofilm; isolation source: microbial consortium enriched at the cathode of a solar microbial fuel cell | place: USA: District of Columbia ... | reverse complement strand
GCCAGCCCCCGTGGTGGCCCGCCACTTGTTTTGGACCTGTGAGCAGGGGCCAGAGGTGGTACCTTATCCAATCACGGTCGCCGAACTCCACGATTCCCTCCTGAATACGTTGGTACGCCTGCAGGAGATACAGCTAAACGAGGAGGAGCTGGGCAATGCCTTTGCCCCGCCCAGGGAAGAGGTGCTGCGGGAAATGGAGGATTGCAACGGGAATTTGGCCTACCTCATCAACAGTGGGTATGCCCGCTTTGGCCCTTCCCTGTTGCCGGAGGGGAATGGTACCGCAACCGGGGTGCTGCGCAGGGAGGGCAAAGACTACGGGCTGGTCATCCGGGATACGGGCGACCTGGATTTTTCGGGGGAACGATGCCCCGGGGGTGGTATGGTGCAAAGCAGCAACCGCCTGTTTATCTCTGAATTGGCCGACCCGGACAACAACGCCGACGCCCGTTTTGTGGAATTGTTTAATTCCGGGGCAGAGGAGCTTTCCCTGAACCAGTGGGTTTTAAGGCGGTATACCAATGACCAGACAACGGTGAGCAGTACCCTGGACCTTAGCGGTTTGCGGATAGCACCTAAAAGCACCCTGCTCATCGCGGCAGATGCCATTGCCTTTGAGGCTGCCTATGGTTTTCCCCCGGACCTGGAAGCAGGCAGTAACGGGCCTGCAGATTCTAATGGGGATGATACGATAGCACTGGTTGACCCCTTCGGACAGGTAGTGGATCTATTTGGGGTCATAGGGGAAGACGGTTCGGGGACCAACCATGAATTTGAAGATGGGCGCGCCCAGAGAAAAGCCTTCGTGGAATACGGGAACCCGGTATATACCTTTTCGGAGTGGGAGGTGTATAATGACTCGGGACAGGCAGGGACGCAAAACCTGCCCAGGAATGCCCCCGATGATTTCAGCCCGGGGCAAAGGTGACCTCCCTAGCGGGTGACCAGGTGCAATATCTTCGTTAATTCGGCCGGACTCATGGGCTTTAACAGATACTCGGCCACCATCGGATAGGATTTAACACGCTCCATATCACGGGGGTCTATGGAAGAACTCATGACGTAGATGGAAGTGGTGCATTCGTGGCCATCCGTCAGGTCCCTGAAGTATTCCAGAAAGTTCCATCCATCCAGAATCGGCATATTCAGGTCCAGAAAGATGATCTGGGGAAAGCGCTGTCCCGACTGTGCCAACAATAAAAACGCGTCTGCGGCTTGTTGCCCATTGTTGAATACGATTACTTCCCCGGCCAGGTCCATATCCCTGATCACCCGTTTGGTGCCGTAGATGAAAATGGGATCGTCGTCTATGATGCAGCAGGTTTCTAATTTTTTCATGTCGTTGGTTTTTTACGCTTCCTTGAGGAATACGATAAAAGTGGTTCCTTTTCCCGGTTGGCTTTCTACCGCTATTTTACCCTCCATGGCCTCGATTTGGTTCTTGGTGATAAACAGGCCTATGCCTTTGGCATCCTTATGCTGGTGGAAGGTTTTGTACATGCCGAACAATTTGTCGCCGTACCTTTCAAGGTCTATCCCCTGGCCGTTGTCCTTGAATTCCAGCCTGATGTAGCCCGCTTCCCTGCGGGAACTTATCCGCAATTTTAAGGGCCTGCCAACATCGCGGTATTTAATGGCGTTGGTAAACAAGTTGAGCAATACACTGTCCAGGTAGGCAGGCACCACAGTTGTTCTGTGGTCGCGGGGGATATTGATTTGGCAGTCGGCCTGGCACTCACGGATCATCGCCAGGAGGTTGTTCTTGACCTTGATGGTCGCCTCTTTCAAGTCAACGGAAACGAGCTTTTCCCCAGCCGAGGTTTTCACCTGTACCACGTCATTCAAATGTTGCACCGTCTCGTTAAGGCCATCAGAAGCCTTCCCGAGCATTTCCACTATATGATGCCTTTCCGCCACGTCGGTTTCTACCTGGAGGAAGTTGGTGAGCATAGTCATGTTGGTAGCATGTGAACGGAGGTTATGAGACACGATATGCGCAAAATTCAATAGGCTTTCGTTCTGTCCCAGGGTGACCTCCACCAGTTGTTTTAAACGGTTCTCCGCGGTCCTCCAGGGGGTAATATCGAGGATCTGGGATATGAAATGCGAGAGTTTCTGGGAAATGTCATAGACGGCGGTTACGGTCAGGATCGCGTAGACCAGTTGCCCGTCTTTACGAAAGTAGCGCTTTTCAATCTGGTAGGAATTGCGCTTTCCCCTGACCACTTCCTGTAGGAGTTTCAGGTCTTTGCCCAGGTCGTCCGGATGGGTGATGTCCTGGAAGGTGCACTGCAACAATTCTTCTTTGGAGTACCCCAGGCTTTTACAAATACTCTTGTTTACCCTGAGCCAGTGGCCCTTTGGGTCTACCAGGGCCATCCCTATGGAAGAATTGTCAAATGCCCCGGAGAAGGATTCTTCATTCCGCAGCAATTCCAGCCGGGCTGTTTTAAGCTCGGTAATGTCCAGGATGGTCCCGATGATTTTGGTGGCCCACCCTTTATCATCCCTTATAAAGTGCCCGGGGACTTTTACATACTTCTTTTTATTTCCGGGCAATTCCAACCGGATTTCCAGGTTGACGTCCGGCGACTTTTTGATGGCTTTTGAAATGGTAACCCTGGTTTGCTCCAGGTCTTGGGGGTGTAAGACGCTCATCCAATAGGAAGCCAGGTCGATGCCTGCCTCGCGGTGCAGCTCATAAATGGCGTAGGTATTGTCGTCCCAGTATACTTCACGGGTGTCAAAATTGTATTCCCAGATCCCGATGCGGGAGGCGCCTGTGGCCACATTCAGACGCTCGGAAACTTTCCGGTATTTCTCCTGGGCGACCATGCTTTCCGTGATATCCCAATTGGTGCCGGTCATTTTGATAGGCACCCCGGCCTTGTTTTTTTGTACAATGGCCTTGGCCCGGATATACCGGGTTTCTCCGGAAGGCAGGATGATCCTGAACCGGGTGTCAAAATCCTTTTTCCCGTCCAAAGCCCGTTGTGTTTCCTTTTCGGTGGGTTCCTGGTCTTCCGGGTGTACCGTGGCTTTCCACGCTTCGTATATTCCCGGGAAGGCATCTTTGGTGATCCCGTAAAGCCTGAACATATTGTCGTCCCAGATAAGATCGCCCGAAGCCAGGTCGTAGTCCCAGATCCCAACTTGGGCCCCATTGGTTGCGAGCGCGAGACGCTCTGTGGCGGTTTTTGACTTTAATTCCGCTACCTTTTTGGCATCGATGTCCTGGAAGGTGCCAAAAAGGCGTACCGCTTGCCCGTTAACGAATTCGGCCTCCCCTTTCGCGCGTACCCATATTTCTCTTCCTTTGGCTGTGATAATCCTGAGTTCTGTGTCCCATGGAGTGCCATCGCTCAAGGCCCGGCTGATGAGATAGCTGACTTCTTCACGGTCCTTTCCAGCTTTATAAAAATTGATGCCCTGTTCCAGACTGGGCTTATAGTCAGGGTCCACTTCGTGGATGACCCGGGTCATCGCCGACCAGTACAGGTGGTTGTTGATCAGGTCCACTTCCCACCCACCGATACGGGCTACTTGTTGGGATTTCTCGAGGAGGGCTTCACGCCGTTTCTGTTCGTTGAGGAATTCCAGGACCAGGAGTACCCCGCCTGTGGCACCTTCGGGATGTCGCCAGGGGCTGACTTTCCATTGGACCCAGTTAAAGCTGCCATCTGCTTGTTGGTAGCAGTGCGCATCGCGGGTTGCAAGTTTCTGGGTCTTTAGGCACTCCAGCAGGGATTCTTTGAGGATTGGGCCCAATAAGGGGAGGAGTTCTTCTATAGATTGCCCTATCAGGTCTTCGCCGGCACCGTGTAACTCCCTGGCCCAGGCATCGGTATGAGCGCGCAGGCGGAGCCGCGTATCGAAATTGGCAATCGGTACTGGGATTTGCTGAAATAGGGGGGTATTCAGTAGTGTTTCCACTAAAAAGTTTGGTTTAGCTAATGCTCTAACGATTTTAGCACCCTGATATTGCCAACTTCCGGGATTTTCCCGGTTAAATACGCGGTACATCCAGGTTTCTCCAGGGTGGTGTGGAGGGGCGGAAAGCTTTGTTGTGCGCCTCGTGGGAGGAGGTTCCGCCCTGGGTTCCTGCAAAACTGAAGACATTCGTCTTCTTTGTAGTGAAATCAGGGGAAGAAGTGCAAGGACTAACGTTGGCTTCCTTAATTTTGTATTTTAGATCGTATGGAAGAATTTTTTGATGAGATTCGGAAGGGTGGGCTTCAATCAGTTCGTACCATGCTGGAGGCCCATCCCGGTTGGGTCAGAATACGTGACCACCGGGGGTCTACCCCGTTGATCCTGGCCGCGTATTACAACCAGGCCGAAATTGTGGCCTTGTTACTAGAGCAAGGTGCGGATGTGGATATGAAGGATGCCTCTGGCAATACCGCCCTTATGGGGGTTTGTTTTAAAGGGTATGATGCCATAGCACGGCAGTTGATCAGGGCGGGGGCCGATGTGGATGCCCGGAATGCCATGGGGGCCACCTGCCTTATTTTTGCCATCACCTTTAACCGGGAAGAGATCGCACGCCTGCTTATGGACGAAGGAGCCGACCTAACGGCCCGGGACGCGCGGGGACATACCGCCCTGGACCATGCACGGATGCTGGGACTACAAAACCTGGTGGCCCTATTGGAAAAATCTTGATATGATGGCGGAAGAACTACAAATAACACTCATCCAGGCGCCACTGGCCTGGGAACAACCTGAAGCCAACCGAACAACCTTTTCCCAAAGCCTGGCGCTCGTTCCCGATACCACAGACCTGGTGATACTCCCGGAGATGTTCACCACCGGATTCACCATGACCCCGGGGAACATAGCGGCCGGGGAGGGGGCCAAAACGTTGCGATGGATGCAGGAGGCAGCAGCCCGGTACAAGGCTGCCCTCTGCGGTAGCATTGCGTTCCGGGAAGGCTCCCGGTTTTTTAACCGGCTCTTTTTTGTAACCCCCGAAGGCGAGACCAGGTACTATGACAAAAGGCATACGTTTACCCTGGCGGGGGAGGACAAGGTCTACACCGCAGGCAGGGAGAAACTGGTGGTGGAATACCGGGGTTTCCGGATATGCCCCCTTATTTGTTATGACCTAAGGTTCCCGGTCTGGAGCCGTAATACGGAAGGGTATGACCTGCTGCTTTTTGTGGCCAACTGGCCAGCTCCCCGGGTTCAGGCCTGGGACACCTTGCTAAAGGCCAGGGCTATTGAAAACATGGCCTATTGCGCAGGGGTAAACCGTGTGGGGACCGATGCCAACGAGCATGCATATTCAGGGCATTCAGCCGTATATGACTGCCTGGGGAATACCATGGTCTATTCAGAAGAAGCGGGACAGCTGCACGCAACCCTCTGCAAGTCACATTTGCAGAAAACACGGGAATCCCTGAAATTCCTGGATGACAGGGATACTTTTACTCTGGCACCGTAAAGGTTTGCTCCAGTTCCCAATTGGCCCGCACTTCTATGGTTTGGGGATAATACAGTACGCGCTCGGGTTGCCTTGCTTCCAGATAGCTGCCCGTGTCCCATTGCCCGTTGCCATTGGTGTCGAAGATCAGCCGCACCAGGTATTTGGCAGGAGGGAGGGTAAGAAATTCGAGTTGGCCGGGCCTGGTGGCGTAGATTTCCCTTTGAGTAACCCCTTTTTCATTGGTCAGTTGCACAATCAAGGGATATTGCTGGGTTCCTTCCAACACCATACGAAGGTTGCCAAAATCGGCATAACCGCCGGTAGAAAGGCGGTAGGTAATGGAGTCATTGGTGTTACCAAAAAAATCAGTGATGGCCTGCGGCAAAAGGTCTATAAAGTAGCCTTGCTGGGGTTCCTTTTCGAAATGCAGGAAATAGCGGTTAGAAAGCGTATCCCAGCGCCCTTCGTAGGGCAGCGGGACAGAGTCCCTGTCCATGAGGCCGATTTTGGAAGTGTCAATTTTTTGGATGGGGATGTTTGCACCCAGGTAAAAGGTGTCCTGGAAGTTGATGGAACTTCGGTGGCTGGCATTGATGAGCAGGGTATCGGCCACCAGCTTTCGCATTTTTACGGTGAAGGTGTCGCGTTTCATAAGCCGGTCATTGGATACCTCGAAGTTGATGGAGTCTGTTGTAAACGGGGTGAACCAAAAATTAAGGGTGTCTTTTCCGGGTTCCCGTGCCACCAGGGTCCGGACCGTGTCGGGTAGGGGGGTAATGGGTGCTACCTTTATGCCTTCTCCTGGCCCGTAGTACCCGAAAATTATACGGTTGGCGGCAGCCAGTGACGGGGTGACCGCCCTGTAGTCAGGGATTTCCCTGAAAAGGGAGAGCAGGTACGTGCTATCCGTGGGAAGCACTACCGTATCCCTGGTAAATCCAATCTTGTCGGATAGGGGGTCAAAGAGGTTGTTTTTTGACTTGTCTTTGATGGCCACCAAGGCGTATTTTCCTTCCTTCAGGTACCGGAGCCGGAAGATAGTGGTGCTGTCAAGCGTATTCGTAATATAATTGGGCGGCTTTTTATAGATGACAGAATCGGTAAAGGCAGAGTCGATCTCGTAGAGCATTACGCTGATAAACTCATCTGCTTCTTTGTTAAAGGCATCCTTTACCACCCCTGCCACCATGAGGGAGTCTATATAATCCCCGGTCGAAAACACATAGGTGAGAAAGTCGTTGGGGTTCCCTTCGTTGTTGTCTACGATACTTTGCCCAAAATTCAAGGTATAGGTGGTGTTTTCCGCCAAAGTGTCTTTCAGGATCACCTGTACATATTTGCTGGTGCCCCCCTGGGGCGTAATCTCCGGGACATTCTTCAGGGGGGGTGAGACGATCAGTTGGCTTTGGATATCATCGAGCTTGATGTATTCATCAAAATACAGGCGGATCCTTTTCGCCTTGAAACCGGTGGTAAAATTGGGGGGGTCGGCACTCAGGAGGACCGGCCCCTGCTCATCCTTGGGGCCGCCCGTGGGGCTGCCACGCCTTGCGCACTGCCAGAGGGAAAAGATGGCCAGGATAAGGAAAACACAGGAGAAAAGTCGTTGTAACAGGGCCATTATTCGGGTCTATTGCGCAAAGAAACGATTAATTTGCAGAACAATAAAATCAGGGGACCACGGCCATGGTGGCCACATAAACCGTCACTCCCTCTGCCTGTTGCAGGGCTTTAGCGCAGGCTTCCAGCGTTGCCCCCGTCGTCAGGACATCGTCTACCAGCAGCACCCGTTTTCCGCGTATCAGGCCGGGATCGGGAAGCGTATATAGCTCGCTGCTTCCCTGCCAGCGGTACCATCGGTCCTTACGCGTTTGTGTCTTGCTGTTCGACGTCTTCCGGAGTGCCGATTCCAGGAAGGGTACCTGCCACTGCACAGCCAGGCGTTGCCCAAACAAGCTTACCTGGTTATACCCCCGCTGTTTTTGTTTAGCCGGGTGCAGGGGTACCGGGATGACACAGTCTATGCGGCCGGCAAGGCTGTTTTCACCACGTAACAAGCCTCCCCACCAGTCGCCCAGGAAGCTTCCGATGTCTGGTTGGTTGCGGTATTTCAGGTAGTGAATAAGGTTTTTTACAATGCCTTCTTCGGTAAAAAAAAGGAAGGAAGCGGCCTTTTTAACGATAATCCGGCCATAAAAAATACGATCAACTGCATTTTCCTCGTTGAAGTTGTACTCGGTAAGAGGCATTTGGTTCCGACAAACTGTACAGAGGAATTGCTCTCCCCGATATAATCGCGCATTACATCCAAAACACGGCCTTGGCAAAAGAACCGTGTTGATATCATTTAATATATTTGTTAGCTTGGTAATCAACTGATCTTGATTCTAAAACCTACTTATAACATAGCCCCTGTCTGAATGAATTTTCAAGATACCAAATTCAATTATAAAATCATCCTTGCTGCCTTGGTTGCTGTAATTTTGGGGATCTTGATTGCCTTTTATTACAGTTATGCCCAATCCAAAGCTCAGATCGGTTTTCTGGAGGACGAGCGCAACCTGCTCGTCAAGGACCTTACCCTGATGAAAACCGAGGTAGACCGGTTGTCGGCATTGAATGAGGTCAATGAAATTGAATTGCAGGATTCCAGGTACCGGGTTCAACAACTCCTCGATTCAGTGGGGCGGTTGAATTTTACCGTGGGCAAACTGCGTGAAGATAAGAAGGAACTACGCATTCTGGAGGCCAAGTTTGACAGCCTGAAGCTTAAGAACAATTTTCTGCGGTACAACAATTTGCTGCTTTCAGAAAAATATGAAGAAACCCGCAAGATGATTGAGGACCTCCGAGGCAGGAGCCAGACCCTTGCCGAAGCGGAAGCCCTGCTGCGGGAGAAAAACAGGGAGCTCAGCAAAGAATTGCGCACCAAGAGTTACCTGAAACTCGAAGGAGCCGAAGGAAGCGGCTTCCGCCTTAGGAGCAGTCGCCCCATCAAGACCAACAAGGCCTCCACCATCGAAAAACTCAGGGGATGTGTGACCATTATGGGCAACCCCAACACCCGGAGTGAGGAACGTATCCTTTATTTCCAGTTCCTCGGCCCCAATATGAACGTCATCGAAGACAATGCCAATATCATTTCCGTCAGTGGCAATATCTACAGCAAGCGGGTGGAGCTCCTTTTTATGGGCGAGGATATGGTGGTTTGCGATTTTATCACTATTCCGGAGGGGAGCCTGGCTGAAGGCACCTATACCCTGAATGTATTTGAAGACGAAAAACTCCTTACCAGCTCCGAATTTCAGTTGAAATAATAGTCAGATTTCTGGGCTAAACCACTATTTTTGCCCAATGGCAAAACAAGAAGACGATTTTAAGAAGGTCATAGCCCACGCCAAGGAATACGGCTATGTATTTCAGTCGAGCGAAATTTATGACGGGCTAAGCGCCGTTTACGACTACGCCCAGAACGGGGTTGAATTAAAGAACAATATACGGGAATATTGGTGGAAGGCCATGGTGCAATTGCACGAGAACATTGTGGGCCTTGATGCCGCCATCTTCATGCACCCGACTACCTGGAAGGCTTCCGGCCATATCGATGCCTTTAACGACCCTTTGATAGACAACAAAGACAGTAAGAAACGCTATAGGGCCGATGTATTGGTCGAAGATCATGTAGCCAGGATAGAGGCCAAAATAGACAAGGAAGTGGAGAAGGCTGCCAAGCGTTTTGGCGAAACCTTTGACAAAGAGCAATTCCTGGCCACCAACGCCCGGGTGATCGGGTACATGGAACAGGCCGGGGCCATCCTGAAACGCCTTGGCAAGTCGCTTGAAAAGGAGGACCTGGCCGATGTGAAACTGCTTATCGAAGAACTGGAAATCGCTTGCCCGGTATCGGGATCCCGGAACTGGACGGATGTGAAACAGTTTAACCTGATGTTCGGCACCAAGCTCGGGGCCACGGCAGACACTGCTATGGACCTCTACCTGCGTCCCGAAACCGCCCAGGGGATTTTTGTGAACTTCCTGAATGTGCAGAAAACGGGCCGCATGAAGATCCCTTTCGGGATCGCCCAGGTGGGTAAGGCGTTCCGGAATGAGATTGTGGCCCGGCAGTTCATCTTTCGCATGCGGGAGTTTGAACAGATGGAAATGCAGTTCTTCATCCGCCCCGGCACCCAGAAGGAATGGTACGAACAATGGAAGGAAACCCGCATGAAATGGCACCTGTCTATGGGGATGGGCCCGGAAAACTACCGCTTCCACGACCACGAGAAACTCGCCCATTATGCCGATGCCGCCGCCGATATAGAGTTCCGTTTTCCCTTTGGCTTCAAGGAACTGGAAGGCATCCATTCGCGTACGGATTTTGACCTGGGGAACCATGAAAAGTACTCCGGAAAAAAACTGCAGTATTTTGACCCGGACACCAATGAACATTACGTGCCTTACGTGGTGGAAACCTCCATTGGGTTAGACCGTATGTTCCTGGCCGTATTTTCGAACTCGCTGCAGGAAGAGGAATTGGACAACGGAACCAGCCGTACGGTTTTGAAGATCCCCCCGGTGCTGGCCCCGACCAAGGCTGCGGTATTGCCCCTCGTGAAGAAGGATGGCCTGCCGGAAGTGGCTATGAAGATCTACGATGAGCTCAAATGGGATTACAACATCGCATATGACGAAAAGGATGCTGTTGGCCGGCGTTACCGCAGGCAGGATGCCGCAGGCACTCCGCTGTGTATCACAGTAGACCACCAGACCCTGGAAGACGATACGGTAACCCCGAGGTACCGCGATTCCATGGAGCAAATAAGGATTCCGGTTGCCACGATCCGGGAGAAGGTATCGCTGGAGGTAGACATGAAGTATTGGCTCAAAAAGATGGCCTAGCCATTACCATTCGTACCTCAATTCCAAACCGGCATACAGGTTGCGGTCGTTTCCAGGGTAATAATACCTGGGCTCAGACCCCCCGAACCCCACCGCATTGATCAATACCGATGAGGCGTAACGGGTGTCCGTCAGGTTGTTGATCCCCGCATCTACTCCCAGGCTGAGGGCGCTTCCTATCTTTCTTCGGTATCCCATGCGGGAATTCAGCAGTGTAAAGGCGTCGCTTTGCAAGCTGTTGGCATCGGTTAGCGGGATGGCCCCCACATGTTGCGCGCTCAGGCTCCAGTAAAAAGCCCTGGCGTGTTCTAACCGCCAACCGGCATTGAAACGGTGCTTAGGGACGCCTGTGAGAGGGTTCCCGGAATAATCGTTGTCACCATCGATAAACCTGGCAAAGGCATGGTCACTAAAGGTATAGCTGAGGAAAGGCGAAAGGGTGGTCTTTGTTCCAAGGGCAACCACCATACTGGCGTCCAGTTCCAACCCCTGGTGCCTTGTCTTGCCGGCATTCCTGCCGATAAACTGGTCCTGCCCCACCCGTTCCGCCACCAGGAGGTTCCTGATATCCATGCGGTAAAAAGTGGTCGAAAGCGCCCATTTCTTTTTAGTGACTACCGTCCCCAGCTCATAGCTGATCCCCTTTTCCTGTTCGATATCGGGGTTGATGACCCCATCGGGGGTAAGCGTTTCTTCCAGGCTGGGGTTTGAAAAGCCCCGGCTGATATTGCCATGAAAACGTAAAGATTGGTTGTAGCGGTATTCGAGGTCCAGGCTGGGGAGGAGAATGGGGTCAAAACTCCTGCTCGCGGAACGATTGCCAGCCCCGGTATTGAAAAGGTCCCTGAAATCGTAATTGGTTTTGTTCAGGGTAAGCGCCAGTTGTGCTGTAAAGGAGGGGGCCAGCGCCATTTCAAAGGTGCCAAAGGCAAAAAACTGCCGGCGGAATTCCCGGTTGTCGCTTAACGCATCGCCTTGCAGGCTGCCATTGCCATCATTTTCTTCATACAGGTTTTCAAAGGTCCCCCAATGGTATTCATCCTTAAAGAGTTCTGCCCCCAGGGTATATCCCGGCTTTGTTTCGGCGGTGCCATAGGTGCCTTCAAATACGGTGCGGAACCCATAGGCGTTGGTGAATTCGTCCAGGATATTGAAGGGCCGGGGTTCATAATGGTCCAGGTAGCTGTAGAAGACGCTGCTTTGGTTGCTGAGGTTTTTGTGGATCTCCAGGGAATGGTTCAGGCCCAGCAGGGTATAGCGGTTGGCTTCGAACCCCTGGGCCTGGGCCCAGGTAAAGGCCGCCTGTGACGGGTCTTCTTCAAATGCGGTACGGCCCAGGGAACTGGGGATCTGGGCGGTGTAATTGATATGGTTGACCAACAGGCCGAGGGTGCTGGCTTTGCCAAGCGTATGCGTGGTGGTGAGCAGGATGGCATCCCGGTCAAACCGGCTGTTTTCCCGGTAGCCTTCCAGGTCCATATGGTTGTAGTGCAATTCCATACTGAAGGCCCCGTCGTCATGTGAAAACCCGAGGTTGTCCTTAAACAGGCCATAGGACCCCAGGGTAAGACTGTTACTCAGCGAAGTGGTACCCGGGGCCGGGCTTTTGGGTTGCAGTAATATGGTTCCCCCCAGGTTGGCACCGAATGCACTGCCCTTGGGTCCTTTGATCACCTCCATGGTGAAGAGGTTCTCAAGATCAAAAGCCTCCAGAGTGGAAAATCCCGTTCCGTCGGTTACCGGGATGTTGTGGTAGTACAGTCGGAGCTTATCCGTTCCAAAAGGGGTCCGGGCCCCAACCCCCCGTATGGTAATGCGGTTGGTGTTTAGCGCCCCCGAGAGCACATAAACGCCTGATATCTGGTTCAGGGAAGCCGGCAGGTCTACGGGGCTGTAGTTGCGAAAGACTTCCGGACCAATAATGCTGGATACCGTTATACCCGTAGCCATGGGTTTTTTGGCAGGGTCATAAAGGATAACCTCTTCCAGGTAGGTGATGGAATCCTGCACTTTTTCCTGGGCAGGAACCCAAAAAGCCGCCAGTCCAAGGAGCAGGCAAAGGTATGTTTGCTTCATACCGCTCAAAAGTAAGGATTAAAACCTGAATCCTAAAGCAAGACCAGCCCGGTACATGAAGGTTTCCTGGAAGGCTTCCGGGTTAATGTTCCTTCCGAACCCCCCGAATACCTCCAGGGAAAACCGCTCGCTTCGGGTAACCCATTTGTTGCCGATACCCAGGCCAAGGGCCAGGGTATTGTAATCCTGGTTCCGCCGCCCCAGCACGGCATCCTGGGTATCCTCTTCCCCGGTGTAATACAGGCCGAAAGCCTCGGCGAAAAAACCGGATCGGGGGCCGTATCCAAAGTAGGCCCTGAAATTGGGCCCTATGCCAAAGTTCCCGTTGTAATCCAGCCCATCATTGTCAAGATAGACCGTGCCCCCTAAACTGGTATCTTCGCCCAGGAAGTATTCATAGGAGAAATCTACGGTGCCGGTGGCCAGGAAATGGCCGATATTGAATTTGAGTTCCTGCTGGGTGTCAAACCGGGGATACGCCTGGGCATTGGCCAGGAATCCGCAAAACAGGAGCAGGAAAGTGAGATTTTTCATGATCTTTGGTTTGCTTTTTTGGTATATACAATTAGCGTTCCAAAGTCCAAAGGTAGCGAAGTTGGTTGGCCTTTTCTATACGGACCGGCCCTGGGTTGCCTGGCGAACATCGTGTCCAAAAACTTTCCGGGTGCGGCAAACATTCCTATTTTTGTGGAAATATTCCGGATTTGAAGATTGTATCATACAATGTAAACGGCATCCGTGCCGCAGTGAACAAAGGCTTTTTGAGTTGGCTGGAAACCGTTAAGGCAGATGTGGTTTGCCTGCAGGAGATCAAGGCCATGGAAGACCAACTGGAACTCCAGCGCTTCGAAGCGGCGGGATATCCGTACCATTATTGGTTCAGCGCTCAAAAAAAAGGCTATAGCGGGGTGGCGGTACTCTCCAAAACAAGGCCCGACCATGTGGAGTTCGGCACGGGGATCGAATATATGGATGTGGAAGGACGGAACCTCAGGGCCGATTTTAACGGGGTATCCGTGATGAGCCTTTACCTGCCTTCGGGTACCAATATTGCACGTTTGGACCATAAATTGCAGTACATGGCCGATTTTCAAAAATATATAGACCAGTTGCGAAAAGAATACCCCCGCCTGGTGATCCTGGGCGATTACAATATCTGCCACCGGCCCATAGACATACACGACCCGGTGCGCAATAAGAATGTATCCGGATTTTTGCCCGTGGAGCGCGAATGGATCGGTAATTTCATTGAGAGCGGTTTCATAGACAGCTTCCGTTACTTCAACCAGGAACCCGATCACTATACCTGGTGGAGTTACAGGGCCAATTCCAGGGCAAAAAACAAGGGCTGGCGCCTGGATTACGGGATGGTGAGCGAACCCCTGGAATCCCGGCTCAAACGCTCGGTCATCCTTCCCGAGGCCAAACATAGCGACCATTGCCCCATCCTTGTAGAAATTGATGCCTGAATGACCGAAACGAATCCAATCTAACGAACAGCCCATACGATAAACAGATATTCCATGAAATACACCAAACTACCGCACACCCAACTGGAGGTAAGCAAGATCTGCCTGGGCACAATGACCTGGGGCCGACAGAATACGGAAGCGGAGGCCTTTGAGCAAATGGACTATGCCCTGGACCAGGGCATCAATTTTTTTGATACGGCCGAACTCTACCCCATCCCGGCCCATCCGGACCGCTATGCGCATACAGAGATCATCATAGGGAACTGGTTCAAAAATACAGGGAACCGGGAAAAGGTGGTCCTGGCCTCGAAGATCGCCGGGAAGGCAGAATTCACCAAATTCATCCGCACTACCGGTTTCCATCGCGATAGCCTGATAGAAGCGGTGGACGGGAGCCTGAAACGCCTGCAAACGGATCATATCGACCTTTACCAGTTGCACTGGCCCGAACGGAATACGAATTATTTTGGGCAAAGGGGCTATAAGCACGAGATCACAGACCATTGGCAGGACAATATCCACCAGGTGCTCGAAACCCTGCGCGACCTTATCCGTGAGGGAAAGATAGGGCATGTGGGGCTGTCCAACGAGACCCCCTGGGGGGCAATGCGCTTTCTGGAAGAAGGGAAGGTACACGAAACCCTTCCGAGGATGATTACCATCCAAAACCCTTACAACCTGCTTAATCGTTTGTTTGAGGTAGGCTTGTCCGAAATATCCATGCGCTCCAAAATAGGGCTGCTGGCCTATTCACCCCTGGGGTTTGGGACCCTGAGCGGGAAATATTTGGGGGGGATGAAACCGGCCAACGCGCGGGTGACGCTCTTCCCCAATTATAGCCGTTACAGCAGCCAGAATGCACAGGAAGCCACACGGCGCTATTATGAACTGGCAAATTCCCACGGGCTTTCACTGACCCGGATGGCCCTGGCTTTCGTAACATCGAGGCCCTTTGTGACCAGTAATATCATTGGGGCAACCAGCATGAAACAGTTAAAAGAGAACATCTCTAGCATAGAGGTGGAACTTGGGGAGGAATTGCTGCAGGAAATCGAAGCGATCCATAATGACATCCCCAACCCTTCGCCCTGATAAAGGAGGGTATGGCCTAGCCGAACAAGGCCTTTACCAGTTCTTCGATCTTCCCGATCCTGGCGACCCGGATCCTGGTGTTTTTCAGCGTGATCGTATTGTTTTTAGACACGAAGATGGTGCTGAATCCCAGCTTTTCGGCTTCCAGGATGCGTTGATCTATCCGTTGTACGGGGCGGACCTCTCCTGCCAGGCCGATTTCGGCCGCAAAGCAAGCGCCTTTGTCGAGGGCGATATCGGTATTGCTTGAAAGGATGGCGGCAACTACGGCCAGGTCAATGGCTGTGTCGTCTACGGTGATGCCCCCGGTAATGTTCAGGAAAACATCTTTGGCCGCGAGTTTGAACCCTGCCCTTTTTTCCATCACGGCCAGCAGCATGTTCAGACGTTTGGCGTTGTACCCGGTCGAAGAGCGTTGGGGTGTGCCGTACACGGCCGAACTTACCAGGGCCTGTATCTCTATCATCAGGGGGCGCATCCCTTCTACCGTGGCCGCGATCGCCGTCCCGCTAAGCCCCTCATCATGTTTGGAAATAAGGACTTCAGAGGGGTTGTTCACTTCCCGTAACCCACTGCCCTGCATTTCGTAGATCCCCAGTTCTGAAGTAGACCCGAAGCGGTTTTTCAGGGCCCTCAGGATACGGTATACGTAGTTACGGTCCCCTTCAAATTGCAGCACGGTGTCTACCATGTGCTCCAGGATTTTGGGGCCGGCGATGGACCCATCTTTGGTGATATGCCCAATCAGGATCACCGGGGTATTGGTTTCCTTGGCGAATTTGATCAGCTCGGCGGTGCATTCCCGGATCTGTGAGATACTGCCTGCCGCAGACTCTATATAGTCTGAATGCAGGGTCTGGATGGAGTCTATGACCACAATATCCGGGTTTACTTCCGCGATGTGCTGGAAGATACCCTGTGTACGGGTTTCTGTGAGTACAAAACAGTGTTCGCTTTCCGGGTGGATGCGGTCTGCGCGCATGCGTATCTGTTTTTGGCTCTCTTCCCCCGAGACATAGAGGGTGGTGTAGGGGAGTCTGAGGGCAATCTGCAACAAGAGGGTGCTCTTGCCAACCCCCGGCTCCCCGCCCAGCAATACCAGCGATCCGGGAACCAGCCCGCCGCCCAGGACCCGGTTGAATTCCTGGTCGTGCGTGTTCAACCGCATTTCCTTATCGGTACGGATCTCACTTACCTTTAGTGGCCGATTGCTTTTCTTAGGGGCACTTTGGCCCGCCTGCCAGTCGGCTTTTCCTTCCTTCTGCAGCACTTCTTCCACCAGGGTATTCCATTCCTTGCAGGCCGCACACTGGCCAACCCATTTGGCATATTGGGTACCACAATTCTGACAGAAATACGCTGTTTTGATCTTAGCCATATACGATGGCTAAAGATATTGTGGGCCGGCTTAATAACAAAGGAAAGCCCGGACTGATTATTGGGGAATCCGCATTGGGTGTATCGGAAGGTTCAGCGGGCCTGTTTAGAAACCAAAATCGGCTTTAAGGGCATCCATCTTTTCCAGGGCCATTTCCTTGGTGAGGAAATCTATCTCTTCCATCCCAAACGCCTTTTCGAAGGTGCGCAGGGCTTTTTTGGGTTCCCCCATCTGCTCGTAGTACTCGCCTTCAAAATAGAAGCCCATCATGGTGTTCGGAAATTCTTGTTTGCAGAGGTCGGACAGGGGTTTCAGGGATTCGGTATCCTCTTTCTTGCGGCAGGCCGCGTAGATGGCCATGATATCGTTCAGGGCTACGGGTTTGCGAAAACCGAAGAGGGATTCGATCATTTCGTATTTCTTCTGAAGGTACTGGAATACCGGTTCTTCATAGGTCAGGATCTCCTTTTGGTATTCTTCGGGGCTGATGGGCTTGAAGACCTGGAAGGTGCGGTCCCAGGCTTTCCCGATGCCGTAGGTAGCCACAGAGACTTCGTTGGCCCCCGGGTATTCATCGTAGAAATAATGGATGTTTTCTTTATCCACGGCTTTCATCCCCCGATCCAGCTGCTGTAACGCATCCCAATCGGCCCCTTTGTCTATTTCGGCGATGAGGTGGTAGAATATCTGCTGGTCCATGGCGTTGATCCTTTCGGGCACCCTGCTTTGCATTTCGGTGGCCAATAGGGGGGAGATACTGATATAGGCGTTAAAGAGGGAACGGTCTTTAAAGAGGTAATAATTGCCAAAGTTGGCAGTGATGTCATATCCTACAAATACCTTGAACGGGGCCGTGCTATAGGTAGTATCCAGGTAGGGGATGATTTCCATACCCAGGAATTCATAAAAAAGCTTGCCTTTATCGGTAGGCAGGCCACTGACTTCCTCAAAGCCGCAATCGTACCAGCGCAGGTCGTCCTTGCTCTGTTCAATGCCTACTACGATGGCCTGGGGCATGCCCTGGAACCTGCTGTAAAATTTGGAGACCGCCACCACCTGGTCAAAGAGGTATTCGCCGTCGAGGACCACGACCAGCGGGTATTTCTTGTCGGGGGTATAATCTTCGGGGAAGTAATATCTTACATCCCTGCGCTCCTGCAGTTTAAAAGATTCAAATATTTCCTGCTTCACCTGGGCCAGGATCCCGTTGCATAGGAAAAGGGCAAGCAATAGGGGTAAAATTCGCGTCATGACAGAGGGTATTGGTTTTTGGTACGCTTATCGGTTCCTGTTCAATAACGGTAAGAGCAGAAAAGATATTGCACCAAAGACCACGACCATGAGGGTTTGGGCGATCCACATAATCCATCCGAAGGCATCCCCGGATACTTCCGATATACCATAGATGGCCAACGCGCCGCTCACCGCAATGGGGTAGAGTCCGATGCCCCCGTTGGTGGTAGACATGGCGAAGGCCCCGGCCACAAAACCAACAAGGATTTGGTCCAGCGAGAGCCCTTGGGTTTCAGGGACCGTATATTTGATGACCCAAAACATGCCGATATAACATGCCCAGATAAAGAGGGTATGCCATAGGAACGGCCATTTCTTCTTCATTTTGAAGATGCTCATTACCCCATCAAGCAGGCCTTTGACCAGGTTTTTAGCCTTAATTACCCAGCGGTTGGAGGACCGGCGCAGGAAGGCCAGTAACAGGAAGAGCGAAAAGATCCCTGCCGCCAGCAGTACCAGCATTCCTACCATACTTACCCCGCGTCCGTCCAGGAAATCCAGGAGTATGTCGGTCTGCAGGAAAAGGGTGATGGTGATGATCAGGAGCAGCATGATAAGGTCTATTACCCGTTCCGTGACAATGGTGCCAAAGCCCTTTTCAAACGGGACCCCCTCGTAGCTGGTCAGGGCGGTCGCCCTGAGTACTTCCCCCGACCTGGGGATGCCCAGGTTGGTAAAATAGGCTATCAGGATAATAAGGACATTGTTGCTAACCCGGGAGCGGTACCCGATGGGTTCCAGCAGGTAGTTCCACCGGATGGCCCTGGAGACATGGCTGAGGATGCCTATGAGGACAGACAAACCCACCCAGGACATATCGGCCTCCCGTATATAGCGGACGATTTGCTCCCGGTCTTCGGCCGAAGTGATGTAATAGGAATACCAAAGCAGCAGGACCCCCAATAGGATAGGGAGGAACAGCTTTAGCGATTTTTTGAGGCGACGGTTCAAGGTTTAGTTGAGGCGGTTGGTTTCTTCATTGGGAAAAACCAGGGCAGGGTTGAATTTCCTGGCTTCCTCAATGTCCATATGTGCATAGGTGATCAGGATGAGCACATCACCAACAGCCACCTTTCGGGCGGCGGCCCCATTCAGGGTAAGTTCGCCCGTTCCACGCGGACCGGGGATGGCGTAGGTTTCAAGCCGTTCGCCATTGTTGTTGTTCACCACCTGCACTTTTTCACCGTGGATGATGTTGGCCGCGTCCATCAAATCTTCATCAATCGTAATGCTCCCGATATAATTCAGGTCTGCTCCGGTAACTTTTACGCGGTGTATCTTAGATTTTACTACTTCTACTAGCATGGCGCAAAGATAGGTAATTTAGTTAAGGGCGATATTGTCTATCAACCGTACTCCATTGGCGTAAGCCGCTATGAACGCCCTGTATTTTTGATCCTTCTTTTTCCTCAGAACGGGGGTGAGGGTATTCACTTCCGTGATCTCGACATATTCCAGTTCCAGGTCGGGGTGCGCCAGGAATTGTTTCCGCACCCAGTCCACTACATACCCGGCACTTTTCGTGCCAAATTTTGCTTTGGCAGCTTTCAGTGTCTTATAGATAAAAGCAGCTTCCTTCCTTACCCGTTCCGGAAGTCGTGCATTCCTTGAACTTAGTGCGAGGCCGTTGGATTCCCTTACAATCGGACACCCGATAATTTCTACCGGGATGTTCTTTTTGGCCACCAGTTTACGGATGATCTGCAGTTGTTGGAAATCCTTCTCCCCAAAATAGGCCCGGTCTGGTTGTATCAGGGTTAGCAATTCCTCCACAATAGTCCCCACGCCGTTAAAATGACCCGGTCTAAAGGTCCCCTCCATCACTTTTTCCAGCCCGTCAAAATTATAGGACCTGCTGGCCACCCCGCTGTCGTACATCTCACTGACTTCCGGCGCAAATACGAGGATGTCCTTGGAAAGCCCCCGCAACAATTCCAGGTCTTGTTCCAGGGTTTTGGGATATTTATGGAGGTCATCCGTATTGTTGAATTGGGTGGGGTTTACAAAGATACTTACAACCACAAGGTCATTCTCGGCCAGTGCACGCGCAACCAACTCCAGGTGGCCCTTGTGCAGGGCACCCATGGTTGGCACCAGGCCAATTTTCCTTTCCCGGGGCTGCAACGAACCCAGGCAGGAACGCACTTCCTTTTTGGTTTTAAATACCTTCACCATTCAAAATTAGGGCGTGCAAACTTACTATAATTACTGCTATTCTGCATAATTTTTGTAATTTTGCAGCTACGTTTTCCTCCTGACGCAAAATAATTGATGTATGACCGGTAAAAAGATATTGTTTGTATCTTCAGAATTAGTACCCTATCTCCCCGAGAACGAAGTTTCCCTCATGTCTTACGAAGCACCAAGGATGGTCAACAGCAATGGTGGCCAGATAAGGATTTTCATGCCACGATACGGTAATATCAATGAGCGCAGGCACCAATTGCACGAAGTGATCCGGCTCTCGGGTATGAATCTGGTGATCAATGATATGGACATGCCACTGATCATCAAGGTTGCTTCAATCCCCAGGGAACGCATACAGGTGTACTTCATCGACAACGAGGAATACTTCAAGCGCAAGGCTACCTTTACCGATGAAAATGGGGATCTTTACCCGGACAATGACGAAAGGGCTATATTCTTTGCCAAAGGGGTGGTAGAGACGGTGAAGAAGCTCAACTGGTCGCCCGATATCATCCATGTGCATGGCTGGATGGCCTCCCTGCTGCCTATTTACCTGAAGCACTATTACGCCGATGAGCCCCTTTTTGCCGACAGCAAGATCGTAACCTCGGTGTATGGCCGCGGTTTTGAAGGACAACTGGACGATAAATTACAGAATAAAATTGCTTTTGACGGGATTCCCGTCGAGGCCATTTCCCTGCTCAATAAACCCACCTATAATAATTTGTTAAAAGTAGCAGTAGATTTTTCCGATGCCATTATTTTAGCCGCGGAGGACCTCCCCGAGGAATTGGTGAAGCACATTAAAAGCCTGGATAAGCCGGTTTTGCCCTATGTTTCACTACAGGAATTTGAAGAGGCCTATGCCAACTTTTACAATACCCAAGTATTAACCAAAGCCATATAATGAAGGGCGTAACGGATTCGGAAGTTACATGGGCCCGGCGTATTGACTAAACCATCAATTGCGAGAACGGGGCGCCTGCAGGCTGGATGTGACAGGCGGCTTTGCGTTCTCCATTGTTTTTAAACGGATGCTACCTGCCGATGAATATGAAGAGATTGAATTGTAAGCCAAGCTGCCTTATACCTGTCATTGCGACCATTTTATTGGCGACACTGTTCCTTTCCTGTGAAGAGGAAAGCGTGATTATTGGAGATGACGTCATAGGAGGAGATCCTTTTACCACCGGGCGGGCGTCTTTTGAAGTATTTGCCTATAACCGCAAAATTGACGCGGTTCAAACCAACCGCATGCCCATCTACCAGGTGGGGACCTTCACCGATCCCGTTTACGGCCGTACCCAGGCCGCCATTACCAGCCAGTTGCAGCTGTCGTCCACCAACCCCATCTTTGGCGACAGGGCCCAGGAAGATGAAGCCACCCCCGAAAACGAAACCGTGACAGAGGTCATCCTCTATATGCCCTATTTGCAATATTCCGCCCCGGACCGCGACCTGGATGGGGTGATCAACGAACTGGATGCCGATCCGGACGACCCTTCAAGCGATACCGACGGGGATGGCGTGAGCGACAATAGCGAGCGCATCCTGGGGACCGACCCCCTGAACCCGGATACGGACGGGGACGGGATCAATGACGATGAGGATACCGATACGGCTGCCAACCGTTTCCCGCGCAAGGTAGACCTGGACAGTATCTATGGGAACCGGGAGGCGCCCTTTAACCTCAAGGTGGAACGCTCTACTTTCTTCCTGCGTGACCTGGACCCCGACACCAATTTTGAAGAATCCCAGGAATATTACTCCACCCAGGAGTTTTCTCCCGGTTTTGTGGGCGAAGTCCTTTTTGATGGACAATTGACCATCAGCAACGAGGAAATCCTGATCTTCCCCGAAGACGACCCGGATACCGAAGAGGACGAATCGGAAAACGCGCCCGAAAGGCTGCAACCGGGTATACGGGTGAGCCTGGATCCGGCTTTTTTCCAGCAAAACATCCTGGACAAGGAAGGGCAATCTGAACTCCTCAGCCAATCGAACTTCAAGGAATTCCTGAGGGGGCTGCACCTGTCTGTCGCACCGGTGACCGACGAGCTGCTTTTTCTCTTCGACCTTACCCGTGCCAACATTACCATCAACTACGAATTTGAGAAGGAAGTAGACGAGGAAATAGTGACCGAGGAAGATTCCTTTACCCTCAACTTTATCACCGGAGGGGTCAACAGCCCCATTGCCGGCAATGCCGTCAACACCTTTATCAATGAGGCATACCCAGCTGAGATTACCAACCGGCTGGATACCGGAAACAACGCATCGCGCATCTACCTGAAAGGGGGTGCCGGGGCCTACGCCCAAATAAAGCTTTTTGACCCCAACAACGGGGAGGAGATCATCAATCAAATCAAGGCGAACAACTGGATCATCAACGAGGCCAACCTGGTGTTCCACATAGACAGGACCGCCCTGGACGCTGCCGGCCAGGTGGTAGAGCCGCCAAGGCTCTACCTGTATAATGCAGAAACCAACGAACCACTCTATAATTTCCTCACAGACCAATCTGTAAGCGACACTTCCCTGGGAGTGCTTTTGAACCACGATGGCATCCTGGAAGCATCTGGCGGGAAGGGCGTAAAATATACCATCCGCATTACGGAACACATCAATAACCTGGTCCTTAGGGACTCGACCAACGCAACTTTGGGTCTGGTGGTCACCTCCGATATACGGACCCGCAGCCAGCGTTCTGCCCAACTCCCCGGCAACAATAAGGCAGATATCCCGTTAATGAACAATGTCAACCCCCTGGGGACTGTGCTGTATGGCAGCAATGTGCCGGATGGGGAATCAAAAAAGCTGAAGCTGGAGATCTTCTACACCGATACCAATAACTAAAATAGCTGCCTAAGAGCCATATTTTAGGTAATCTCATCGGATAGTTTTAAAGAATTAGCATTACATCTTGTACATTTGTGGGCAGAAACCTCTTTCGCCCACCCCCGCGAATTAAATGCCAAATGCCTATGTGTGGAATCGTTGGATATATAGGTCATCGAGACGCCTACCCTATCATTATCAAAGGATTGCAACGCCTGGAGTACCGTGGGTATGACAGTGCCGGGATCGCTCTGTATGACGGGAATGGTATCAACCTGACCAAAACAAAGGGGAAGGTTGAAGACCTCAGGAACCTTTCCGAAAAGGGGATGTCCTTATCGGGCACCCTGGGGATAGGGCATACCCGCTGGGCCACCCACGGGGTGCCCAATGATGTCAACTCGCACCCGCATTATTCCAATTCCGGAGACCTGGTAATTATCCACAATGGCATCATCGAGAACTATGAGTCTATTAAAAAAGAACTTACCAAAAGGGGGTATACCTTTGAATCGGATACCGATACGGAAGTGCTGGTAAACCTGATCGAGGAGGTTAAGAAGAAGGAAAACGTCAAATTGGGAAAGGCGGTGCAAATAGCGCTCAACCAGGTAGTCGGGGCCTATGCCATAGCGGTGTTCGACAGGCAGAAACCCGATGAGATCGTGGTCGCAAAATTGGGAAGCCCCCTGGCCATTGGTGTTGGTGAGAACGAATTCTTTATTGCCTCGGACGCTACGCCTTTCATCGAATTCACCAACAAATCTGTGTACCTGGAAGATGAGGAGATGGCCATCGTTCGCCTGGGGAAAGAAATCAAACTCCGAAAGATCAAAGACGATGCTATTGCCTACCCCATGATACAGGAATTACAGCTGAACCTGGAGGAGATTGAAAAAGGCGGGTACGAACACTTCATGTTAAAGGAGATCTATGAACAGCCCAGGGCCATCAAGGATACCTTCCGGGGCCGGTTGCTCGTAGAGCAAGGGCTGGTCAAAATGGCCGGCGTAGACCAGAACCTTGAGAAATTCCTGAACGCCAACCGTATTATCATTGTCGCCTGCGGTACTTCGTGGCATGCCGGATTGGTGGCGGAGTATATTTTTGAAGACCTGGCCCGTATCCCCGTCGAAGTGGAATACGCCTCTGAATTCAGATACCGCAACCCGGTGATTGGTGAAAAGGATGTGCTGATCGCCATCTCCCAGTCGGGTGAAACCGCAGATACGCTGGCGGCCATCAAGCTGGCCAAGGAACGTGGAGCCTTTGTCTTTGGGGTCTGCAATGTGGTGGGGTCATCCATAGCCCGGGAAACCGATGCGGGGGCCTATACCCATGCCGGGCCCGAGATTGGTGTGGCCTCTACCAAGGCTTTTACCACGCAGATCACCATCCTTACCCTACTGGCGCTCAAGCTCGCCAAGCAGAAAGGGGTATTCTCGGAAACGCGCTTCCACGAATTCCTTTCCGAAATGGAAAATATCCCGGCCAAGGTAGAAAAGGCACTGGAATCTAACCCCCTGGTGGAGATTATCGCCGACGTCTACAAGAACTCGAACAACTGTCTGTACCTGGGCCGGGGGTATAACTTCCCGGTGGCACTGGAAGGCGCCCTCAAACTCAAGGAGATCAGCTATATCCATGCGGAAGGTTATCCCGCGGCGGAAATGAAACACGGGCCCATCGCCCTGATCGATGAGCAGATGCCCGTCATTGTCATCGCCACCAACAAAGGGCATTATGAAAAGGTGGTGAGCAACATACAGGAGATCAAATCCAGGAAAGGTAAGATTATCGCTGTGGTGACCGAAGGGGACGAGCAGGTGAAGGAACTGGCCGATCATGTGATTGAGGTCCCCGAAACCCTGGAACCGCTTACCCCGCTATTGACCACCATCCCCTTGCAATTGTTGT
>MRWG01000861.1_pt1 | contig 24596 bp, 21 predicted proteins | sample 1013341 | NCBI WGS metagenome assembly MRWG01 (sample SAMN06117577, study PRJNA244670) | biofilm metagenome | biome: Water; feature: Cathode Biofilm; material: Biofilm; isolation source: microbial consortium enriched at the cathode of a solar microbial fuel cell | place: USA: District of Columbia ... | reverse complement strand
ATCGCCGCCCACTCGCTGAGCTTCCGCCCGATCGTGGTGGCGCACGCGAACCTCCACCGGGCACGCGTGCGCCACCACGATCGGGCGGAAGCTCAGCGAGTGGGCGGCGATCGGCGTCACCACCGTCGCGTCCACGCCGGGGGTCACGATCGGTCCCCCCGCCGACACGTTGTACGCGGTCGATCCCATCGGGGACGAGACCACCAGCCCGTCCCCGCTCACCAGCGGGCCGGGCTGCCCGTCGAAGTGCAGCTCGAGGGTGATCATGCGGTAGGGGGGGCCCGCGGTGATCGCAAAGTCATTGATCGCGCGCAGCGATTCGAGCGTCCGCCCGTGGGCGTCCTCGATGCGGGCGCCCAGCAGCGCGACGCGCCGAACATCCAGACGCCCCTCCCCGAAGAGTTCCGACGCGTGCGCTTCGAGCGAGTCCAGATCAAAACCCGCCATGAACCCCACGCGACCGATGTTCACGCCCAGGATCGGGCGTCCCTGGTCGGCGTAGCGACCCGCGACCGTCATCAGGGTCCCGTCGCCCCCGAGCACCACAATCAGATCCACATCGGCGCAGTCCCGGGGCGGTTCGTCGCACATCGCCTCGAGGGACTCCACGATCGACCCGTGCGCGCGCACCAACTCGGACACCCGGGCCTCAGCCTCCTCCGCCCCCGCCTTGCCGCGGTTGACCAGCAGCAGCACCGACCGTCCCATGGGTGTTCCTTCCCCTGCTCAGACGCTCGCCCGGTCACGCGGCTCCGGCGTCGGCTCCACCTCCGCGTCGAGCCGGGCGTCCCGTGTCCGCCCGCCCACGCGCTCGCGGATCGCCCGGGCGATCCCCTGGGCGTCGATCCCCGCCTCCCGCAGCTGACTCGCCCTCGAGTCCTGCAGGATCCAGGCGTCGGGCAGCCCCAGGCGGGTCACGAGGGAGGCGTCCAGCCCACGCTCCTGCGCCGCCTCCAGCACCGCCGAGCCGAACCCGCCGACCACCGAGTGATCCTCCACCGTGACGACCGGGATCTCGCGCGTGAGCAGTCTCTCCACGAGCCCCGCATCCACGGGCTTGGCGAACCGGGCGTCCCAGACCGCGACGCGGTACTCGTCTCCCAGCCCCTCCGCCGCGATCAACGCGTCGATCGTGGGCGAGCCGAACCCGAGCACCGCCACGTCGGGGCGTTGGGCGTCCAGATCCTCAAACTCGGGCGTGAGCAGCCTCGCCCGCCCGATCTCGAACGCCGGGCATGCTTGGTCCGCCAGGCGATCCGAGACCGTGTCCCGCGGGTACCGCACCGCGCTCAGCCCGGCCTCGTAGGTGCGCATCAACTCCATCGACGCCAGCAGGCTCGCCTCGTCGATCGGCGCCATCAGCAGCGCATCGGGCAGCGTGCGCAGCAGGGCGATGTCGCAGAACCCGTGGTGCACCGCCCCGTCACCCCCGACCACGCCCGCCCGGTCCAGCAGCAGCCGGACCGCCAGCCCCTGCAGCGCGACCTCCTGGAAGGCCTGGTCAAAGGCCCGCTGCAGGAAGGTCGAGTAGACCGCGAAGAAGGGCTTGGCGCCCGTCTTGGCCAGCCCCGCCATCATGTCCATCGCGTGCGACTCGCAGATCCCCACGTCCCACGCCCGATCGGGGAAGCGCGACAGGGCCTCGGCGATCCCCGTGCCGTCCGGCATCGCCGCCGTGCACGTTACCACTCGCTCGTCACGCTCCATCATCTCGCAGACCGCGTCCGCGACCGCCGCCGTGTACGAACGCCCGCCCCCGGACATCTCCACGCGGCAGCCCATCCGCTCGTCCCGCTCGACCCTGAACGCCTTGGGCGAGTGGAAACGCGTCGCGTCGTCCTCCGCCACGTCCAGGCCCTTGCCCTTGACCGTCTTGACGTGCAGCACCATCGGGCGGTCCAGATCGCGCGCCTCCCCCAGGAACTCGATCAGCGTCGGGATGTCGTGCCCGTCGATCGGGCCGACCGTCACCAGCCCGAAGTGCTCGAACCAGGAGTGCTCGGCGATCATCGCCTTGGTCATCTCCCCCGCCCGGTGGTACGCCTCCTGCAGAACGCTCCCCCCCGGGATCCGTCCGAGGATCTTCCGCGCGCCCTTCTTGAAGTCCGTGTACGTGTGGCTCACACGCACGCGATCGAAGTACCCCGCCAGCGCCCCCTGCGGCTTGCTGATCGACATCCCGTTGTCGTTGAGCACCACGAGCATCTGACGGCGCAGCGTCCCCGCGTTGTTCAACCCCTCCATCGCCACCCCGTTGGCGATCGAGGCGTCCCCGATCAGCGTCACCACGCGACGCCCCTCCGGGTTCGTCTCCGGGTCGTACGCCTCCCCGCTGAGGGTGTCGCCGCGCGCCATCCCCACCGCGGTCGAGATCCCCGTCCCCGCGTGCCCCACGCGGAACAGGTCGTACTCGCTCTCGAGCGGCTCGGGGAACCCCGCCATCCCCTCGCGCGTGCGCAGCTTGTCCAGCAGACGCTGGCGCCCGGTCAGCAGCTTGTGCGGGTAGCACTGATGCCCCACGTCAAACAGCAACCGGTCGTGCGCAAAGTCGAAGACATAGTGCAACGCGATCGTCAGCTCGACGACGCCGAGATTCGGCGCCAGGTGCCCCCCCGTCTTCGAGACCTGCGCGATGATCGCCTCGCGAATCTCCGACGCCACCTCCGGCAGACGCTCCACGGGCAGGGCTCGCAGGTCTTCCGGTCCCGACAGCGTGCTGAGAATCGACATCCGTGCGTGCTCCCCTCGGGCTCGTCCCCGGGAACTTTCAAAGATTCTTGAAACAAGTCTACCCGGATCCTCGCCCACCGTCCACGAGCAGGCCCCTCCCCGTACCCGTGCGCCGCCCGGGCGTTCGATGCTTTCTCGGATTCGACGCCCCCGATTACGCCCCGCGCCGCTCCAGATACCCCGCCAACTCCGAGAGCGCCGCCCCGCGATCCCCGAACGGCACGATCGCCGCCCGGGCCTCCGCCCCGAGCCGGGCGACCTCCGCCCGCGCTCCCTCCACGCCCAGCACCGCCGGGTAGGTCAGCTTCCCCGCCTCCGCGTCCTTCCCGGTCCGCTTGCCGGTGCGCGTCTCGCACGCCTCGACATCAAGCAGGTCATCGACGACCTGGAACATCAGCCCGATCGCTTCCCCGTACCGGGTCAGGTGCGCGATCGCCTCTTCCCCGCCACCCCCGAGCAGGCCACCCATGCGGCAGGCCGCCCGGATCAGTGCGCCCGTTTTGTTCCGGTGGATGGTCTCCAGGCGCTGCACGTCCTCCCCGGCGCCGCCGAGCCCCCCGAGCGTGTCGAAGATCTGCCCGGAGATCATCGCGTTGGTTCCCGTGAGCAACTCATCGGTGAGTGACCCGAGCAGGCGGTCCGGCGCCGCGCGAAGGGCGCCGAAGGCCATCGCGAGCATCGCGTCTCCGGCGAGGATCGCCATCGCCTCGCCGGAGCGCACGTGGAGGGTCGGTCGCCCGCGCCGCAGGTCATCGTCATCCATCGCGGGCAGGTCGTCGTGCACGAGGCTGAAGGCGTGGACCAGTTCGATCGCCGCGCCCGCCGGGAGGGACGCCTCGCCGGCGCCCCCGACCGCGACCCCGCTCCACCACGCCAGCACCGGTCGCACCCGCTTGCCCCCCCCCAGCAGGGCATAACGGACCGCGTCATCGAGCGTGGGCGTCAGGTCCAGGTCATCGAGGTACCCGCCCAGGTACGCGTCGATCGCGGGGGCGGGCTCGAGCACCACGTCGGGCAGCCGGGTTGGGGCGGGCGCATCGGGCTTCACGGGCGATGGTAGGGGCCCGGGGTCTTCCCCCGCCCGCTACCATCGTCCCGGATGGTTACCGATCTTCTCCAGTTCTTCCGCGCCGGTGGGTGGGTCATGTACCCGCTCCTCCTCCTCAGCCTCGTCTCCGTGACCCTCAGCGTTGAACGCGCCGCCTTCTGGCTCCGCACCCACTCCCCCGGCGCCCGTCGCCGCCTCGCCCGCGTCATGGCAAAGGTCCGTGCCGGCGAGACCACCGCGGCCATCGCCATCGCCGAGCAGTCCGGCTCCATCTACATGCGCTTCGCCGCCGGCCTGCTCGACCACGCGACCCGCACCCACGCGGACAAGAACGCCACCGAGACGGCCGCCCTCGAACTCATCGAGGACGCGCGCCCCATCATCGAACGCTTCAGCGTGGTGCTCTCGACGATCGTCACCGCCGCGCCCCTGCTGGGCATCCTCGGCACGGTGACGGGCATCATCCAGAGCTTCCGCCTGCTCGGAGGCGCCGAGACGGTGACCGATCCCGCCGCCGTCGCCGCGGGCATCGCCCAGGCCCTCTACACGACGGCCTTCGGCCTCATCGTCGCGCTGGTGACGCTCTTCCCATATGTGATCTTCCGATCGCAGGGGGATCGGTGCCTGGGTCGACTGGAGACGGTGGGGGCCACCATCGCCGAGCACACCCCGCAGGCGCAGGCCCGCGCCGCCTCCGACGCCGCTGAGCCCCGCGCCACCTCCGCCGCCTAGGCGACGGCCTCCTGCTCCTTGAGCAGGTCGTAGATCTCCTCGGCGGTGTTCGCCTCGTAGACCTGTTCGCGGAACGACTCGAGCGAGATCAGGCGGCTGATCCGCGCCAACGCCTGGATGTGGTCGCTCGTCCGGTCCGGCGGGCTGGCCAGCAGCACGATCAGACGCACCGGCTGCTGGTCGATCGCCTCGAAGTCCATCGGCTCGGCGGGCTTCCCGATCGCCATCGCCAGACCGCTCAGCCCGGCGCACTTCCCGTGCGGGATCGCCAGCCCGTGCCCGATCCCCGTCGTGCGGGTCTGCTCCCGCGTCCAGACCGCTTCCTTGAGCGCCTCGGGGTCCGTGGCGAGCTTCTGCTCCGCCAGCAGATCCACCAGTTCTCCGATCACGCCCTGCTTGTCCGTTGATTCAAGCGGCGCCTTGATGCACTCGGGTGTCAGGATGTCCAGCAGGTTCACGGGCCAGCCTCTCTGCACAGAACTTCGAGTCTCCGCCACACACAGCGGATCGGGAGTCTAGCGGGGCGACGCCCCCGGATCGGTGATCGACCCGGCTCGCGGTAGTGGTTCACTTTGACCGTAGGGCCGGGACGGGCTCTGAGCCCCCTCCACCTACAATGCTCCCATGAGCGATCCAGCCCGAGACCCCAACGAAGCCGCAGCCGATCTCCTGAGGAAAGCCGCAGGCGAGGAGGACCGACTCCCCCCAAACGTGGAGGAGGCGTGGGAGGCGTGGATCGGGTCCATCCAGCAGACGGACGAGCGGGTGCGGACGCTGCTTAGGGCGGCGTTTGAGGCAGGGGTGGAGGCGGGGGAAATTCGGTCTGCGGGGAGATCTCCAGACTGACCGGTCCCGAGGCGACAACCTTCGCTAACGCCTGGTGGCACAATCCGATTCCCGCGCCTACGCTTGTGGTATCCGATACCCTAATAGGCTGATCGCCCATGTCCGAGCGTATTTCAGACGACCAACTCTTCGCCGAACTCGACGCATTGCGTGGCGAGCGAGATAGGCTCGACAAGCAGATCGAATCAATCATGGCGTTGCTGCACGCGCGAGCGGTTGAGATTCGTAAGGAACGCGCCTCAAAGGCTGCCCGAGCTAAGGCAAAGAATGGTAGGACGGGCACGGCGCGCCCGGACCGTCCTGGGAACGGGCGGCGTACGCCGCCCAAGAACTCCGGCAGTCGGCCCGGAACCGCAGCATGGCGAGTGAGACGGGAAGCTCTGAAGAGAACCGAGCCATTTACAAAGCACGATCTCTTTGAAGTCCTGAAGTCTGAGGGGGTGAAGATCCAAAGCGTTCAATCGACGCTATCCAACTTGGAGAACGTCGGCCTAGTCAAGATCATTGAGCCCGATGGTTACATGAAGTCTGCTGTCTATCGGGTGACAGACCAAGGCCGCGAAGAGGCTAATAGGAGAGGGCTATGAACAACGGCGGCACGGGGCCGCCGCTCTTCACCTAGGCCAACCTCGGGTTCAGGGTCCAACCAACCCCGAGCAAGGCCACTTTAAAAGGAGCCATGGATGGCTCGCATCCGAGGGGGCCAAGCATTCGTAAATGCTTGGACGCTTCGTCCATTCCTCTGGGCCTGTTGGCTCAGCCGGATGTGACCGGGGCGTGGGGGCTCTAACCAGCCCCCACCCTCTTTCACTTACGCCACAATAATTGACCCATGTTTGCCCGTGGTCAACTGCGCTCGCCGCTGGACACCATCTTTTTCGGATTTTCGGCGCATGTAAGCAACAGATTTCTCGCCCAAGTGGACGTTTCCTGCCCTTCCTGGGCAGCGGCGGCGTCTAGCGCCTCGCGCTCTGCGGGCGTCAATCTGATTCGGAGCGGCTTGTCCCGGCGCTCCTCGGGCGGTTTCGGCGGTCTTCCGGCCATGCCCAAACTGTAGATACCCAATCTCCATTTTGCAAAGACCGTAGCCACATTGATTGACGCGTCCTATTTATGTAGCTACAATAATCCCCATGAATCGACTTCCCACAGAGAAACGAGCCCTGATCCTCTCCGCTCTGATCGAGGGCTCGGGGATCAACGCCACTGCCCGGCTGGCCTCCTGCTCCAAGATCACGGTCCTCCGCCTGCTGGCCGATGCCGGGACGATGGCTCAGCGCTGGCACGATGAGCAGGTCCGCGACCTCCAAGCCGAGCGGGTCCAGGCGGATGAGATTTGGTCATTCGTCGGCTGCAAGGACCGGGCGAAGAAGCACGGCGCCGGTGGGCTCGGGTCGGTCTGGACGTGGATCGGCATGGACTCAGACTCCAAGCTGGCGATCTCCTACTGGCTCGGCAGCCGCGAGCAGGAGGACGCTGATCTATTCATGGAGGATCTGGCCTCCCGCGTCTCCAATGTGATCCAGCTCTCCACCGATGGCCTGACGCTCTACCCGGACGCCGTTCGCCGCGCCTTCGGGAAGAACATCGACTTCGCTCAGGTCATCAAGCAGTATGGCAACCCGCCCCGTGAGACTCAGGCCCGGTACAGCCCTGGCATCTGCATCGGGTGCGAGAAGAAGCGGGTCATCGGCTTCGCGTTCGGCGAGGACATCTCAACGTCCCATATTGAGCGCCAGAACCTCACGCTCCGGATGCAGAATCGCCGGTTCACCCGCCTGACCAACGCCTTCTCGAAGAAGATCGAGAACCACTATCACGCCATCTGCCTGCACTTCTGGAACTACAACTGGTGCAAGAAGCACGCGACGCTCAAGACCACCCCGGCGGTCGCCGCTGGGCTGGCCGGGCGCCGGATGCAGATGGTGGAGCTAGTGGAGATGATTGAGGCTCACGAGGCAGAGACGGGCGGGCGGGTGACGGACTACCTTCCGTCGCCTCAGTGCATCGGATGATTTGCGCTTTGGCGCCCGCGTTGCTACAATCGCCTCCAATGGGAAGCGTGTACCAAATCCACGAAGACGACCTAGGCGCGCTCGAACAGACACTGCCGAGGCTGGCTGATGCGATGATGCCACACCTCGACAATCGGCTTCGCGTTCAGCTACGCCGGGTCCAGAAGATCCTGTCAGATGTCCGCTGGAACTACGGCCCACCCTCAGAGGTGGAGATCATTCCAGTTGATGACGACGACCCTCAGCGCTGCTGAGTCATGTCATAGATCGGAGCGTGGGCGCTGCTCTGAACGATGTGGATCGAGTGGACGCAGTCATCACGGTTGTGATAGCTCTCACTCGAAACCGCGATCGTCTCGTGGTTGGCTGCCAGGAAACGCCAACGCCACAGGTTCTGGTTGTCCTTGTAAATCTGGTACTGCATATCTTGCGCGTCCTTTTTGCGCATGCACCACCGACGCCGGTGGTCCTTGAGCTTCGGGGCGGCGCCGGTGATGCACTGAATGTCTGTTGAGGTCGGGCAGCGTTGCCCAGCCCCGAAGCTCGAACAACAGCCTACCCGATTTCCAGAATGTTTGGGCGATGTCGGGAGCGGTGGATAACCCGAGCTGAGAGCCGATCTGCCCGCCCTCAGCCCCCCTCCCCCTCAAAGTGAACCACTACCCGGCTCGCACCCCGACTTCGTCATTTGCGGCGCATCAGAGCCGCGTAGCCCCCGTCACGGTACACCCGTCCCGGCTCCCCGGGAGCGCCCTTCGGCTCGGTCCGCGATTCCGATTCAACCTCGAAGGCGTGCCACTGCCCGAGCCAGAGCGCCATCGCCTCGTTCTCCTCCGGCTCCAGGCTGCACGTCGAGTAGAGCACCCGCCCGTCCGGGGCGAGCAGGGGGATCGAGTCCGCGACGATCTGCCGCTGAATCTCCATCAGCCGTTCCTGCTGCTTCTTCCGGACGCGGTACTTCGCCTCCGCCCGCCTGGGGAGAACACCCGTGTTCGAGCAGGGGACGTCGAGCACCACCAGGTCCGCCCGCTCCAGCGCCTCACGCCGGAGTTCGTCCATGCCCAGCACCCGGACCCGCTCGCTCCCGGCGAACGCCCGCGACAGGGCGCCGAACCGGGACTTGTCCACGTCGGTCGCCAGGATCACCGCCCCCGGGAACATCGCCGCGAGCTGCCGCGTCTTCGTCCCCTTCCCCGCGCACAGATCCACGACCAAGCTCGGGCGCACATCCTTCGCCACGTCCATCGCCCCGCCGGAGCCCGCGTCCTGCACCCAGACGTCACGGCGCGACGAGAGCAGCTTGCCCAGCTCCTCCCGCGCCCCGGTGAAGACCGCGTACCCGTCCACCTCGTGCGCCTCGGTCCCCTCCACGGGCGCCTCGGCGTACGTCACGTTCAGCGTGATCGGCGGGTCACACAGCGTGTGCAGCGCCAACGCCCGGGCGTTTTCCTCGCCCACACGCTCGCTCCACTTCTTGATCAGCGAGACCGGCACGCCCGTCGCCACGCCCACCCGCTCGAGCGCGTCCTCGGGCAGCACGTCCTCCTTGAGCTGACGCGCCGACCCGTCGCTGAGCGGGATCGCATCGCGCCGGTCATCCCACGCGTCGATCCGCTCGTCCGTGATCCGCGAGACCCCGCGCAGCACCGCGTTGACCAACGCCGCCGCCTTCGGGTTGTGCCCCTTGACCCACTCCACGCTCGTGTCAATCGCGGCGTGCGCCGGGACGCGGTCGAGCAGCAGCAGCTGCGCGGCTCCACCGAGCAACGCCGCACGCACCGGGGCGTCCAGCTTCGTGAAGGGACGGCTCAGGTGATGCTCGAGCAGGAAGCGGAGCGTCACCCAGCGTCGCCCCACCTCGTGGTGAATCGCGCCAGCCAGGGCCGCGTCGCGCGCGCTCAGCCCCGCCCCGTCCAGGGGGGTCAGGGCGATCTCCGGAAACGTCTCGGCGTCCTGGCAGAGGCGGTCGAAGACCCGCCCCCGGGCGCCGAGGTCGGCGCGGGGTTCCGACGCCCCCCTTGCCCGAGGCTTTCCTCTCCCGAACGATCTGTGTGGAGCTGATTGGTTCAAGGGCGAGTCTACGCCCTCCGCCCATGCCAGAGCACACCCCCGTCCATCACCCGTCCCCCACCAAACGCCGGCGCGGCCTGCTCGCGGGCCTGCGCATCCGCAAGAAGCTCATGCTTCTGCACACCGTCTTCTCCCTCACCCTCGCCGGCGTCCTGCTTCTCCCCCTCCGCCCCGCGCTCCGCGGCATCGTCCACGATGGCGAGCAGCGCCACGCCGCCGACCTGCTCGAGATCCTCGTCCGGGACCCCGCCCGCGTGCACGATCTCCTCGCCCCGGAGAACGGCGTCCAGCTGACCTTCGAGCCCCCCGACACCCTCGGGGCCGAGGCCGCCCAGGCCACCCCCGGGGTCCCCGTGCCCGTGGGCTCGCACGACCAGCCCGGGGCGGCCCTGGTCGCCCTGTCCACCGGGGAGCTGGTGCGTGCCACCGTGGACCACGCCCAGGCGCGCCGCGAGGCCTTCAAGGTCTACCTGCTCATGATCGGCGCCCTCCTGGCGGTCTACGCCCTCGTGGCCCTCGCGCTGGAGATCTTCGTCCTCCCGCAGAACGTCTACGCCCCGATCCGGCGCATGCTCCGCGCCGACCGCGCCGTGCAGGAAGGCGAGAAGGACGCCGAGCTGATCCCCGAGTCGCAGATCCCCGCCGACGAACTCGGCGAGATCATGCGCTCGCGCAACGCCTCGGTCCGCGCGCTGCGCACCCACGAAGCGGATCTGGCCGACGCGCTCGGCAAGATCGAATCGGTCGCGAGCGACCTGCGCCGCAAGAACCACATGCTCGAGACCGCGCGCCGGAACCTCGAAGGCGCCGACCGGCTCGCGAGCCTGGGCATGATGTCCGCGGGCATCGCCCACGAACTCAACACCCCGCTGGCCGTGGCCAAGGGCCTGGTCGAGAAACTCTCCAACGCCCCCGACCACGCCCTGAGCGACACCGAGGCCGCCCTGCTCACCCGTGTCATCGGGCGACTCGAACGCCTCAGCGAGAGCCTCCTCGACTTCGCCCGCGCCCGACCCCCCGAGTCACGCCCCGAAAGCCCCCGCGCGATCGTGGACGAGGCCCTCACCCTCGTCCGGCTCGACCGGGGCGCGGGCGCCTTCGAGCTGGTCAACACCCTCGACGAAAGCCTCGTGGTCAACTGCGACGCCGACCGGCTCGTCCAGGTCTTCGTCAACCTGATCCGCAACGCCGTGGACGCCATCCGCTCCCGCGGCCTGGCCCCCGGGCAGCAGACCCCCCGGATCGAGATCGCCTCGGCCCGGGCCGAGCGGGACGGGACCGACTGGCTCTGCGTGACCATCTCCGACAACGGTCCCGGGATCGACCCCGACGTGCTCCCCCAGCTCTTCGAGCCCTTCGTCTCGACCGAACTCGACGCCCGGGGCACCGGCCTGGGGCTCGCGGTCGCCGAGGGCATCGTCCGGGAGCACGAGGGCGTGATCCTGGCCCGGAACCGCCCGGACCGCGCCGGGGCGGTCTTCGAAGTTATGCTTCCACTCCCGCCCGTTTCGCCGGTGGACGAGCCGGAGGCGGGCGATGAGGCGCAACGCCAGACCACGCCCGGGCGAGAGGACCTGCATCAGTGAGTGAACCCGCCGAGACCCACCAAACCCCGCTCTCCATCGTCGCGCTCGATGACGACGCGGACTTCCGCGAGTTCATTCGATCCGCTCTGGAAGGAGACGGGCACGAGGTCCGCGTCGTCGCCACCCCCGAAGCCTTCTACGCCGCCTGTGAGGCCGCCCTCCCCGACCTGGTCCTCCTCGACATCAAGATGGGCAAGACGAGCGGCGAGCAGGTCCTCACCGACCTCCGCAAACGCTGGCCCCATCTCTGCGTCCTCGTTGTCACGGGCTACCCCTCCCTCGACTCGATGCGTCAGACCTTCAAGCAGGACGTCTTCGACTACCTCGCCAAGCCCTTCTCCCTCGACGAGTTGCGACGCGTCCTGCTCCAGGCCTCGCAGGCCTTCGATCTGGGCAAACGCCCGCAGGACCGACTCCGCCAGGAACTCGGGCGCCAGATCCGCCTGGCCCGCACCGAGCGCGGGTGGACCCTCAAGGAACTCAGCGAGGCCTCGCAGGTCTCGGTGAGCCAGCTCAGCTCGATCGAGCGCGGCGCCCACCTGCCCAGCCTCGAGTCCCTTCTCTCGATCGCCAACGCCCTCGGACGCACCCCCTCCCTCTGGCTCCAGGGCGCCGGCTTCTGATGCCCTTCTCCCCTTTCCTCGCCCTCCGGACCCGCTTGACGTTGACATGCCGGGGGCGCCGACCTTGACTGCGCCAATGCCCGAGGCGGACGCCGACATCACCCCGCACCGCCCGGTGCTGTTCACCGCCTTCGAGCCGTCGGGCGATGACCACGCCGCGCCCGTCATCGCCGAACTCAAACGCCGCCGTCCCGACCTGCCCATCTACGCCTGGGGCGGACCGAAGATGGAGCGTGCGGGGGCGATCGTCGTGGAGCGCACCGGGGACGACGCGGTCATGGGCATGCCCGGGCTGGCCAAGATCCGTGAGCACAAGCAGATCAACGAGCGCATCGCGCGCTGGATGGACGAGCACAAGCCGATCCTGCACGTCCCCGTGGACTCACCCGGCGCCAACTTCCCGATCTGCGCGCTCGCCAAGGCCCGCTCCTGCCGCGTCGTCCACCTCGTCGCCCCGCAGGTCTGGGCGTGGGCGACCTGGCGCATCAAGAAGCTGCGCAAACGCACCGACCACGTTCTCTGCCTCCTCCCCTTCGAGGAGGAGTGGTTCCGGGCCCGGGGGGTGGACGCCACCTTCATCGGCCACCCCCTCTTCGAGGAGCCCGTGGACGAGGCCGCCCTCGACGAGGCGATCGCCGACTGGCCCTCGGGCGCCCCGCGCGTCGCCCTCATGCCCGGCTCACGCCCCAGCGAGATGCGGAAGAACTTCCCCCTCCTCGTCGGCGCCTACCGACGCCTCGAACGCGAGCACGAGGCGATCGCGGGCGTGGTCGCCGCCACCCGCCCGGAGGTGGAGGCCGAGCTTCGCCGCCTCGGCGCCCCCTGGCCCAAGACCCTCCGCATCGAGACGGGCAAGACGGATCAGGTGATCCGCTGGTGCGACCTGGCGCTCGTCGTCTCCGGCACCGTCACGCTCCAGATCGCCAAGCAGCGCCGCCCGATGGTGATCGTCTACAAGTTCAGCCGCCTCATCTCCCTCCCCCTGCGCTTCGTGGTCAAGACGCGCCTCTTCAGCCTGCCCAACCTGATCGCGGGGCGGAAGATCGTGCCGGAACTCATCCCGCACTTCGGCACCGCCGAGCCCATCGCCGACGAGGCGATCACCCTCCTCGAGGACACCTCCGCCGCCGACGAGCAGCGCACCGAGCTGGCCCGGGTCACCGACCGCTTCGCCGGGCGTCAGGCCTCCGAACTCGCCGCCGACCGGATCGAGATGTTCCTGCCCGACCGCCCGGCCGAGCACCGGGCGCCCAGCCCCGAGCGCGTCGCGGGCTAGAGGCGCACGCCCGCGAGGGCCACGACGCACACGCCGTTCCCCGCCCGGTCCTCGATCGGGACCGTGGCCCAGACCGTCTCGCTGATGGGCAGATCCCGGTCGAGCAGCGCGTGAAACATCTGCGCGACGTCGTGCTCCCCCGTCTCGATGTCCTGCGCGAACAGGAGCACCATCGCCCCCCCGTGCAGGATCGTCGGCTCCCGGGCCAGCTTCACGATGTCCGAGGCCGGTCCTCCCACGAGCTGCGAGGCGTACGCCCGGTTCGGCCCCGGCGTCCCGCCGACGTACGCGATCTGCGCCACCGCCTTGACCTCCAGCCAGTACGCCTCCCCCGGCTCCACGATCGCCCCCTCGGGCGCCATCGACTCGGCCACCGGCTCGAAGAGCGTCCCGCTCGCCCGGTCGATCTCCACCAGCTCCGCCACCGGGTCGATCAGCCGCGCCTCCGGGTCGCTCGTGAGCACCAGGTCACACCGCTCCCGCTCCCGCCGGGCCGCCCGGTCCTCGATGGTCCCCGCGTAGACCTGCTCGGGGTGGACCCCCAGCCCGCCGGCCCGGAACCCCTCGCCCAGCACCGGGTGCAGGGCCACCTCGTCGAGCGCGTCGAGGCCGAAAACCGCCTGTTCCTCGCGGAGCGCCGCGTCCCGATCGCGCAGGGTCTGCGCCGCGATCTCCACCAGCTCACGCCCTGACCAGGCCCCGTTCACGCCCAGAGCCTACCTCCCCACGCACGCGCGTTGCATTCTCCGCCCGTTTCCGCGATCATCACCCCTCGCCCATCGAACCTTGACCCTGCTCGAACGGATCCAAATGGACGCGATCAACAACTTCGTCGGGACGCTCAACGGCATCCTCTTCTCCGACTACACCGTCTACGCACTCCTCTTGACCGGTCTGCTCTTCACCGGCTGGTCGGTCTTCGGCCAGTACCGCGCCCTCACCCACGGCGTCTCCGTCGTCCGAGGCAAGTACGACGACAAGGACGACCCCGGCGCCATCAACCACTTCCAGGCCCTCTCCGCCGCCCTCTCCGCCACCGTCGGCCTGGGCAACATCGCCGGCGTCGCGGTCGCCGTCGCCCTCGGCGGACCCGGCGCCGTCCTCTGGATGTGGGTCATCGGGGTCCTCGGCATGGCCCTCAAGATGACCGAAGTCACCCAGTCCATGCTCTACCGAAACACCGACGACCCCGACAACCCCCACGGCGGGCCCATGTTCGTCGTCAAAAAGGGATTCGCCGAGTGGGGCCTCGCGCCCATCGGCACGCTCATCGGCGGCATCTTCGTCGTCACCCTGCTCATCTCCGCCCTCACCGGCGGCAACATGTTCCAGGCCTGGAACGTCGCCGACATCACCTTCACCTACTTCCAGATCCCCCAGGGCGTCACCGGCATCATCCTCACCGTCGTTGTCGGCCTCGTCATCCTCGGCGGCATCAAGCGCATCGGCTCGGTGGCCGGCAAGATCGTCCCCCTCATGTGCGTCATCTACATGCTCGCCGCCTTCATCGTCCTCGGGGTCAACATCGGCGAGATCCCCTCCATGCTCGCCCTCATCGTCAAGAGCGGCCTGCCCGACTTCCTCGGCGGTGAGTCGCCCGACGCCACCGGCGCCTTCCTCGGCGGCACCTTCGCCTACGCCGCCATGTGGGGCGTCAAGCGGGCCCTCTTCTCCTCCGAGGCCGGCCAGGGCTCCAGCCCCATCGCCCACTCCGCCGCCAAGACCGACGAGCCCGTCCGCGAGGGCGTCGTCGCCGGCCTCGAGCCCTTCATCGACACCATCGTCGTCTGCACCCTCACCGCCCTCGTCATCCTCTCCTCCGGCGCATACAACCGCGGCGCCGAGGCAACCTTCGACCAGGCGCCCGTCATCGTTCAGGCGTCCGACGACAGCGGCCCGCTCGCCGACACCTGGACCCTCGAGACCGGCCCCCTCCCCCGCATGAACCAGGAGGCCCGGCGCATCCGACGCGCCGGCGAATCCGAGTCCGGCTGGCGCGATGGCGAGACCGTCTTCATCGTGGTCGAAGCCGACGTTGACCCCAACACCGGACGCGACCTCCGCAAGATCACCGGCGTCATCGAGAAGGGCGAGTCCGACGACGGCGCCACCCGCTACACCGTCAACTGGGGCGCCCTCGAATCCAAGACCAAACCCTTCTTCCGCCACACGGAAGAGGACGTCCCCGACTACGGCATCTACGGCGACTACGCCGGCGCCTCCCTGACCGCCTACGCCTTCGACCGGGTCTTCCCCGGCTCGGGCATGGTCCTGGTCTCCATCGCCGCCTGGCTCTTCGCCATCTCCACCATGATCTCCTGGTCCTACTACGGCGAGCAGGGCATCTACTACCTCTTCGGCTGGCTGGGCGAGAACGGCATCAAGCCCGTCGTCCTCTTCTACAAGGTCATCTACTGCCTGCTCATCCTCATGACCACCATCCTCGCCATGCCCCTCTTCTCCGACGGGAGCGGGGGCAAGGCCGCCTTCATCGCCAACGATCACCAGCTCGACATGTGGACCACCCTCGGCCTCGGCGTCATGCTCGTCGCCAACATCCCGATCATGCTCATCTTCGGCGCCAAGGCGATGAACGCCTACCACGCCTACTTCAAGAAGATGGCCGCCGGCGGTGACCCGCCCCACGAGGCCCCGCCCATGACCGACGTCGTCGAGGGCAAGGACGTCGAGTAAGCCCCGACGCACAACCCCACCCAGCAAGAGAGCCCAGGGCCGCGAGACCCTGGGCTCTTTCATTTGGCTCGAACCATCCCGCCCGGACTACGCCAGGTCCTTCCCCCCGATCGCGTCCCGGATCTTCGCTCGCGTCTCGAGGGCGTGCTCCATCGTGCTCACCCGCACCTTCTTGAACGTGGACGCCCAGAACCACGGGATCGGCAGCACCGTCAGCGGCAGGTACCACATCCACGTCTTGAACCACCCGCTCGTCCACGCCCCGTAACTCCCCGGGAAGTACGTCTGCAGCAGGCTGTCGGTCACCGGGAGCCCGGGCCAGACCGAGAGCGCCAGCACGACCGCGATCCCGACGGGCCACTTCCGAGGCGTGACCAGGCGCCACGCGATCACCGTCCCCCCGTCGCGCTCGCTCGCCTCCCCGACCAGTCGCCGGTCGAAGGGCGTGCCCTGCGCATCGACCGAGAACAGCCCCCCCTCGCCCCCGCGCTCAAACCCCGGCAGCTTTCCTTTCTTGGAGAGCTTCTCCAGGAGGTCCGCGGCGCGCTCGGGGGAGTTCTCGGTCCAGACGGGCGCCAGGTCCGCGTCCGTGCCGGTGGGGGGGATGGGTCTCGACTCGTCGCTCATGCGTCTCTCTGCATCGGTAGGGGGGTGGGGGCGAGTCTACGCGCGTTCCCGGACGGGCCGTCTGTAACGCCTGTGCCGGTCACGACGAGTTTGGCACGTGCGCTGCCTGTACCACCTACGACATGCCCAAACACTCCTCAACAGCCCCGTCGTTGCGTTTGGTCAACACCAACGCGTCCTCCGCACGCAACGCGTCGCCCCGAGGCAACACCGCCCGGGCCAGCGCCGCCCAGCCCGCCGTCGCCCGCCCGTCCGCGGACCCGCTCCGCGCCCTGGCCGACGCCCGCACACCCCGCTCGGCGCCCACCAGCGACCTCCCCGCGACCGACGCCCGCTGGGTCTTCGCCGTCCGCGTCTCCAAGGCGCTCGAGCCCGGCCCCGAGCCGGCCCTCCCCCCGGACCGACGCCGACGCCTCATGTCCATCGCCAAGGCCCTTGGCCTGCGTCCCTTCGACGCCAACCTGATCATCGCCATCGTTCAGGACGCCGCCCGCTCCGGCGAGCCCCTCTCCGGCTCCGTCGAAGAGCGCCTCGGCCTCGTCCGCGCGGTGAACCAGTCGGGCGTCTCGCGTACGAGTCTCCTCGCCGTCGCCATCGCGTCGGCCATCGCTTCAGCCGCTCTGGTCGCCTGGTCCGCGACCTGGGTCATGGGCGGCTGACGCGTCCTCCCGCGTCCCCCCTGGTCAGGGGGACGCCGGCCCTGTTCCACCAGGGCCAACCACGCACCCGCGCGTGGGACATCAACCCGTGCCCGCTCGCACGGGACATCACTTCAGCGCACGGGCGCGCCGGTACGCAGGGCCGGCGCGCCCGTGTCGCGCGCGCTGATCCTCCCCCGCCCCGGCGGGCAAAGTGTCGAGCAACACGAAACGGCGGGCTCTGTCTCCCTCTCCCCCCAGGAAGAGGGCCAGAGTGACGGACTACAACTCCTCCGTACGCTTCCACCACCTGACCACCTGACCACCTGACCACCTGACCACCCCACCCGGACCCACCCCATGCCCCTCATCGAACCCGGCAAAAAAGCCCCCGCCTTCTCCCTCAAGGATCAGGACGGCGCCACGCACGCCCTCAAGGACTACGCCGGCCACCCCGTCATCCTCTTCTTCTACCCCAAGGACATGACGAGCGGCTGCACCGACGAGGCCTGCCAGTTCCAGGAACTGCTCCCCAGGTTCAAACGCTCCAAGGCCAAGGTCCTCGCCATCAGCATCCTCCCCCCCAAGTCCAAAAAGAAGTTCGCCGACAAGGAGGGCCTGACCTACCCCCTCCTCGCCGACGATCGGGTCAACGAAGCAAAGAAACCCGACCCCGAGGTCTGCCAGAAGTACGGCGTCTGGGTCGAGAAGTCCATGTACGGACGCACCTACATGGGCATCCAGCGCACCACCTACCTCATCGACGAGAGCGGCAAGGTCGCCCGACGCTGGGACAAGGTCAAAGTCCCCGGGCACGCCGAGGAGGTCCTTGAGGCGGTGAAGACGTTAGAGTGATTTAGAACGGAATATCATCGTGATCAATAGCCGGTGTCGAGTTGCGCGGAGGCTTTGGGTCAGCTCGAAGATTGAGCTTGTCTATATTCTCTTGAAGCCAACTCACGCCCAGATCGCTGAGGCGATAGCCCGTAGCTGGATCTTCGTATTGAAACTCTATCTGGGTTTCTTCCACCATTCTTCGTGTGAGCAGTGAGCGGACTGCCAGCATTGTCGCGAGTTCATTGAACCCAGCCTTTGCCATGTCCTTCTCAATATCCCAAGATAGCATTGCGCCTCGTAGATTGCCTTGTCCCAGCACAACAAGCGCAGCAACTTCGTGGTTCTGCAGTTCCAGTTCGCCTGTATGTCGTTCAATCTGCTGAAGTGATTGGAGGCGTTGGCCTCGCTCTCGGAGGGCGCTGAGCGTTTTGGTAATTTCGTCCTGAAGCCGATCAAAGTCGCTCTTGGATCGAGTCTGATACTCGAGAATTTTCCGATGCTGAATGTCAAAAGGAAACTTGCCTTTGCGTTCGTCTGAGCAAACTAGGCAGACTGGTTTGTCGATTGCAATTGCATATCCCAGCTCGAACCATACATTGGGATTGTCTGTAGAAACTTCCGCCAGGCAGACCGTGCAGTCGCGTATTCCCTCTTCAATATCTTGAATAGGTATCTCTACCTGTGGGTCTCGGTCCACGCGGTAGGGCTCGAACCCGGCCTCTGAAATGGCTGGAGCAAACGTGTCGGTATAGCGGGAGTCGTATGTTGAGCCATCAAAAGGCTGCATCACAAAGCACTTCTCCATACTCTTGCCCCTGCCAAGTGAGTGTTGAACTTGATCGGCACTAGCCTACCGTGTGTGTCGAGTTGATTCACACATGACCCTTCCCCCCCCAGACCTCTCCGACGCCGCCCTCCTCCGCGTCGTCTCCGGCATCCGCCCCTGCCGACGCGGCGGCGTCCGCCTCGAAGCGGACCAACTCGCCTCCAAGCCCCTGATCCACAACTACGGCCAGGGCGGGTGCGGCGTCACCATCTCCCTCGGCTGCGCCCAGCTCGCCGCCGACCTCGTCGCCGATGCGCTCCACCTCCCTCGCCCCGCCGGGGAGAGCGTCGGGGTGAGGGGCTCCGTATCCTCCCCCCCCGTCGCCGTCCTCGGCGCCGGCGTCGTCGGCCTGACCACCGCCCGCGAACTCCTCTCACGCGGCCACCCCGTCACCGTCTACGCCGCCAAGTTCGCCACCGACACCACCTCCAACGTCGCCGGCGCCATCTGGCTCCCCACCGGCGTCGAGTTCGGCGATCGACCCGACAAGGTCGCCCGCTTCCACGACATCCTGAGGCGCTCCCACGCCGCCTTCGCGCAGCTCGACAAGCAGCGGTGGGGGGTCGAACGCCTCCCCGTCTACGAGCCCGCCTACGCCCCCCACGAGGACCACTTCTACGACAACGGCACCGTTGACCCGCCGCAACTGCTCGAGCGACTCCCGCTCGCGGGCCCCCCGCGCGCCGGACGCGTCTTCCACACCAACTTCATCCACACCCCACGCTTCCTGCGCGCGCTCAGCGACGACATCACCGAGCGGGGCGGTCGCTTCGTCGAACGCGCCTTCCACGCGCGCGAGGAACTCGACCAACTCGCCGAGCCCCTCCTCGTCAACTGCCTCGCCCTCGGCTCGCGCGACCTCTTCGACGACCACGCCATGTACCCCGCCCGCGGCGTCCTCGTCCACATGAAGCCCCAGCCACTCGGCTACATCGTCCACGACGGGTACAAGTACATGTTCCCCCGCGAGGACGCCCTCGTGCTCGGCGGGTGCTTCGACGCCGGCGTCGATGACCCCACCCCCCCCGAGCACACCGTCCGCGAGATTCTCGAGCACCACCGCCGTTTCTTCGCCAGGGTCTGACGCCCGGCGCCACGGCTGACCCGAAGGACAGCCGTGCCAGGTGGTTGTCGTAGTACAGAATTAATTTGAGCAATCACTCAAAAGCGGTCTTGAATGATTGCTCAAGTCCGCTACGCTCACTTGAGCAATCGCTCAAGGAGCCCGGATGACCCCCGACACCCGTGAGAAGATCCTCACCACCGCCGCCCGCCTCTTCCTGGAGCAGGGCTTCGCCGCCACGGGCATCGCGACCATCTGCCGCGAGGCCGGTATCAACCCCGGCTCCCTCTACCACTTCTTCGCCTCCAAGGACGCCCTGCTCATCGGCGTCCTCCAGTGGTACGAGGCCCACCTCCGCCCCCTCGTCATGGACCCCATCGAACAGCAGCAGCCCGACCCCATCGAGCGCGTCTTCGACCTGCTCGCCTGGTACCGCGGCAACCTCGAGATCACCAACTGCCGCCTCGGCTGCCCCATCGGGAACCTCGCCCTCGAAGTCACCGACACCCACCCCGAGGCGCGCCCCTTCATCGACATCAACTTCAGCAACTGGGCCGATTCCATCCAGGCCTGGCTCGAAGAGGCGGGCGACCGCCTCCCCCCGGAGACCGACCGGCGCGCCCTCTCGCGCATGGTCCTGACCGTGATGGAGGGCGGCATCATGCAGGCCCGCGCCGCCGACCGCCTCCAGCCCTTTGACGATTCCGTCGCGCAGCTGCGCGCGTACTTCGACGCCCTGCTCGCTCACCGCCACATCGCCGGTTCAACACACCCCAAGGAGTCCGGAACATGATCCGTTCGCTCGCCCTTGTCGCCGCCCTCATGCTCACGCCCGTCTCGCTCGCCCAGGACGCCCCGCTCACCCCCGAGCCTCGCCCGGCGCAGATCGGGGAGGGGCCGCTCGAGCCGCTCAACCACTTCCTCGGCGACTGGGAGATCGAGGCCACCTGGGCCTGGGGCGCCACCCTGCGCGCTCGCAACGAGTACCGCGTGGGCCTCAACGCCCGGTTCGTCGAGGTCACCACCATCGTCAGCGACAACAACGGCCCCGCCTACGAGCGCTACCTCTCCTTCTACACCGCCCACAACAACGACTTCAAGGCCGTCGGCTTCACCTTCGACGGCTCGGTCTCCGAACTCCCCTACACCCTTGAGCGTGAGGGCGAAACCATCGTCATCACCACCGACACCACCACCAACGGCGCCCGCCTCCGCCAACGCTTCGAGACCCAGGGGGACGACGCCTACACCTGGAAGGCCTGGATGACCGCCCCCGGCGCCGACACCGAGCAACTCATCATGGACGGCGTCTGGAAGCGCGTCCGATCCGACGACGCCCCCGCCGATCAGTCCGAGGCCAACGCCGCGACGCCCGCACGCCCCGACCTCGCCCCCGTCAACCCCACCATCTTCGTCACCCCGCCCCAGACCCGGATCACCCTCGTCCCCGGTGGGATGGACCACCCGGCGCAGTCGCAGACCGACGCCCGGTCCGCCTGGGCCTCCGTCCTCTGGGCCGTGTGCGCCAACCCGGCGGGCTGAGCTACTCCGCCTTCTTCACCCACTCGGCCTCCAGCGGCTCCAGCTCCGCCTTCAGCCCGTCGCGCTCTTCAGTCAGCCTGTTCGCCCTTGCCACGTCCGTCCACACGTCCGGGTCCGCCAGCTCACGATCGATCTCCTGCACCCGCGCCTCCAGGTGCTCGATCTTCTCCTCGATCTTCTCAAGCGGCATCCAGGAGTACTTGCTCTTCGCCTCGTCCTTGGTCCTGGGCGTCGGGACCTCGACCTTGCCGTTGGACTTTGCCGCCTGTCTATTCGTCTCCCTCCGCGCCGCCGCGTCCCCTTCGCGCCTCCGCGTACTCCGCTCGTGCCACTCGGTGTACGTCCCCGCGAACACCTCCGCGCCCCCCTGCCCGTCGAGGATCAAAAGGTGATCGCACGTGGCGTCGATGAGCGCCCGGTCGTGGCTGATGAGCAGCAGCGTCCCGTCGAACGCGCCCCCCTTCTTCGGATCGTCCGGGTCGGGCGTGGCAAGGGCTTCTTCAATGCGCTCGGCGCTGGGGATGTCCAGGTGGTTCGTCGGCTCGTCGAGCACCAGCACGTTCTTGGCGCACGCCAGCAACGACGCCAGACGCACCCGCGCCCGCTCGCCCCCCGAGAGCACCCCGATCTCCTTCTCCTGATCCCGCCCGGAGAACAGGAACGCCCCCGCCAGGTTGCGCGTCTCCTGCTCGCTCAGGAGCACCTTCTCCCCCGTCTCCTTCTTCACCAACGCCTGCAACTGGCGGTACAGGCTCATCTCCGGGTCCAGCCCCTCGTCCGTCTGGCGGAAGTACCCGACCTCCAGCTTGCTCCCCAGCTTCACCGTGCCCGAGTCCGGCTGGAGATCGCCCAGCAGCGTGCGCACCAGCGTCGTTTTCCCGGCGCCGTTGGGCCCGATGATCCCCCAACGCTCCCCCCGCCCGATCTTCAGGTTCAGATCCTCAAAGAGAACCTTGTCGCTCCCGTCCTCGTTGGTGTACTTCTTGCTCAGCCCGCGCGCCGCGACGACGATGTCCCCCGTCCGCTCCGCCTTCGCCAGGCTCAGCCGCAGCTCCGCCAGCTCCATCGGGCGTTCGAGCGTTGAGGCCTCCTTCGCCCGCTCGAGCCGGCTCTCGCGCCCCTTGGCCTGCTTGGCCCGCTGCCCCGCCTTGTACTTGCGGATGAACGCCTCTTCGCGTTTGAACTCCGTCTGCTGCTTCTCGTACGCGCGCATCTGCGCCTCGCGCCGCTCGGCGCGGAGCTTCCGGAAGGACGTGTAGCTCCCCGGGTAATCGATCACCCGCCCCTGCTCCACCTCCGCGATCCGGTCCACGACCCGGTCGAGCAGGTACCGGTCGTGGCTGACCATGATCACCGCGCCCTTGAAGTCGTCGCGCAGGAACGTCTCCAGCCACTCCCGCCCCGCCAGGTCCAGGTGGTTCGTCGGCTCGTCCAGCAGCAGCACATCCGGCTGCTCCAGCAGCGCCCTGGCCAGCGCCAGCCGCCCCTTCTGCCCGCCCGACAGGTCCTTGACCAGAATCCCGAACTGCGCATCGGTGAACCCCAGCCCGTGCAGCACGCTCTCGATCTTGTGGTCGATCGCGTACCCCCCCGCGGCCTCGATCGCCTTCTCCAGCCGCTCCTGCTCGCGCATGAGCTTCGTCAGCTCGTCCCCCTCGACCGTCCCCATCCGCTCGAAGACCTGATTCAGGTCGTGATGCAGGGCGTGCAGTTCCGCGAACGCCCCCTCCGCCGCGTCCCGCAGCGTCTCTTCCGGCTCCAGGTCCGGGTCCTGCTTCAGGTACGTCGCCCGCGCCCCCCGCTGGAGCGTCACCCTCCCCGAGTCCGGCGTCAGAATCCCCCCCAGGGCCTTGAGCAGCGTGCTCTTCCCCGCCCCGTTGCGCCCGACCAGCCCGATCCGCTCCCCCGGCTCGACCGCGATCGAGCAGTTCTCCAGGACAACGTCGTTGCCGTACGCGTGTGAGATGTTGGCGCCGCCGAGGATGGGCATGGGCGGAGTCTAGATCGCAAGGCGGCCCCCATCATCTATCGGGCGCCCACCCAACGCGCAGCGAAGCGGAGCTTTGGGCGGCGATCGATGTTGAGCAGCCCAGTCCGCCCAAAGCTTCGCGTTGGGCGGGCGCCCTAGTCCTCAGGTCTTCCCAAACCCTTTCTTGAGCGTCCTGCGGACCCGGGCCAGCACCGACGCCTTCGTCTCACGCTCCAGCGCGTCCTCGAGCAGGGCCGCCGCCTCCTCCCGGTAGCGGGGGTGTGCCCGCGCCAGCTCCGCGTACCCCGTGTACGCCCACGCCCGCACGAACGTGTTCTCGTTGCTCAGGCAGGTGTCGAGGAACTTCGCGACACCTTTGGCCCGCTTGCGCGGGACCGGGATGTGCGCCATGCACTGGAGCACGTGCAGCCGCGCCTCCCAGCGTGTGAGCCGGCCCACGCCCGCGTACAGCTCGTCGGCCAAGTCAGGGGTGACGGCGCCGGGCACAGTCTCGCAGTGCCGCTTGAGCAGCCACGTCGCGCCGACCTGCAGATCAGGCTCGGTCGTGTACCCAACGACGCGTCTGAGAAACCCCCGCGAGCCCGCGTGCCGGTCGTACACGCCCTCGATGTCCTTCACCGCTTTGGTGTCCCACTCGGCTATGTCGGACTTGAGGGTCATGGCTCAGCGTTCGATTGGCTATCCCGGTTCGAGAGGAGCAAGGAGCCGTCCGCACTCAGGACACGGCATCTCTATTGATATCTGCCTCTCGTAGTTGCACCACGGGCATCGCTTGTCGAGGATGCGCATTCGACGATCGTCCTGCTGGATGACAAGCCTGGATAGCCTCACCCAGCCAAGGATAAGAAATGCTATCGACATCAATGGCCAAGCATGGCCCGGCAGAAAGTTGAAGCTGGCACGGAGGGCTGACCAAGCACTCAGTGCGAATACGAGAGCCAGGATTACGCCGCTCAAAGTAAAAACGTAGAGGCTTAGGCGCCAGCTGCGCCGATCGTGCCATTGCCTCGCACGATCAAAGAACGCTTGTTGATCGCCATCCATCACTCCACAATCTTCAGCACCCGCCCGCCCTTCATATCCAGCACGTACAGCTCTCCGTCGTGGTCACGCCCGAAGCTGCTGATCGCCTGCGCCGCGCCGCCCGGGCCGAACCCGGCGCTGAACGCCTCGGTGTGCTCGACCACATCATCCGCGAGGCCGTCTGACCCGAGCTTGAAGCTCCACACCCGCCCCGACATGAAGTCGGCGCAGATGTACCGCCCCTGCAGACGCGGGATCGTCTGCCCCTCGTAGACGTACCCACCCGTGATCGACCCCAGCGGGTGGTGCCGGTAGGTGAAGACCGGCGGCTCCATCCCCCGGTCGCGGTGCACCTTCGCCTCGAGCTTCGGCGGGTCCTGGAACTTCGCCCGCCCCGGACGGAACTTCCCCGCCCCCTCCATCACCTTCC
>MRWG01000860.1_pt1 | contig 24618 bp, 22 predicted proteins | sample 1013341 | NCBI WGS metagenome assembly MRWG01 (sample SAMN06117577, study PRJNA244670) | biofilm metagenome | biome: Water; feature: Cathode Biofilm; material: Biofilm; isolation source: microbial consortium enriched at the cathode of a solar microbial fuel cell | place: USA: District of Columbia ... | reverse complement strand
GCCAGGTATTCGCTGGCGCGCTGTGCCGCCAGATCGGGATCGCTATAGACCCGGTCGTCTTCGCCGGGCGCAGGATAGAGGTAAGTGTAGCTGCGCAGTCGGTCATGCACCCTGCCGCCCAGCAGGTCGTAGACCGGCCGCCCGAGCTCCTTACCGATGATGTCCCAGCAGGCCATTTCGATACCGCTCAGTACACCCAGCAGGGAGGGGTCCGGGCGCTGGCTGTAGCCACTGCTGTAAATGCGGCGCCACAGGTTTTCGATCCGGAAGGGGTCGGTGCCGATCACCATCCGCTCGCAGACATCCGCGATCATGCGCTCGACGACCCGTGGATGGAACGGCACCGAGTAGACCTCGCCGATACCCTCTACGCCGCCATCGGTCGTCAGCTTCACAAAAACCCAGAAGCGTCCGCCGAAGTGCGGCGGCGGGGTGCCGACGACAAAGACCTCAAAGCTGCTCACCTTCATAGGCCGGCCCCTCATCGCTCGGTGGCCCCGACGGCTGCGCCAGGGAGATGCAAGGTGGGGGGATTACGCGACCGCAGGACGATTCTCGTCAAGACGTGAAATACCCGCCCCTGCCGCAGGAAGCTGCTGGACAGCGGACAGTGTAACGTTTCTCCTGGCACCTGGAGACACAAGGACGAGAGAGTCTGGCATGAGAATCGCTTTTGTAGGCCTCGGCAATGTCGGCTTCCCACTGGCGCAAAACCTGCTGCGGGCCGGCCATCAGATGACGCTGTTCGACCTCGACGCAAGCCGGGCGGCTCCCCTGGTCGGGCAAGGGGCGACCCTGGCGCCGTCTCTCCGTGCCGCCGCCGAAGGCGCGGAGATCGCCATAACCTCCCTGCCGAATCCGGCAGCCGTGTCCGCCGTGGTGCCCGGCGACCAGGGCCTGCTCTCCGCGCTTTCGCCGGGCAGCCTCTGGATCGAGATGAGCACCACCGATGCCGAGGACATGCGGCGCTACGCGGCGGAGGCGGCGGAACGGCAGATCGACGCGCTGGAAGCGCCGGTCACCGGCGGCGTCAACCGCGCCTGGACGGGCGAGATATCCATCCTGGTGGGGGGAGAGGAAGCGGTCTTCGCACGCTACAAGTCCCTGCTCGCGGCAATGGGGGGCGAGATCGAGCACATCGGACCGATCGGCGCCGCTTCCATCGTGAAGGTCATCACCAATATGCTGGCCTTCGTTCACCTCTGGGCCAGCGGCGAGGCCTTGATGCTGGCCAAGCGGGCCGGCGTCGACCTCGCCAAGGCCTATCACGGCATCCGCATCTCGTCGGGCAATTCCTTCGCCCATGAAACGGAGGGGCAGCTGGTCCTCAACGGATCCTACAACTGCGCCTTCACCCTGGCTCTGGCGATGAAGGACTTCAACCTGGCCTTGAAGCTCGCGCGCGAGACCCAGACGCCACTGCCCGTGGCTGAACTGGTGGAGGACATCTTCACCAGGGCGAAAGATGCCTATGGCGATCAGGCCTGGTCGACAATGGCGGTGAAACTGCTGGAAGACCAGCTGGATGAACCACTGCGGGCGCCGGGCTTCCCGGCCGTGCTGCCGGGAACGGGCGCGCGCTAGGCCGGCCCTGCAGGCGGCGCGGTCGACGGCCGCCACTCCCCGCTGTAGGCTTTCCCGACAAATCCTGGGAAAGGGAGGAAACCGGCCGATGCAGAAGATCCGCTGGGGCGTCTTGAGCACCGCCAAGATAGGCACTGAAAAGGTCATTCCGGCCATGCAGCGCTCGCGGCGCGGCGAGGTGGCGGCCATCGCCTCTCGCGACAAGGCGCGCGCCGCGGCCGTGGCCGGCGATCTCGGCATCCCCAAGTCCTACGGCTCCTACGCAGAGCTGTTCGCCGACCCCGAGATCGACGCTATCTACAACCCCCTGCCCAACAACCTGCATGTCGACCTTACGCTCGAGGCGGTCAAGGCGGGCAAGCCGGTGCTCTGCGAGAAGCCGATCGGCATGGACGCCGAAGATGCCGCGCGTCTGCGCGCCGTCGACGGCGGAGTCCCTGTGATGGAGGCCTTCATGGTGCGCTTCCACCCGCAGTGGCTGTGGGCGCGCGAGCAGGTGCGCAGCGGTGCTCTCGGCGAGCTGCGCGCCATCCAGACTTTCTTCTCCTACACCAACCTCGACCCGGACAACATCCGCAACAAGCCGGAGACCGGCGGCGGCGCCCTGCTGGACATCGGCTGCTACCCGACGGTGGTCAGCCGCTTCCTCTTCGAGGCCGAGCCGGAGCGTGTCTTCGCCCACATCGAGCGCGACCCCACCTTCGGCACCGACCGTCTCGCCACAGCGGTGCTGGATTTTGGCGACGGCCGGCGCAGCGACTTCACGGTCTCGACCCAGGTCACCGCCTACCAGCGTACCCACATCGTCGGGACCAAGGCGCGGCTGGAGGTCGAAATCCCCTTCAACGCCCCGCAGGGCGAGGAAACGCGGATCTACATCGACGAAGGCGCAGAGCCCGGCGACCGCCTGCGCCGGACCCACACGATCGCAGCCTGCGACCAGTATGCCGAGGAATGCGACGCCTTCGCGCGGGTGGTCCTGGGCGAGGAGCCGCTGCCCTACGGCATCGAAGACGCCATTCAGATGATGCGCATCCTCGACGCCATTTTCCGATCGGGCGACAGCGGCAAGTGGGAGCGGCCCGGCAGCTAGCTCACACGGGCGTCGTAGGGGCCGCCGGGGGTCAGCGAGAGGCCGGTCAGCCGGCGGTCGAGATGACGGCTGCGCCAGGCCAGCAGCTTCTCCGCCATTTCGACCCGGACCGCCAGCCAAGCGGGATCGTCGGCGCGGTTGACCAGTTCGCCGGGATCCTCCTGCAGATCGAACAGCAGCGGCGGCAGGCCGGCGAAGTGAACGTACTTCCAGCGCTCGCCGCGGATCACCGCCAGGGAGCAGTCGTCGAGATCGACGCCGAGGGCCGCCTGGGTGGTGCCGCTGGCGACCTCGCGGAAGTCGTATTCCCAGTGCGCCTCGCGGCGCCAGGCGGCGGGCCGCTCGCCGCGCAGGAAGGGGGCGAGCGAGCAACCGTCGGCCGGACCATCGCGGCGCGCGCCCACCGACTCAAGCAGGGTCGGTACGACATCGACGGCTTCCGTGAAGGCGGTGATGCGTCCGCCGAAGCCCTCCGGCCGGCGCGGATCGCGGACGATGAGCGGCACGTGATAGGCCTGATCGAAGTAGCCGAACTTCCCGAGGGTCCAGTGGTCGCCCATCATCTCGCCGTGATCCGAGGTCAGCACGACGACGGTGCTGTCCCAGGCGCCGGCCGTCTTCAGGCCCTCGATGAGACGGCCGATCTGGCGATCGACCTCCGAGATCATGCCCCAGTAGGTGGTGCGCACTGTGCGGAAGGCCGCCTCCGGCCAGTCGGCCACGCGGCGCGTGCCGTCCGACAGGAAGCAGTAGGAACCGGCCTTCGCGGCGTCGAGCCAATAGCGCAGATAGGGATGCTGCGCTGCTTCCTGTGACGGATCGGCGGCGCGCCGGAAAGCGGGGCCGGCGTCCGGGTCGTAAAGGTCGTTGAAGGGCGCCGGCACCACGAAGGGCGGGTGCGGCCGCAGGAAGGAGATATGGGCGCACCAGGGCGCGTCCTGCGGCTGCCCGCCCATCCAGTCGAGGAAGGCTCCGGCCAGGAAGGCGGTCTCGGTCTCGTCCTGGCTGAAGCGCGGCGCCGCGGTCGACGGCAGGGCCGGGCGCCCCTCTTCCGGCCAGAACAGCGCCCAGCGGTCGTCCGGCAGGCGGTGGCCGCGCGCCTCCATCCAGGCAAACCAGGCGGCGTTGTCCTCCGGCAGCTTTACCGCCACCTCGAACCCCGGCAGCACCTCTTCGTAGGTGGCGAGGCGCGGATCGTCGGGCGTGGTGCTGCGCGGATCGACCGCCTGGTCGGTGTAGCCGAAGAGCGTCGGCCGGTAGCCCGCGCGGGCGAGCGCCTTGGCCAGGTTGTCGTGGCGCGCGTCGAGCGGGGTTCCGTTGCGCAGCACCCGGTGGTTCATCTGGTAGAGGCCGGTGTAGAGCGAGGCCCGTCCGGGCGAGCAGGGGGCGGCCTGGGCATAGTGCCGGGCGAAGTAGGTCCCCTCGGCCGCCAGGGCATCGATGGCCGGCGTCCGCAGGACCGGATGGCCGGCCGCACCGAGGCAGTCGCCGCGCCACTGGTCGGCGGTGATCAGCAAGATGTTGGGTTTCATCGCCTCCTGCCCGGCGCTGCGGTTCCGCCGCCTTTCACCATGCTTTGCGCGGCGGAGCAAGAGGACACTGTGGAAACCGCCGTTCCGCGCAGAAATGCATACCTAAGGTTTATTCATGGCAAGCCATATCATCCAAAAGTAAACAGCCCGGCGCAAGACCTGCACAATCCCGCCAAGCTTAACCGGCGCTAAAGGCTTTCCAGCGTTAATCAAGGCAATTGAGGTGATCCAAAGTGCCACTGCGTAGTCCCAACCCCCAGCAGCGAGCCGTGTGGCGCGCTGCCGTGATCCGCCGGGTTGCCACAATCATGGGCGTTGTCCTGCTGATTGGGGCGAGCACGACGCCGCTTTTCGCCGTCGCCGACCTGCCGGCCGCCTCACGCGGGACGGTCGCGGCCGTCTTTGCGCCGGGAGTAGAACGGCCGGCGGCTCTGGAGGCGGTGGCCAGGGCCGGCGGGTTGATCGTCCGCGAGGGCAGCTGGGGGGCGGTCGTGATCGCCCACAGCAACGAGAGCGGCTTCGCCGGGCGCTTGCGCCGGGCCGGGGCCTGGCTGGTGCTCGATCCGCAGTCGGCCGCGGGTTGCCTTATCACCGGCCGGATAAACACCGGGGTCTAAAAGGGTCAAACCATGCTTCGCGCCATTGCAGCCAATCTTTCGCAGGATGCCGTCAAAGGCAACGCCGAGGGCATCACAGCCATACGAACCACAGCCAGCAGATGGTCGTGCCTGCTGCTCTTCGCCGTGGTGCCGGGTATCGCCGCCACGGCCTGGCTCAACGGCAACGCGTGGATCGCGCCGACGATCGCGGGCTTTGTGGTCGCCTGCATCGCGTTCGGCGCCTGGCGCGTGCTCGGCGGAGATGCCGGCATCACACGCTACGTCATCGCGGCCACCACCGTGGTGCAGGTCTCACTCCTGGTGCTGGCCGCCGCCGGGCCCTGGCAGATCGATTTCCACATGATCTATTTCGCCGCCCTGGCCATGCTGGTCGCCTTCTGCGACTGGCGCACCATCCTGGTTGCCGCGGCGGTGACCGCAGTGCATCACCTGACATTGAATTTCCTGATGCCCTGGGCCGTGTTCCCCGATGGCGCCAACTTCGCGCGCGTGGTCTTCCATGCCATCGTCGTCGTGCTTGAAGTTGTCGTCCTCATTCTCCTCAGCCACAAGCTGGTGAGCCTCTTCGACGGCGCTGCAGAAGCAGTTGCCAAGGCCGAGGCAGCAGCTGCGGAAACCGAGAAGCTCAGCGAGGAGCAGCAGGCTTTGCAGGCGCGCTCCGCACAAGAACGCCAGGAGCTGCTGCTCTCTCTCGCGGACAAGTTCGAGTCCAGCGTAAAGGGTGCCGTGACCCAGATCATGTCTTCCATGAACGACATGCAGAAAGAGACCAATGTCATGTTGCAGCGCTCCGGCGAGACCCGGGAGACCGCAACCGAAGTCGCGCAAACGGCGGACAGCACCGCTGGAATGATGGACACCATTGCCGGTGCCGTCACCCAGCTCTCGGCATCCGTTACCGAGATCACCGCGCGCGTACGCGAGACTGCAGACATTGCCGGCAAGGCGGAGCACAAGTCTGAACTTACCACCCAGCAGGTTGCCGAGCTGGCCGAAGCCGTTGGCGGCATTTCCGAGGTGGTGGAGCTGATCGCCGAGATCGCCGAACAGACCAATCTGCTGGCGCTGAACGCCACCATCGAAGCGGCGCGCGCCGGCGAGATGGGCAAGGGCTTCGCGGTGGTTGCCAACGAGGTCAAATCCCTGGCGACGCAGACAGCCCGCGCCACCGAGGACATCACCGCCCGCATCGAAAAGGTCCAGGGTTCGACGAATACCACCGTCGAAGCCATCAAGGACATTCGCGGCATCATCAATCAGCTGAACGAGCATTCGACAAAGATCGCCGCAGCGGTCGAAGAACAGGACGCTGCGACCCGGGACATCACCCGCAACGTCAACGATGCCGCGGGCGGCAGCCGCAAGATGAACGAGGCCATGGCCTCGGTGCGCGGCAATGCCGAGACGGCAAGCCAGTCCGTGCAAAAGGTCATCCAGGCATCAGGTACCGTGGCCGAGAACGCCCAGGCGCTCGACTCCACCCTCTCCGAACTGCTCGGCGGCCTGCGCAGCAACGGCGGCTGACAGAGCCGCGACCTCCCTATTCTTTGACCGCGGACGGCTTGCCTCCGCGGCTCCGGCTGCCTATGCCTAGTTCCTGACCGAAACGGCACGACGGCAGGACGGGAAAGGCAGCCGGCATGAACAACACGACGCGGGCCTGGCAGCGTATGCTCTCCGGCCGCCGGCTGGATCTGCTCGACCCCTCCCCCCTCGACATCGAGCTGGAGGACATCGCCCATGGCCTCGCCCGCGTCGCCCGCTGGAACGGCCAGACCTCGGGCGAGGCCGCCTTCTCGGTCGCCCAGCACAGCCTGCTGGTCGACGACATCGCCGCCCGCCTGAAACCCGGCCTCACGGCCGCGGAGCGCCTCTGCGTCGTGTTGCATGACGCCGCGGAGTACGTCATCGGTGACCTCATCACCCCGTTCAAGACCGCAGTCGGCGCCGACTACAAGGCGCTGGAGAACCGCCTGATGACGGCGATTCGACTCCGATTCGGCCTGCCGGCACGCGAATCCGACCAGTTGAAGCAGTTGATCAAGCGGGCCGACCGCATCGCCGCCTACCTGGAGGCCACGCAGTTGGCCGGGTTTTCCGCCAGCGAGGCCCGCCGTTTGTTCGGCCATACCAAGCGGTTTGACGCCATTACCCTGGTTCCCTGGCCCCCCGGCAAGGCGAAACGCCAATTTCTTCAGCGCTGCCAGTCTCTCGCAAAAGGCTTATAATCAAATCGACAAGATGCTAATCTTTGCAGGGGAAAGAGTGAGGGACTCTTTCCTTTTTTAGTCGTATTCATCATCATGGTTCGATCAAAGAACAATGGCAGGTGATCATCCGCAGCACCCCCGATGCAAGGCAGGGGTGCAAACTGGGGGGCGGAAGGAATGGCCATCGTAGAAGCACTGGACGAGCCTTTGCTCGCCGAACTGTATCAATACTGGTCGGAACGGCGGGCTGGGCGCAGCCTGCCTGCGCGCGCCGATATCGACCCCGTCGATATTCCCCATCTGCTGCCGCACATTGCCCTGACCGAAATCGTTTCGCCGCCCGATGGCGACGAACCACGCTTCCGCTATCGACTTGCCGGCACGGAGATCGAGGAGCGATTCGGCTGCCCCCTGACAAACCGCTTTCTCGACGAACTGAAAGAAGGCGACTACCTGACCTACATCCAGTCGCTCTACCGGAAGCTCATGACCGGCATGGCACCTGTCTACGCCGAGAGCAGCTTCGAGGCAGGCGATTCCAATACCCTCATCGCAAAGCGACTCATGCTGCCGTTGAGCGACGACCAGGATACCGTGAACATGGTTCTCAGCGGCGTCGTCTACCGCGACAGCGATCCTCTCCACCGCGCTACTGTGCAGCCCGTCCAGGCACAGTTTTCCGCCTCTCGCAGCGAAGCCGAGTGAACGACGCCGGACCGCAGCTGTCCGGACCTTGAGGTTGTAGTAGGCCTGTTAACTCCATCATGATATTGAGACTGGCGATTTGAGACGGAACCGCCCGGGATTGTTCGGGTTTGAATAAAAACACTTCGGAAAGAGAGAGCTTGCCCCAGTCGATCGCTCTCAGAGAAAGGGGGCAGTCCGTCGGGCCGCTGGTCGCAGAGGGATTCGCCTTCCTGTCGGGAACGCTGGATCAGGCTCTCGCCTATTGGCATGAGATTCGCGGCGAAGCCGCCTGTCCCCGCCGGGATGCCCTGCAGCCCGAACGGATCGTGTCGCTGTGGCCGCACATTCTCATGGTCGACGTGATCGAGGACGGCAGCGACTACTTCATTCGCCTGTTCGGCCAGCGCCTGGTCGATACCTACGGCGAACAAACGGGCCGCACGCTTTCGCAAGCCAAGGTGCCGGACCTTGTAAGGGGCAGGTCCCGCCAGCTCTTCGACTTCTGCCGCGCCAAGGCGTCGCCGACCTATGCCTACTGGCAGGAGACCGCGCCGCGGCGCGGTCACGCGGTCAATGTCGAGGCGCTCTGCCTGCCTTTGTCGAGCGACGGCATCTCCGTCGACCGCATGATGTCCCTCAATGTGAATACCCGGCGCGAGACCTAGAGCCACCAGCCCTTTCGCCGCTCCACCTTGCGCGCCCGGGCGAAGCTGCCGATAAAGGGGCCCCGCCGGCTGCCCTGGAGAGGCGTTCTTGTTTCCGCCATCGATCCTTTTCGCGATCGCGCTGCTGTCCCTGCTGATCTGGATCTACCTGCTGGTGTTCCGCGGCGGATTCTGGCGCTCGGCCGAACGGCTTGAGAGCCCGGCCATACCGCCGGAAAACTGGCCGGCTGTCTGCGCCATCGTCCCGGCCCGCAACGAGGCCGAGGTGATCGGCGAGAGTCTCGCCGCGCTGCTGGACCAGGACTATCCAGGGAGCCTGACGGTCATCCTGGTGGACGACCACAGCGACGACGCGACCGCGGCCATCGCGCGCGAGACGGCGGCCGCAAGCGTCAACGCCGGCCGCTTCCGGCTGCTGCAGGCCGCCGACCTGCCGCGCGGCTGGACCGGAAAACTCTGGGCCCTGCACCAGGGCAGCCAGGAGGCGCCCGAGGAGGCCGCCTACCTGTGGTTCAGCGATGCCGACATCCGCCAGCCCCCCGGGGCTCTGCGTGCCCTGGTCGCCAAGGCGGAAGCGGAAAACCGCGACCTCGTCTCGCTCATGGTCGCCCTCACCTGCGAGAGCTTCTGGGAGCGCCTGCTCATTCCCCCTTTCATCTACTTCTTCCAGAAGCTCTATCCCTTCGCCTGGGTGAAAGACCCCGCCGCCGCAACGGCCGCCGCCGCCGGCGGCTGCGTCCTGCTGCGACGGAAAGCCCTGCAGCGTATCGGCGGTGTGGCGGCCATTCGCCACGCGCTGATCGACGACTGCACCCTGGCCGCCGCCGTCAAGGCGACCCGCCCGCAAGACAGCGGCGGCATCTGGCTCGGGCTTGACCGTGAAGCCCGCTCGATCCGGCCCTACAGCGGGCTCGGGCAGGTCTGGGACATGGTGGCGCGCAGCGCCTACACGCAGCTGCGGCACTCGCCCCTGCTGCTGGCCGGGACCCTGCTGGGCATGGTGCTCACCTACCTCGTACCCCCGCTGCTGCTGCTGAGCTGGCCGTGGCACCGCGAGGCCCTGCCCGCCGGCCTCGGCGGCTTCACCTGGCTGCTCATGGCTTTCTCGCTGGTCCCCACCCTCAGGCTCTACGGCCAGCCCCTGTGGTTCGCGCCCCTGCTGCCCGTGGCGGCGGCTCTCTACAGCGCCATGACCTTCGATTCGGCGTGGCGCCACTGGCATGGCCGGGGCGGGCGCTGGAAGGGCCGGGTACAGGACACCCCTGCGGGTTAGCCCCGGCATCCCCGGGCGGCTATTATCGGAAACCATGACAGACACCCACGTCGATTCACCGGCAGTCGAAACCCCGTCCGGCAAGGGCGCTGCCGACGAGAATTTCCCGGTCGGCTCCTGGCTGCTGCCGGCCGCGCTGCGCCCGCACGTGGCGACCTACTATGCTTTCGCCCGTGCCATCGACGACATCGCCGACAACCCCGCCCTGGCGCCGGAAGACAAGATCACCCGCCTCTCCGCTTTCGAGGACGCCCTGCTGGATCCGGCCGCCGAGCGCCCCGGCCTGGAGAAGGCGAGCCGCCTGCGCGAGAGCCTCGCCGCCACCGGCGTGCCCGGCGCGCGCGGCACCGACCTCATCGCCGCCTTCAAGCAGGACGCGGTGAAGCTGCGCTATGCCGACTGGAGCGAGCTGCTCGGCTACTGCCACCTCTCGGCCAATCCCGTCGGGCGCTACCTGCTGGACCTGCACGGCGAGGACCCGGCGGGCTATGCCGCTTCCGACGCGCTCTGCACGGCCTTGCAGATTCTCAACCACCTGCAGGACTGCCAGGACGACCACCGCGAGCTCGACCGCGTTTATCTGCCCGGCGACTGGCTCGCCGCCGAGGGCCTCGACGTTGACGTGCTGCGGCTAAAGGCGAGCCCGCCGGGGTTTCGCCGCGTGCTCGACCGCTGCCTCGACGGCGTCGACGGCCTGCTGACCGAGGCCCGGCGCCTGCCCGGGCAACTGCGCTCGGCGCGCCTCGCCATGGAATCGGCGGTCATCGTGCAGCTTGCCGGCCGCCTCGCGGCACGGCTGCGCGCCGGCGATCCGCTGGCCGGCCGCGTCGCCCTGAGCCGTTGCGACTTCGTGATTTGCACCCTGAAGGGTATCTGCGGCGTGCAGGCACGCCGCCTTTTCGGGCGCCGGCAGCCGGCGGGTCAGCGCGGATGACGGCCACCCCGCTCCCGGCCGAGGCGGCCCGCGCCCAGGACCACGTGCGTCAGGTGGCCACGGCCTCCGGCTCCTCCTTCCTCTGGGGTATGCGTCTGCTGCCGCGGCCGCGCCGCGAGGCGATGTACGCCATCTATGCCTTCTGCCGGGAAGTCGACGACATCGCCGACGAGGGCGGCAGCCCGGCGGAGAAGCTGCGCGATCTCACCGCCTGGCGCAGTGAGATCGAGGCCCTCTATGCCGGCAGGCCGAGCCAGCCGACGACCCGGGCGCTGCTGCGGCCGGTACACGACTATGCGCTGCCCAAGTCGGAGTTCCTCGCCGTCATCGACGGTATGGAGATGGATGCCCGCGCCGACATCCGCGCACCCTCCATGGCGGATTTCAGACTCTACTGCCGCCGCGTCGCCGGCGCGGTCGGCGTGCTCTCCGTGCACGCCTTCGGCGCCACGGAGCCGCAGGCCCGGGACCTTGCGCTGGCCGAGGGCGATGCGCTGCAGTTCACCAACATCCTGCGCGACGTCGCCGAGGATGCCGAGCGTGGCCGGCTCTACCTGCCGCGCGAACTGCTGCAGCGCCACGGCATCGAGTCGACGGACCCCGTGACCGTACTGCGCGACCCTCGAGTACGCGAGGTCTGCCGCGAGCTTGCCGGGCTGGCGGAGGAGCGCTTTGCCGAGGCCGAGCGCCTGATGGCGTCCTGCAAGCGCGGGCCGATGCGCCCGGCCCGCATCATGCTGGCGGTCTACCACCGCCTGCTCGACCGGCTGCGCGAGCACGACTGGGCCGACATGCAGGCCGAGGTTCGCCTGCCCAAGGCGGAGAAGCTGTGGATCGCGCTGAGGAACGGGCTCTGAACCATGGCTGACGGCACACCTTTGGACCGCCCCTCTGGGCCGGGCCGCGCTCATGTCGTCGGCGCGGGTATCGCCGGGCTGTCCGCGGCGCTGCGCCTCGCCGCCCAGGGCCGGCGGGTCACGCTCTACGAGGCCGCGGCACAGGCCGGTGGGCGCTGCCGCTCTTACGTGGATGCCAGGCTCGAGCGCACGATCGACAACGGCAATCACATGCTGCTCGCGGCCAATACCGCGGCGCTCGACTTCGTCGCCGAGATCGGCGCCACCGACCGGCTGACCCGGCCGGCGCGCGCGGCTTTCCCGTTCCTCGATCTCGCCAGCGGCGAAAGCTGGACGGTCACGCCCAGCAGCGGTCCGATCCCCTGGTGGATCTTCAGCGCTGCGCGACGCATCCCCGGCAGCCGCCTGGGCGACTACCTGGCGGCCTGGAAGCTGGCCGCCGCCGGCCCCGACGCCACCGTCGCCGATTGTCTCGATGACCGCGGCCCGCTGTGGCAGCGCTTCTGGGTGCCGCTCACCGTTGCCGCCCTCAACACCCATCCGCGCGAGGCCTCCGCCCGCCTGCTGTGGCTGGTCCTGCGCGAATCCTTCGCCAAGGGGGCGGACGCCTGCCGCCCCTTCGTCGCCCGGCGCGGTCTCAGCGACGTCTTCGTCGACCCGGCGCTGGAAACGCTGGCGGCCCGCGGCGGTGAGGCCCGTTTCGGGCGGCGCCTGCGCAGCCTCGCCTTCGACGACGGCGCGCGTGTCGCGGCCCTCGATTTCGGCGAGCAGCGCATCGATCTCGGCAGCGGCGACGTGGTGGTGCTGGCGCTGCCGCCGGCGGTGACCGGCGACCTGCTGCCCGGGCTGGAGGTCCCGCGCGACAGCCGCCCCATCGTGAACGCCCACCTGCGCCTGCCGCAGGGCGCCCGCCCGGCCCGGGCGCTGGATCCGGAACTGCCCATTCTCGGCCTGGTCGGCGGTGCCGCCGACTGGCTGTTCCTGCGCGACGACGTGGTAAGCCTCACGGTCAGCGCCGCCGAGGCGCTGGCCGAGCGGCCCGCCGAGGAGGTCGCCGCACTGATGTGGCGTGACACCGCCAAGGCCCTGGGCCTCGATCCCTCAGGAGAGCCCATCATCCGCATCATCAAGGAAAAGCGCGCCACCCTGGCACAGACCCCCGCCGCCCTGCGCCTGCGCCCCGGGCCGCGGACCCGCTGGGCCAACCTCGCCCTGGCGGGGGATTGGACCGATACCGGCTACCCCGCCACCATCGACTCGGCGGTCCGCTCCGGCATCGCGGCGGCCCGGACGCTGGCTTCGGCCGGGCCCGAAGACTGATCCGCCCCGGATTCGCCAGCAGAACCGCCCGATCTCAGGGGCTTGCCTCAACCGGGCGGCTTAGTCAGTATTCCCCCCAGGAAACCGCAGATTCGCTAAGCCGCGCTTCGGGGGAAGCCAAGACAAAAGTGACGTCGCCAGGGATCTGACATCCACAGCACGAGGCCTGCCCGGCTGAATACAACATGACCAGCAGTACCGTAGCCCGAGACCGACAAGCCGCCCCCGCACCGGTCGCCGCACCGCTTCCAGATATCGATGCCGTCGACCGCCTGGTTTCAGAGATGGCGGCGGCGATGAAGACCGCCCAGCGCCCGGACGGCCACTGGCTGTTCGAGCTGGAGGCCGACGCCACGATCCCGGCCGAGTACATCTTTTTGCAGCACTTCCTGGGCCGGGTCGACACGCCGAAATTCCGCGACGTGGAGCCCAAGATCGCCAACCATCTGCGCAGCATCCAGGGCGCGCACGGTGGCTGGCCGCTGTTCTACAACGGCGATCTGGACGTCAGCGCCAGCGTGAAGGCCTACTTCGCCTTGAAGCTGGCCGGCGACGACCCGGAGGCACCGCACATGCAGCGCGCCCGCGAGGCCATCCTCGCCGCCGGCGGCGCCGCGCAGAGCAACGTCTTCACCCGCATCGCGCTGGCGCTGTTCGGCCAGGTGCCGTGGCGTGCCGTGCCGGAAATGCCGGTCGAGATCATGCTGCTGCCGAGCTGGTTTCCCTTCCACCTCTCGAAGGTGTCCTACTGGTCGCGCACGGTGATCGCGCCGCTGCTGGTGGTGATGGACCGCAAGCCGCAGGCCGCCAACCCGCGCGCCGTGTCCATTCGCGAACTGTTCCGCGAGGACCCGGCGCGCGAAACCTACAACATGAACGCCACCGGCAGCCCGCTGGGCGCCATCTTCGCCGGCATCGACCGGGTGCTGCGCCTCAGCGACCCGCTGCGTCCGCGCGCCAAGCGGCAGAAGGCGATCAACGCCGCCATGGACTTCGTGAAGGAGCGGCTGAACGGCGAGGACGGCCTGGGCGGCATCTTCCCCGCCATGGCCAACGCGGCCATGGCCTTCCACGTGCTGGGCTACGACTGGGACGATCCCGACTACCGCCTGACCCGTGAGGCGATCGACCGCCTGCTGTACCAGCGCGACGCCGATCACGTCACCTGCCAGCCCTGCCTGTCGCCGATCTGGGACACCTGCCTGGCGGCCCATGCCATGCTGGAGGCCGGCGAACCCGGCGACAGCGACACCTTCACGCGCGCCTTCGACTGGCTGCTGGAGCGCGAGATCACCGAGGTGCGCGGCGACTGGGCCTGGCGCCGCGCCGACGCGCCGATCGGCGGCTGGCCCTTCCAGTACAACAATGCCCACTACCCCGACGTCGACGACACGGCGGTGGTGGTCATGGCGATGGACCGCGCCGGCTCCGAGGCCAGCAAGCCGGCGATGGAGCGCGCAGCCGACTGGGTCATCGCCATGCAGAGCAGGAACGGCGGCTGGGGCGCCTTCGATGCCGACAACGCCTTCGAATATCTGAACCACATCCCCTTCGCCGATCACGGCGCCCTGCTGGACCCGCCGACTGTCGACGTCTCGGCACGCTGCCTGTCCATGCTGGCGCAGCTCGGCTATGGGCGCGACAACACGGTGGTGCGGCGCGGTCTCGAATACGTCAGGCGTGAGCAGGAGGAAGACGGTTCCTGGTACGGGCGCTGGGGTGTGAACTACGTCTACGGCACCTGGTCGGTGCTCTGCGCCCTCAACGCCTGCGGCGAAGACATGCAGGCCCCCTATGTGCGCAAGGCAGTAGCCTGGCTGCAAAGCCGTCAGCAGCCCGACGGCGGCTGGGGCGAGGACTGCGCCACCTACTGGACCGAGCGCCGCGCCGAAGCCAAGGGCTCGACCGCCTCGCAGACCGCCTGGGCGCTGCTCGGCCTCATGGCCGCCGGCGAGATCGACAGCGATGCGGTGCGGCGCGGTGTCGCCTTCCTGCAGAGCCTGCCGCGGGAAGGCGCGCGCTGGGCGGAAGACTACTGGACCGGCACCGGTTTTCCGCGGGTGTTCTATCTCAAGTACCACGGCTACAGCGCCTACTTCCCGCTCTGGGCGCTGGCGCGCTACCGCAACCTGATGCGAAGCAACCAGCGGCGCGTCAGTCACGGCATGTAGCGCCGTGGACCCCGGCCCGGGCACCACGGCGTCCCTGGCAATCGGTGTGGTGACGGGACTCGCCTCCGAAGCGGCGGTGGTGACCGCCATGCTCGACGAAAACGATCCGACAGTGCGTGTGGTCTGCGCCGGTGCCAGCACGGAGCGGGCCGCGGTGCTGGCGCGCCGGCTGGTCGACCAGGGCGTCGGCGCCCTGCTGAGCTTCGGCATCGCCGGCGCGCTCGATCCGGAGATCGACTGCGGCGAACTCATCGTTGCTGAGTGGGTAAAGGGTGCTGAAGGAGAAACCTTCCCCTGCCACCCTGGCTGGCGCGAAAGCCTGGCCCGCAGACTGGGCGAGGCTGCGCTCCATCCCCGTGGCGGCGGTCTGCTCGCCAGCACACGTACCCTGCTGGAGCCTGCCGACAAGGCGGCGGCCTATCGAGACAGCGGTTGCCTCGCCACGGACATGGAATCGGGGGCCGTCGGCGCCATCGCGGCCGAGGGCGGCCTGCCCTTTCTGGCGGTTCGGGCGGTGGCGGACCGCGCGTGCGACAGCCTGCCGGTCTTGGTGGAAACCGCTGTGAAGCCCGACGGCCGGCCGGCAGTGGGCCGCGCCCTGGCCGCGCTGGCGCGGCGTCCTGCCGACATCCCGGCGACCCTCAGGCTGGCCCGGCAGAGCGAGCTGGCGCTGGCCCGCCTGCGCATGCTGGAAGCGGTGAAAGGCGCGCTATTCGGCGGCTTCTGAGGGCGAAGTGCCGGAAGGTGACTTCTCGGGCTTTTGCTGTACCGCTTCGGCGACGAAATCCTCGAAGGCATAGACGGCAGGGCGCTGCCCGCTGAGGTCGATCTCGGGCGCCATGTCACCTTCGGTGTTGATGCCGCTCAGGGCCACCTTCAGCGCCTTCAGCGGATTGGCCACCGTGTCGGCCACCGCCGTGCCTTCGTAGCCGCAGTGGACCATGCAGTTGGCACACTTCTCGTAGTTGCCGGTGCCGTAGCTCTCCCACTCGGTCTCGGCCATCAGTTCCTTGAAGCTCGCCGCATAGCCCTCGTTCAGCAGGTAGCAGGGCCGCTGCCAGCCGAAGACGTTGCGCGTCGGGTTGCTCCAGGGCGTGCATTCGTAGGCCTGGTTGCCGGCGAGGAAGTCGAGAAACAGGCTCGACTGGGAGAAGCGCCACTTGCGGCCCTTGCCGCGCCGGAAGACGTCGCGGAACAGCTCCTTGGTCTGGCGCCGGCTGAGGAAGTGCTCCTGGTCGGGGGCGCGCTCGTAGGCGTAGCCCGGCGAGATGGTCACGCCCTCGACGCCCAGGTCGCGCGCGAAATCCATGAATTCAGCGACATCCTCGGACTTCGCGTTGTTGAACAGCGTGCAGTTCACGTTCACGCGGAAACCGCGGTCGCGTGCCAGCTCGATGGCCCTGACCGCCCGCTTGAACACGCCCTTCTGGTCGACCGCGCGGTCGTGGTGCTCTTCCAGGCCGTCGAGATGGATGGAGAAGGTCAGGTACTTGCTGGGCTTGAAGAGGTCGATCTTCTTTTCCAGCAGCAGGGCGTTGGTGCAGAGATAGACGAAGCGCTTGCGCCGGGTCAGCTCGGCGACGATCTCAGGCATCTCCTTGTGGATCAGCGGCTCGCCGCCGGGAATGGAGATGATCGGCGCGCCGCTCTCCTCGGCCGCCTCGATGCATTCCTCGACCGACAGGCGGCGGTTCAGGATCTCATCGGGATAGTCGATCTTGCCGCAGCCGGGGCAGGCAAGGTTGCAGCGGAACAGCGGCTCCAGCATGAGCACCAGCGGATAGCGGGCATTGCCGCGGATACGCTGCTTCATGATGTAGGCGCCGACGCGCAACTGCTGAATAAGGGGAACCGCCAAGGGGTCGCTCCAGGAATACCCAGATATCGCTGGGCTTGGGGGTGAATCGCTCGGAAATACCGTGTTGCCGCCGCACAGTCTAACGTTTTCGCAGCGCAACACCACCCTTCAGGCTGTAGGGATTTGGCGGCCGGCCCCCCTTCCTAGCCCAGGTAGCCCTCCCGCTCGAACCAGGCGACGGCGTCGCGGATCGCCTCGCCCGCCGGGCGCGGCCGATAGCCGAGTCGCTGCCCGGCCTTGGCGTGGGAGAAATACATCGGCCGGGCCGCCATCTTGAGGCCGTCGACCGTCAGCATGGGTTCGCGCCCGCCGCTGACCCGCGCCCAGGTCTCCGCGGCGACCGCCAGGGGGTAGAGGGGTCGCCGCGGCAGGCGCAATCTTGGCGCACGCGTTCCGCGCAGTTTTGCCACTTTTCCGAGAATCTCGGCGAGACCCAGGTTCTCCCCACCCAGCACGTAGCGTTCACCGACCTCGCCGCGGTCGAACGCCAGCAGGTGGCCGACCGCGACATCGTCCACGTGGACCACGTTCAGGCCGGTATCGACGAAGGCCGGCATGCGCCCGGCCGCCGCCGCGACCACCATGCGGCCGGTCGGGGTCGGCCGCAGGTCGCGCGGACCGAAGGGGGTCGAGGGGTTGACGATGACCACCGGCAGGCCCTTTTCGCGCTGCAGGCGCCGCACCTCGGCTTCGGCCAGGAACTTGGAGCGCTTGTAGAGGCCGATCATGTCCTGCAGGCAGACCGCAGTCTCCTCGTCCGCCGGGGTGCCGTTGCCGGTCTTGCCCAGCACCGCCACCGAGGAGGTGTAGACGACCCGCTCGACACCGCGGTGCAGCGCCGCCAGCATCAGCCGGCGCGTGCCCTCGACATTGGTCCTGTGCATGTCGCAGGGGTGACGCACCCAGATGCGGTAGTCGGCGGCGACGTGGTACAGCGCCGAGCAGCCGTGGACAGCCGCTTCCAGGCTCTCGCCATCGTCGAGGTCGCCTTCCACAAGCTCCAGGTTCAGACCGGCCAGGTTGCGCCGGTCGCTGCCGCGGCGCACGAGACAGCGCGGGCGCTCGCCCCGGGCGACCAGCGCACGCACGATCGCGGAGCCGACGAAGCCCGTGCCGCCTGTGACAAGCGTTGTCATACCTTCAGATTGCGCCCCCTGGCGCGAGACCACAAACGACATTTTCCTTGCACCGGCATCGCGGCAACGTACATCTGGATGATTCGTAATCGCTCAGCGCGGGAGGACCATGCGCAGGTTCCCGACCCCTTTATTTCTGGCCCTTTTCTTCCTGGCCGCCCTGCTTGTCGTTCACCCGGCGGGCCCACGCGCCGAAGCAACCCCCACGGCGACGGTCGAAAGGTTGAACGCGGCCTTGCTGGAAACCATGAAGTCTGCCGCAGACCTCGGCTACCGGGGCCGCTACGAGAAGCTCGCGCCGGTGCTGAACGAAATCTTCGATTTCCCGGCCATGGCGCGCGTCGTGCTCGGCACGCACTGGAGCAGCATCAGCAGCGGCCAACGGGCTGACTTCATCGAGGCTTTCAGCGATTACAGCGTCGGCGTTTTCGCCGATCGCTTCGACGGATACGAGGGCGAACGCTTTGAGGTCCTCGGTGAGCAGACCGCCCGTCGCGGTGCCGTCCTGGTGCAGAACCAGATCGTGAAGAGCGATGGTGAAGCCATCGCGATCAACTATCTGGCACAGCCTGCAGAAGGCGGCGACAACTGGCGGATCGTCGACACCATTCTCGGCGGCGCCTACTCGGAGCTGGCGGCCCGCCGCACCGAATACGACGGGATCATCAAAAAGACGGGGATCGTCGCGCTCATCCAGTCGCTCGAGCGCAAGACAGCCGGATTTGCCGAAGAGTGATCCAGGCCCCTACTCCGGACTGACGTTGGCCCGCCAGCGGCTGTGGAACGAAGACGCGACCAGCCACAGCAGAATCCCGAAAGCCAGAACCAGCAGGCTGCCGCTGATCGGCCGGTAGAGCAGCTGCAAGGGGTCGCCGTGGGCCAGCAGCATGGCGCGGCGGAAATTCTCCTCGATCATCGGCCCCAGGATGAAGCCGATGAGCAGCGGCGCCGGCTCGAAGTCGAGCAGCTTCATGAAGTAGCCGAGCAGGCCGAAGAGCAGCACCAGCCAGACATCGAAGACCGAGTTGTTGATGCTGTAAACGCCCAGGCAGATGAGCGCGATGATGGTCGGGTGCAGGAAGCGGTAGGGAATCTGCAGGATGCGCACCCAGATCCCGATCAGCGGAATGTTCAGCACCAGCAGCAGCAGGTTGCCGATCCAGAAGCTGGCGACCAGCCCCCAGAAGACATCGGGACGGTCCAGGATGAGGCGCGGACCCGGCTGGACGCCGTGCACCATCATGGCACCCAGCAGGATGGCCATGGTGGCGCTGCCGGGGATGCCGAGCGCCAGGGTCGGAATGAAGGAGGTCTGGGCGGCGGCGTTGTTGGCGGCCTCCGGCGCGGCGATGCCCTCCACGGCGCCCTTGCCGAAACGCTCTGGTTTGCGGGCGAAGCGCTTTTCCAGGACATAGGCCAGAAAGGCGGAGATCGAGGGGCCCGTCGCCGGCAGTGGCCCGAAGAAAGACCCGACGGCGGAACCGCGGATGATCGGGAAGACCGAGCGCTTCACGTCGTCGCGGGTCGGCATCATGGAGCGCAGGGTGATCTCCTTGGCCGAGATCTTGTTGCGCTGGATGCCGATGGAGGCGATCACCTCGGAGACGCCGAACAGCCCCATGGCCAGGATCGCCACACTGAAGCCGTCGAAGAGTTCCAGCCGGCCGAAAGTGAAACGGTCGAGGCCGGTGTTGATGTCCATGCCGACGGTGCCGAAGATCAGCCCTAGCGTCACCATCGCCAGGCCCTTGGCGGGCGCGCCGCTGGCGATGGTGGCCGCGGCCAGCAGGCCGAACAGCATGGCGGCGAAATACTCCGCCGGCCCGAAGGAGAAGGCCATCGCCATGATCGCCGGCGTCAGGAAGGACATCAGCAGGATGCCGACGGAGCCGCCGAGGAAAGAGGCGATGGTGGTGACGAAGAGCGCGATGCCGGCGCGGCCCTGCCTGGCCATGGGATAGCCGTCGAGGCAGGTCACCGCGTTGGAGGCGGTGCCCGGCAGGTTCAGCAGGATCGAGGCCGTCGAGCCGCCGTACTCGGCGCCGTAGTAGACACCGGCCAGCATGACCAGCGCCGTGGTCGGCTCCAGGTAGAAGGAGATCGGCAGCAGCAGCGAGACCGCGGCCAAGGCGCCGACGCCCGGCAGCACGCCGATGAAGGTGCCGAGGAAGACACCGAGAAAACAATAGAGCAGGTTCTGCGCCGAGAAGGCGACGCCGAAACCGACAACGAAAAGGTCCATTGCCTAGAAGCCTCGCACCACGGGCAGGTTGATCTGCAGGCCGACCGCGAAGATCAGCCACGACAGCAAGGTCACCACGACCACCAGCCCGAGGGTACCTTTCAGCGAGACCTGCGGATCGGCCAGCGCGCAGATCACGATGGTGCAGACGATGGTCGGCAGGAATCCGACCAGCGGCAGCAGCAGGCAGAAGCTGGCGATTGCCGCGGCGACGCAGATCAGGGGCCGCCAGCTGACGGCGACGCGCTTGCCGCTGCGCCGCCAGGCGGAGGCGGCGATCCACAACGAGAGCACGACGAGGATGATGCCGAGCATCATCGGCACGTTGCCGGAGCCCATGCGGGTCGCCGGCCCGATGCCGTAGCTCAATGAGCGGAAGAAGACGTAGGCACCGACTGCGGCCAAGGCCAGAGCCGCGCAGAGATCGCTCCAATCACGTCGCGTCATCGAAAGTCCCGTTGCCGGCTGCCATTGTCGGAGAAGGTAGCATACAGTCTTCCTACGCCAGGGGGCGGCCCTTGCCGAAGCGGACCGCCCCCCTGCGCAACCTATAGAATCACTCAGCGGTCTTTTCGATGTCCAGCCACTGCTTGATGTCCTTGTTGACCCAAGCGGTGTAGGCGTCCGGGGCCATGCCCTCCGGCTCGGCGCCCTGCTCGCCCATCTTGGTCTTCACCTCGTCGGAGGCCAGAGCCTGCTGCAGGTCCGCGGCGATCTTCTGGACGATATCGTCCGGCGTGCCCTTCGGCACGAAGAGGCCGAACCAGCCCTTGGAATCGAAGCCGCTGACACCCGCCTGATCGACCGTGGGATAGTCGGGCAGCAGGCTGGACGGCTTGGCGCCGGTCAGCGCGATGGGGGTCAGGGTGCCGGCCTCGACATGCGGCAGCACCACCGGCGCCGGGGCGAACATGGCGGAGATCTGGCCGCCCAGCAGGTCGGTCACCGCCTTGCCGGTGCCGCTGTAGGGCACGTGCAGCAGGTCGACCTCGGCCATCTCCTCGAACAGCGCGCCGGTCAGGTGCGAGGCCGAGCCGCGGCCCGAAGAGCCATAGGTGACGTCGCCCGGATTGGCCTTGGCGAGGGCGATGAACTCCCCGACGGTCTTGGCCTTCACGTTCTCGGCGTTGACCACCAGCAGATAGGGCGGTGCGGCGACCAGGCTGATCGGCGTCAGCTTGCTGGAGACGTCGAAATCGCCTGCCTCGCCGTCGGCGATGGCCTTGCGGGCGAGCGAGAGGATCGTGCCGGTCGACCCCATCATGATGGTGTAGCCGTCGGCTTCCTGCTGCATGGTGTAGGCGGCACCGACGGCACCGGAGGCGCCCGGCTTGTTCTCCACGGTGACCGGCTGGCCCCAGATCTCCGACAGCTTCTGGGCCACGATGCGGCCGAGAATGTCGGTACCGCCGCCGGGATTGTAGGGCACCACCATGGTGACGCGGTCGTTCGGATAGTCGGCCGCGCCGGCCGGCGCGGCCGCAAGGGCCAGAGCCGCCGTGGCGGCGATGCTGAGGGTCTTCAGGAACTTCATACGGCTGTCCTCCACTGGGTTTTGCTTGTTGCCTGGCAGCGCCACACAGGCGCCGCCGTCGGATTCCCCTTTTCGGGGGTTACACGATTCTGGTTCTGAGACTGATCAGTCCCTCGATGCTGGCTTCCACCTGGTCGCCCGGCTTCATGAAGAGCTCTTCGGCATTGTCATGCCCGACGGCGACGCCGCCGGCCGAGCCGGTGGCGAAGATGTCGCCGGCCTTCAGCGGCATGTATCGCGAGAAATGCTCGATGATGTCCGGGGCGCGGTAGATCTGCCCGCTGGTGTTGAAGCGGGTGCGCTGCTCGCCGTTCACGCTGCAGGAGATCCACAGGTCGTTCATGTCGGCGTAGTCGTCCTTGGTGACGATGTAGGGGCCGACCGGGCCGAAGTTCGGCATGTTCTTCGACATCCAGAACTTGGTGCCGGAGACGACCTCCTTCTTCTGGATTTCGCGCGCGGTCAGGTCGTTGAAGAAGGTGATGCCGACCACATGGTCCATCGCCCGCTCCTTGGAGATACGATAGCCGGGCTTGCCGATGACGAAGGCCAGTTCCGGCTCGTAGTCGAAGGTGGTGATGCCCTCGGGGCGCGCGACCTCGGCATCCTGGCCGCAGAGCACCGCGTTCAGCTTCACGAAGCAGGTCGGCTCGTTGGGCAGTTCCTTGATGAGGGCCGTGCGCTTCAGCTCCTCCAGGTGATCGCGGTAGTTCTTGCCGACGCAGAGGAACTTCTCGGGATCGGGCACCGGCGGCAGGAAGGTGACCTCCGACTCCGCCAGGACGCAGCCGGCGGCGGCGCCGGCCTCGATCTGCGCCAGGACCTCCCGGGCGGCATCGAGCGCGGCCGGGCCGGCCTGCAGGAAGGATTTCACCGAACGGCAAACGGCCGCGAGCAAGGGCTGGGCATCGATGAGCTCGACGGCGGCCGCGAGGTCGGCTACCCGCCCGCCGGAGAGGCCGAGCCCCACCCTGACACCCGGCTCACCGGAAACGACGATAGAAGCGATTTTCACCTTGGAACCTTTCCTCCCTTCCGGACCTGGCGACGATCTGGGCGGCCAATATCGACAATCCCTGTCCGGAAGCGTACAATTTCAGTCTGATTGGTCGCCCAATTTCTTGTTTTCATGTTCACTTTTCTGTATAGTCCAACCAATGTCAACCAATTGCCTGTATTGGGCGCCCAATCTAGGCGATTAGTTCTACCCTGCAGTGGGATGCATGCCATGACCATCGCGACCGCAGACGAGATCCGGGAGTTCCTGCGCGGCGGCCTCAGCGGCGGCCAGTTGGCGCCGGGGCAGCGGCTGCCGACCGAACGCCGCCTGGCCGAGCGCTTTTCGGTCTCGCGCGCCGCGGTGCGCCACGCTCTGACGGTGCTGGAAGTGGAAGGCTGGATTCAGCGCCGCGCCGGCAGCGGCACCTATCTGAAGCCGGCCGAGTCGAACGGCGATGCCGTGATCTCCTCCAAGTCGGCCAATGCCATGACCATGGCCCTGGCAACCAGCCCGTCGCAGATTCTGGAAGCGCGCGCGTCCATCGAGGTGAAGCTCGCCGAGCTGGCGGTGGTCAACGCGACGGAGCAGGATCTGCGCGCTATCCGGCAGTGCTGCGATCAGCTGGCTGCCGACCTCAGCCCGGAGGATTTCGAGCACTGCGACCGCATGTTCCACCGCTCGATCGCCGTGGCCACCCACAACGAACTGCTGCTCGGCTGCTTCGATCTGCTGAACGCCGCGCGCGACAATCCGGAGTGGCGCAAGCTGAAGAGCCGGCGTCACCGCGCCGCGCCGGAGCGCCGCGCGGCCGTGGAACACGAGCACCGGGCCATTGCCGAGGCCATCGCCGACCGCGACATCGAAGGCGCCAAGGCCAGCACGCTGGAGCACATGGCACGGGTGCGCATGAACCTGCTCGGCTATTAGAAGCTTTCACGCGGCATTTGCCTGCCGGCGCGCCATCACCTTTAATGCCGGCATGAGTATCCGAAAACTCGCCGTCATCACCGGCGACCACAAGGCCAACGACCCGACCAAGCTGGGGGCCGCCTACGGACCGGAAGACCTCGCCGCGCACGACGCCATGGTCGCCGCCTTCGAAAGCCTCGGGCGCTTCGACCTCACGATCTACAACGACCACCGCCGCCTCTTCGAAAGACTGGCGGCACAGCGCCCCGACCTGGTGGTGAACTTCTGCGATACCGGCATCAACAACCGGCCGACGCGCGAGTTGAACCTGCCGGCCTGGCTGGAACTGCACGACATTCCCTATACCGGCGCCACGCCGCAGGCCATGGTGCTCTGCTTCGACAAGCAGATCGTGCGCCTGGTCGCCGAGGCGCTGGGCGTCGAGGTGCCGGGCGAAGTCTTCCTGCCGGCGGGAAGCGCCCGCAGCCTGCCCGACCTCTATCCCGCTCTCCTCAAGCCCAATGCCGCCGACGGCAGCGTCGGCATCACCAAGGATGCCGTGGTGCGCAACGAAGCCGAGGCGCTGGCCTACCTTGCCTTCCTCGACCGCGAGCTGCCGGGCCACGATATCCTCTGGCAGGAGTACCTGCCCGGACCGGAATACGGCATGGGCCTGATCGGCAATCCGGACGCCGGCCTTACGGTACTGCCGCCGCTGGAGGTCGACTTCTCCGGCCTGCCGCAAGGCTCCAACCCGATCCTCTCCTTCGAATCCAAGGTCGACCCGGCCTCGCCCTACTGGACCGAGATCAAGTTCCGCAAGGCCGCCATCGACGCGCAGACCCTGGCCCGCCTGGAAGGCTGGGCCAAGGCGCTGTTCCGCCGCTTCGGCCTGCAGGACTACGGCCGCTTCGACTTCCGCTGCGCCGCCGACGGCCGGCCCAAGCTGATGGAGTGCAATCCCAACCCGGCCTGGGCCAACGACGGCAAGCT
>MRWG01000859.1_pt1 | contig 24635 bp, 26 predicted proteins | sample 1013341 | NCBI WGS metagenome assembly MRWG01 (sample SAMN06117577, study PRJNA244670) | biofilm metagenome | biome: Water; feature: Cathode Biofilm; material: Biofilm; isolation source: microbial consortium enriched at the cathode of a solar microbial fuel cell | place: USA: District of Columbia ... | reverse complement strand
AGGCCGGGAACGGTCCAAAGCCCGACCGGCAGCAGGTCGACGTGCTGTGGATGCCGATATCCAAAATTCCGGAAAGCGGCATGACCCCCAAACGCGTGCGTGAATTGCTCGCCGCCGAGGACTCATCCGCCCCGGTGTTCCTGGGCCTTGTCGAATAAACGGGTTTATTCCGGCAGGTCGGCAGCGGCTCCGGTGACGATCGCGAAACGGTCGGCCAGCGCCGCCAGTGTCGCATTATGCACCGTCTCCGCCGCGACGACGCCGTTGCCGCCGGGCGCGGGCAGGTCACGCGTCGCAATCGCATCCGCGACCAGCGTGTTGCGGTAGCCGAGATCGAGGGCGGCGCGGGTCGTCGCGCTGACGCACATGTGCGTCTGGAACCCGGCGATCACCAGTTTCTGGCGGCCGATCCCTTCCAGGGTTTCCTGCAACGCCGTGTTCGCAAAAGCATTGGGCAGCGCCTTGCGGATCACCGGCTCGCCGTCCACCGGCGTGACCCGGTCGTCGATGGCGCCGCGCGGATCGTCGAGGTCAAAGGCACCGCCGGCCTTGCCCTGATGCTGGATGTGAACCACCGGCTGCCCGGCGTCGCGGAACCGTTTCAAGAGTGCCTTTGCGTTCTCCATCGCCGTATCGATACCGGTGAGCGGCAACGCCCCGGTGACGTATTCGTTCTGGCAATCGATCAGGATCAGGACCGATTCCGATACCGCGTTCGGCGTCAGATCGGCACCGGCCATTTCCAGCAGTGTTTTCGCCATCCTCTCCTCCCTTCCTCAGAAATACTCCGGCAATGCCTCTGCAAGCGCCGCGCGAATGCGGTCGCGGACCGGCACCTTGGGATTGGTGCGTTCGAATTTTTGTCCCGTCACCCGCTCGAAGAGCGACACATACTTGTTGGAGAACGCGATCAGCGTTTCCGGCGGAATTTTCGGCAGCGGATCCGTGTAAGGGTTGCAGCGTTCCCGGATCCAGAGCCTCAGGAATTCCTTGTCCAGGTTCTCAGGTTCCGCGCCCGCGGCGTGGCGTTCCGGATAGCTTGCCGCGTCCCAGTAGCGGCTAGAGTCCGGCGTGTGGATTTCATCCGCTATAGTGACGACGCCGTCCTCGTCGAGACCGAACTCGTACTTGGTATCGACCAGGATCAGGCCGTTCTTATCGGCGATCTCGCGGCCGCGCCGGAACAGCGCCAGGCTTTTTTCCGCAGCCTCGTCCCACTGCGCCTGGGTCAAAAGGCCCTGGGCGACGATCTCCTCGGCGGTGATCGGGTGGTCGTGCCCGCCGACGGCGCCCTTGGTCGTCGGCGTGATCAGCACCTCGGGCAGCTTATCGTTCTTCTTGAGCCCTTCCGGCAGTGTGTGCCCGTAGACGGTGCGCTCGCCGTTCGCGTACATGGTCCAGATGCTGGTGTCGGTGGTGCCGGTGATGTAGGCGCGGACCACCATCTCGACCGGCAGCATGGTGAGCTTTTTGGCGATGATCACGTTCGGGTCCGGATGCGCGATCACGTGGTTGGGACAGACGTCGCCCGTCTGTTCGAACCAGAACTGCGCCGTCGCCGTCAGCACGTGACCCTTGTCCGGCACCGCAGCCAGCACATGGTCGAAGGCGGACTGGCGGTCGGTCGCGATCATCACGCGGCGGCCGTCCGGCAGGTCGTAGCTTTCGCGGACCTTGCCGCTCTGACGGCCGGGCAGTTCGTTGAATTCGGCGTCCGTCAGCACGTATTTCAGGCGCCACTGGTCGAGCTCGCTGAGTGTCATGGCCGGAGAGTATAGGGAGGGACATTGCCCTGACCAGCCCCATCTGCGCATGGAGCCATGTGTTTAGAGCCCATTTAAATACCCCCCGGTCGTTCCGACGTGGCGATTTCGGTTCGGCTCCAGAAGCGCGGACGAAGGACATGCATGCGCATATTCGAGGACGAGCGACGCAGAGACGGACTGAAATCGCCCGTCCCATGCGGGTTTCGCCCTGGCGGGCGCCCGCGGCGTCGGGACGCTTGCCCGATACGCAGGTATCGCGCCGCGCGCCCCTTCTGGCGGCTCACCCAGCCAGGACCGAAACGGAACCGGCCGGGGGGTATTTAAATGGGCTCTAGCGCACGTAGAGAATCAACAGGATCCCGGCGATCACCATGAGAATGCCCGTGATTTCCAGCCGCGTGCTTTTCTCGCGAAAGAAGACGGCGGACGCGATGAAGGTAAACACCAGTTCGATCTGGCCGACGGCGCGGACCAGCGCCGCGTTCTCCAGCGTAAAGGCGGTGAACCAGGCGACGGAGCCCAGCACGCCGGCGACGCCGACCGCGCCCGCCCACTTCCAGTTGACCAGGACGGCACGCATCTGCCCCGGTTCGCGCCACAACAGATAGATACCCATGATCACGGTCTGGATGACCACGGAAATGGCGAGGGTATAAGCCGCCGCCATGATGAAGCCGTCGTATTCGAGGGACAGTGCCGCGCCCCGGAAGAACACCACGGAACCGCCCAGGAATAGCCCCGACGCGAGCCCGATCAGGGTCGATTTCTCGACGAGGCCCGTGAAAAGCGATTTCACCGAAATGTTCGTTTGCGCAACGGACATCGCCATCACGCCCATGACGCTGATGAAGATGGCGAGGATCGCGCCGGTCGAGAGCGTGTCGCCCAGCAGCAGGAAACCGAGCAACGCGACCTGCACCGTTTCGGTTTTCGAGAACGTGGTGCCGACGGCGAAGTTCCTGAACGAGAACAGCCACACCAGCAGGCCCGTGAAGATGATCTGCGACAGGCCGCCCAGCACGCAATAGATCAGGAACTTGGTGTTGATGTCGGGATAGGCCATCCCGCCCCACTCGTTGAGCGCCCACACGTAAATCACCGCGAACGGCCACGCATAGAAGAACCGGACGTACGTCGCACCGCCCGTCGATAATTTTCCCTTCAGATGCTTCTGAAGGGCGGAGCGCAGGTTCTGGCAGAACGCCGCGACGATCGTGATCGGTATCCAGAGTTCCATTCGGAGGGTCCTTCAAGAGAACGGCCATTATCTCCGCTGGTGACCAAAGGTAAACACCCGCTTGGCGGTCTCGAGCCCGCCCCCTATGTTCCGGATATGACCGGCGCACGTTTCATCGGCAGCGAGATCTACCGCGACAGCACATATGGGCGGAACCATCCGCTGGCGATCCCGCGCGTGTCGCTGGCGATCGATCTGGTCCGGACACTCGACTGGTTCCCCGGCGATACATATGTGGACAGCCCGCGCGCCGACGCCGCGTACCTTGAGCGGTTCCACACGCCGGACTATGTCGCCGCCGTGATTAGGACCGAGAAGGAACAAGACGCCCCACCCGCCGTCCGCGCACGCCACAACATCGGCGTCAACGGCAACCCGATCTTTCCGGAAATGTTCCGCCGCCCGGCCACGGCCGTCGGCGGCGGTGCCAAAGCCGCGGAACTGGTCGCCGGCGGCGGCCGGGTCTTCAATCTTGGCGGCGGCCAGCATCATGGACGCCCCGACAGGGCCAGTGGATTCTGCTACTTCAACGAGCCCGCCCTGACCATCGGTCAACTGCTCGAGGACGGTGCGGCGCGGGTATTCTACCTCGACCTCGACGCCCATCACGGCGACGGCGTGCAGGACGCATTCCATGACGACGACCGCGTCTTCACGTTCTCGATCCACGAAGCCGGACGCTGGCCCATGGATCGCCGAAACCGGGATCCGGCACAGCCGGGCGGCGCGCTCGACCGTGCCGGCGGCATGGCACGCAACGTACCGGTGCCGGAAGGACTCAATGACGATGAACTGGAAGCCGTTATCGAGGGCGCGGTCCTGCCGATGATCCAGGATTTCGATCCGGGCGCGATTTTCGTCCAGTGCGGTGTCGACGCGCTCGCGGACGATCCGCAGAGCAAGCAGGCGCTTTCCAACACCGCGCTCTGGCGGACCGTCCGGGCAATTCGCGACATGGCGCCGCGTGTCATCGCGTCGGGGGGCGGCGGGTACAATCCCTACAGCGTCGCGCGCGGCTGGGCCGGCGTCTGGGGGGCCCTTGCCGGTTTCGATATTCCGGAGCGGCTGCCGGCGGCCGCGCAAGACCTGCTTCGGGGTGTGACGTGGCAACATCGCCGTGCGCGTGAAGCACCCGAGCGCTGGTTCACGACGCTGGCCGATCCGGCCAACCACGGACCGATCCGCGGCGAGGTCCGAAACCTGATCCGGACCGTAATCTCCTAAACCAGCGGCGCTTCCTTCATCTGCGCCGGCGCTTCCATCCCCATCAGCTTCAGGACGGTCGGCGCGACGGCGCGCTGGGAAACGACATCCTCGCTGATGCCGGGCTCGGGATGGCCGATGTCGTAGAACGCGATGTCGCGCACGTCGTCGTTGGCGCCGCCGTGATAACCGCAATCCGTGAAGCCGTGATCGGCCGTGACCAGTACCCGGTAACCGGCAGCGCGCCAGTCCCGCGCATGCTTGCCCAGCGTGCTGTCGACCACCGTCGCGGAACGATCGTACTGCCACGACGCGCCGCCATGCACATGCCCGACGCTGTCGCAGCTCAGGGTATGCAACAGCAGATAGTCCGGACCATGGCGTCCGATCAGACGGTCGACCTGCGCACACAGGTCCGCGTCCGACGGGATCCCCAGGTGAAACGCGGTCTTGCCGGCGTCGTCGTAGAACCGCCCGTACTGGATCGGTTTGGATGCGTCGTCAGTTTCCTGGTCGCGCACCGGATCGTAGGGGGCCGCATTGTAGAGCACCGAGAACCAGCTATACGCCACTGCCGCCGTCTTCTTGCCCGCCGCCTGCGCCAACGCGAAGACGTTGTCGACGCTGGACGGCCGCAGCAGGCTGTTGGCCGTGATCCCGTGATCGGCCGGGTCGAGGCCGGTGTGAATGCTCTCGTAACAGGGCCCGGACATGCTGGGCAGCGACGCCCGCATGCGCCAGCGGCGCGCCTTGCCGGATTCGACCTGGCCTTCCAGAAAGCCGCAATGACCGAGCGCGGTCCCGTACTTGAGGCCGTCGACGACGACGAGGATCACCTTGTTCGACATCCGGGAGTTTCCTGACTACATAGGGGCAACGAATCGAGAGCATTACCCTGGCAGACCCAGAAGGCAAGAATATGACAAACGACGACGTCCGCCCGCCCGTTGCCGACAAACACCCCACCGAAATCACCTACCACGGCCACACGCGCACCGACGACTATGCGTGGTTGAAGGCCGGGAACTGGCAACAGGTGATGCACGACCCGGACGTGCTGGACAGCGCAATCCGGGAGTACCTGGAAGCGGAAAACGCCTACACCCAGGCCTGGATGGCCGATACCGAGGACCTTCAGAAAAAACTGTTCGACGAGATGCGCGCCCGCATAAAGGAGGACGATTCGACGGTGCCCGACCCGGATGGCGCCTTTGCGTATTACGTGCGCTTCGTCGAAGGCGGCCAACATCCGAAGTATTGCCGCAAGCCGGCGACCGGCGATGGCGCCGAGACGATCCTGCTCGACGGCGATGTGGAGGCGGAAGGCCAGGACTACTACAGGATCGGTGCGTTCGCGCATGCCCCGGATCACCGCGTCGCCGCCTACGCAGAAGACCGCAACGGTTCCGAAAAATTCACGCTTCGGTTCCGTGACCTTGAAAACGGCAACAACCTGGCGGACGAAATCGGCAACGCCAGCGCCGACATCGAATGGGCCGAGGACGGCAAGACACTTTTCTATACCGTCCTGGACGACAACCACCGGCCGTCCAGGGTCATGCGTCACATACTGGGCACACCGGCGTCCGACGACGCACTGGTCTACGAGGAACAGGACCCCGGCTATTTCGTCGGACTTTCCAAGACCGAAAGCCGGCGCCTGATTCTGATCGACGCACACGATCACGAGACGTCGGAGGTCTACATGATCCCGGCGGACACGCCGGAGACGGCGCCACGCCTGATTGCGCCCCGGGACACGGGTGTCGAATACAGCGTGTCCGAACACGCCGGCCGCCTCGTGATCCTGACCAATGCCGACGGTGCCGAGGACTTCAAGATCGTCACCGCGCGTATCGACGAACCCGGACGTGCGAACTGGGTCGACCTGATCCCGCATATGCCGGGCACACTGATCGTCGGCTGCGAGGTGTTCGCGGAATATCTCGTCCGCCTGGAACGCGTGGCGGCGCTGCCGCGCATCGTCATTCGCAACTGGGAAAGCATGCAGGAGTCCACGATCCGCTTCGAGGAGGAGGCCTATGCCCTCGGCCTCGAGGGCGGGTTCGAATACACGACCCGCAAATTGCGTCTCTCCTATTCGTCGCCGGCGACACCCCGCCAGGTCATCGAGTTCGACATGGCGACCGGCGACCGTGCGCTGCTGAAACAGGACGAGGTGCCGTCGGGTCACAATCCCGCCGACTACGTCACGCGCCGCATTCAGGCGATCGCGGCCGACGGTGAACTGGTGCCGGTGACCGTCCTGCATCGCGCCGACCTCATCCTCGACGGCAGCGCGCCGGTGCTGCTTTATGGATACGGCAGCTACGGCATCACCATGCCGGCCTCGTTCGTCACGCCCCGCCTGAGCCTCGTCGACCGTGGTTTCGTATTCGCCGTCGCCCACATCCGGGGCGGGATGGAGAAAGGTTACCGCTGGTACGCGGACGGCAAGCGCGAGAAGAAGCTGAACACGTTCACGGATTTCATCGCCGCCGCCGAGGGCCTGATCCGGGAAAACCTGGCCGGCCCGGGCGGGATCGCCATTCACGGTGGATCCGCCGGCGGCATGCTGGTGGGGGCCTGCGTCAATATGCGTCCCGACCTCTGGCGCGCCGTGGTCGCCGATGTGCCGTTCGTCGACGTCCTCAACACCATGTGCGACACGTCGCTGCCGTTGACGCCGATCGAATGGCCGGAATGGGGCAACCCGATCGAAGACAAGGAAGCCTACGACTACATCCGCAGCTATTCGCCGTACGACAACGTCGCGGCCAGGGACTACCCCGCCATTCTGGCCACCGCGGGCCTGACCGATCCGCGCGTTACCTACTGGGAACCGGCCAAGTGGGTGGCGAAGCTGCGCGCCGTCAAAACCGATGACCATCCGCTCTTGCTGAAAACGAACATGAGCGCCGGACATGCCGGTGCCGCCGGCCGTTTCGACCGGCTGGAGGAACTGGCGTTCAACTACGCGTTCGTAATGAAGTCGTTCGGCATCATGGCATGAAACGTCACGCCGAGAGATTGACGAAAGCGCCGACCGGCAACGTTCCCGAGATGTTCGTCGTCGCCGCGATCAGCGACTGATCGAAACTGCTGGACTGGCCCAGCGCCGAGCGCAGTTGCGCCAGCCGGTCGAGGCGGTTACCCGCGATCTGAACGGCGCTTTCGATGCGCGCCTCGCTGAGGCGTGCATCGGCCGCCGTCGACACTTCCAGATTGGCAAGCCCCAACGACGCACTGTCGAGGCCCTGCGGCGAAATGGCGACGGAACCGCCGTACCTGCTGGTCTGAATGCGAATGGCCGGTCCGCCGCCATCGATGAAATTGGCCCTGCCGCTTGCGCTTGCCACGACGAGGTTGTCGATCAGGGCGATGGCGCGGTCGAGCTGCGCCTGAATATTGTTGCGCGAGACCCTTGTGCCGTCGCCGGACAGGAGGTTGACGCTTTCCGACACCAGGCCTTCATTGGCGGCGATCCGGGCAAGTCCGGCGAGTTCGCGCAGTGCGTCGCGGATCGTCGATCCGGAATAGATCGACTGACGCAGTGCCTGACGTGCCGTGGCCGTGTCGACGGTAACGGTGCGCTCGACGAAACGCCCAGCCGCGATGCCGTCGGCAAGGCCACGCGCCCGCGCGGGGTCCAGCGACAGGGACGACGTACGCAACAGACGTTGCGCCGCGCGCGTCCCGTCAACGGCGAACGAGACCGACTGACTCGACGGAATATCGAGCGCCATCCTGCAAATCTCCGAGGTTCACCCCCGGCTTTCTGCCTTAACGTATTATGTTAACGGACTTTTTCAGTAATGTGGAGGGCGGCGGTCGGCCTCGTCCTCGGGCTCCGCATCGGCCTTGGTTTCCTCGATGCGCGTCAGTTCACGTTTCAGGCTCTCGATCCGCGACCACTGTTCGGCAACGACGTCGCTCAATTCGCCGATCGTCCGTTCCTGGTGGGTAACCGTCATCTCCAGTTCCGTGATGCGTGCTTCCAGATCCTTCGTCATAACGCCTCCGCTTCAGCGTATCGCGCCACGCGCCGCGATCTCCCACAGATCGACCACGCGGCCGCCCTGCACCACGACGAACCAGTCGTAGAGATTCACCGTCGGGTCGCAATGACCGGGGATCAGCCTGATCTTTTCGCCCAGCATGACGCCGCGCGCGGCATCATCGAGGACCAGCGTGCCATGATCGTCTGACGGTCCCTGATAGAGAGCGCCCGGAATATCCGCCACCCACGGCATGCCCTGATCGTTGCCGAGCGCCTTGTGCCCGGCATCGACGACGGCGCGCCCCGGCTTGGTCGCGCTCATGACCGTGACGAGGACGTAAAGACTGTGCCGGAACTCGGTGAACGGATCGCCATGCCGGTCCATGTTCTTTGCATAATCGGCGTCCATGAAAATGTACGAGCCGCATTGCATTTCCTGATAGAGCCCGCTGGCCGCCTCGAAACGGAAACTGCCGGTGCCGGCGCCGGTGACGACCGGAACGTCGATCCCCGCCGCTTCCATCGCCGCCAGAGTCTCGCGGACCCTGTCGCACGCCGCGCCGATGGCGGCACCCCGCTCGTTGGCGGTGCGGATATGCTGCGCCGACCCGTGATAGGCCTGGAGCCCCGCGAAGCGAAGCCCCTCTTCCTCGGCGATCAGCCTTGCGAGGTCCGCCGCCGGTTGCCCCGGGTCGATACCGCAGCGGCCGGCACCGACATCGATCTCGACGTAAACGTCCAGGGTCACGCCGGCATCGCGGGCCGCCTGCGCCAGGTCCCGGACGTTCTGCGCATCGTCGGCCAGCACGCCGATCCGCGCGTCGCCGGCGAGCGCCGCCAAGCGCTCCAGTTTCTTCGCGCCCCAGATCTGGTTGGTCACCAGTACGTCGGCGACCCCGCCCGCGACCATGGCTTCGGCCTCGCCCACTTTCTGGCAGCAGATGCCGACGGCGCCCGCGGCGATCTGGCGCCGGGCGATTTCCGGACACTTGTGGGTTTTAGAATGCGCGCGCAGGCGGATACCGAAATCCGCCACGGTTTTGGCAAGCTGTTCGACGTTCTGCTCAAACGCGTCGAGATCGATCATCAGCGCGGGCGTGTCCACGTCTTGCAGGTCGTCGCCGATCTCGGCGGGGGGATGTTGCGTCATCATCTGTTCCCGGAAGTCGAATGATCCGAGAGATTACCGGGCCGCACCCGCGATTGTCACGTTTCGTAAGGACACTTGACTTGATCCGTCGCCCCTCCAAATCTAGGAGAGAGCCGGATGGCCATCGGGGCACGCCGGCAAGGGGCGCCGGGAACTGATCGTTCATGGGCCCAGCGAGAGCCTCGCCCTTTCGGGGAGGCCGGGAGGCGACAATGGCGATTTTCAACAATCCGCAACTGCTCGGTTTCGAGCGTATCGAACAGATTCTCGACCGCGCCGCAAAGGCGTCCGGCGAGGGGTACCCCCCCTACAACATCGAACAGACCGCCGAGAACGACATCCGCATCACGCTTGCGGTCGCCGGGTTCACCATGGACGACCTGTCGGTCGCCATCGAGGACAATCAGCTCGTGATCCGCGGCAAGCAGGTGGACGACGGCGCGGAGCGGGTCTTCATCCACCGCGGCATCGCGGCCCGGCAGTTTCAGCGCTCGTTCGTGCTCGCGGAGGGTATCGACGTGACGGCGGCGACCCTCGACAACGGGTTGCTGCATGTTGACCTGCACCGGGAAGTGCCCGAGCCGGAAATCAAGAACATCAAGATTCAGAGCGCCAAGACCCCGGCGCAGACCATCGACATGGAGCCTGACGACTGATCGGACGAATCAGGCGGCGCGGGTTTCCTGAGCTTCGGTCATGATCGCGTAAAGCGCATCGGTCTCGCCGGTGCCGCGCAACTTGTCGCAGACGTCATGGTCCCGCAGCAGACGCGAGACGCGCGCCAGTGCCTTGAGGTGATCGGCGCCCGCTTCTTCCGGCGCCAGAAGCACGAAGATCAGATCGACCGGGCGGTCGTCGATGGACTGGAAATCGACCGGTTTTTCGAGACGCGCGAAGATGCCGTAAAGACGGTCCAGTTCCGGCAGCTTGCCATGCGGAATCGCGATCCCCGACCCGACACCGGTGGTGCCCAGGCGCTCGCGGTCCATCAGCACGCCGAAAATCTTGCGCTCGTCCAAACCGGTGACGTCCGCCGCCTTGCGTGCCAGTTCCTGCAACGCCTGCTTTTTGCTGGTCGCGCGGAGGTTTGCAACAATGCTGCCGCTGTCAAGGAGATCGCTGAGTTCCATCGTCACTTCCTGTCCAACACTGGCTTAATAATACCGACCCTTCGCGGGCCGTTGTCTGCTTCTAGTCGGTCGCGCCGCTCGGCGACGGATCGATCCAGCCTATGTTGCCGTCCTTCCTGTGATAGACGACGCTCAAGGCATTGGTTTTCGAGTTGCGGAACATGAGAACCGGCAAGTCCGCCAGATCCATGTGCATGACCGCTTCGCTGACCGTCAGCGTCGCGATATCGGTCTGCATTTCCGCGACGATGACCGGCTGGGCGTCGACTTCGACTTCCTCGTCGCCGCTATCGCCCTGAAGGATATACTGCTGCGCGCTGACGATATCGTCGTTGGCGGCGCGGCGGCGCTTGTCGTCGACCAGCCGGCGCTTGTAGCGGCGCAACTGTTTGGCAATACGCTCCAGCGCGGCGTCGAACGCCGGATAGGCTTCGCCCGCCTGGCCGCGGCCCTGAACGATCATGCCCCGCGGGCCCGGGTGCACGGAGATATCCACATGCATCATCGACCCCTCGCGCGACACCGTGACGTGGGCGTCGATCGCCTGATCGAAGTACTTGGTAACCGAGTCGGTGAGCTGTGCCTCGGCGTACGTTCGAAACGCATCGCCGACATCAACATGTTTACCGGAAACGGAGATTTCCATGTCTGGGCTAAGCCTTTAAGTATTTGATTTGTATAGTTTCTTTCGCCCCGTCTACGGCATGGGACTGCTGTCCCCATTCCCCCTCAGCCGACGGTGGGCGGACCCTAGTGAGAAGGTTCCGCGAAGTCAATACGAGAAGATGTAACATGTCCCGATGATACTGCTGTTGGCGTCCGATGTCACCAGAAGGAATGGGGAGTCCTGTCCCGTTTCGGACCTATTTCCGGGTTACCTGGGCGGCGCTTTCTGGCGGCGGCGCTCGACGGACGAGCCGATTCTCATGGATTCCCGGTACTTTGCAACGGTACGCCTGGCGATATCATACCCGTCTTCAACCAGCAGTTTGACGAGCTTGTCGTCGGACAGGATCTTCTTCGGATCCTCGGCATCGATCAGTTCCTTGATGCGGTAGCGCACGGCTTCGGCGGAATGCGCCTCGCCGCCGTCGGTGGCGCCGATCGACGAGGAAAAGAAATACTTCAACTCGAATATGCCCCGCGGCGTGACGATGTACTTGTTCGACGTCACGCGGCTGACGGTGCTCTCGTGCATTTCGATCTCGTCGGCGACATCGCGCAGCACCATCGGCCTGAGATGCTGAACCCCCTTTTTGAAAAAGGCGTCCTGGCGCCGCACGATCTCCGACGACACTTTCAGGATCGTCGTCGCCCGCTGGTGCAAGGCGCGCACCAGCCAGTTCGCGGACTGGAACTGCTCGGCCAGGTACTTCCGGTCGTCCTTGCTCATCGGCATCTTCTGCACGCGCGCGTGATAGCTGTTGTTGACCAGCACGCGCGGCAACGTCTCGGCATTGAGCTCGACCATCCAGCCTCCCTTGGGGTGGCGCACCATCACCACATCGGGAATGATCGGTTCCGCCGTCTCCGGCGCGAACGAAAGTCCCGGCTTGGGGTCCAGTTCACGGATCTCGGCCAGCATGTCGGCGATATCCTCGGCATCGACGCCGCACAGACCGGCCAGCTTGGTGAGCTCCCGGGCGGCGACGAGGTCCAGGTTCTCAACGAATATTTGCATCGCCGGATCGTAACGGTCGCGTTCCTTGAGTTGTAGCGCCATGCATTCGGCGAGATCGCGTGCGAACACACCGGTCGGCTCGAACCCCTGCAACCGCATCAGCACCCGTTCGACGCTGTCCAGCGGCGCGCCCAGCACTTCGGCCGCGTCATCGAGCGGTGCGCCGAGATAGCCGCTTTCCTCGACCTGATCGATCAGGTAGGCGGCGATCAGGGTATCCTCCGGGGACAAGTGCGCCATGGCCAACTGCTGATCAAGATAGGCGCGGAGCGTTTGTGTCTCGGCAAGGGTTTCCTCGAGCCCCGGCATGTCCGGGTCGTAACCGCCCTGCTCCGGCAGGCTGGCGAACTGACCGACGGTGACCGAGCCGTCCTCGTAGGCTCCGCCCATGTCGGCATCGAGATCGCCGGCCGTCGTCATCTCCGAGTCCGCGGGCTCTCCCAGGCTGAGATCGTCGAGCGCCGGCGCATCGTCGTATTCGTCGTCATATTCGCCGTCGCGGTCAGGCGTTTCAGCCGGCGCCTGTTCGTCACGCTCCAGAAGCGGGTTGGTTTCCAGCTCGCTTTCGACGAATTCATTGAGTTCGAGATTGGAAAGCTGCAGCAGCTTGATGGCCTGCTGCAGTTGCGGCGTCATGACCAGCGACTGTCCGAGCCGCTGTTCGAGACGAGGCGACATTGCCATCAGCGCCTCCGGTCCATGACGTCAGAGAGAGAAGCGGTCACCCAGATAGACGCGTCGAACGTCCGCGTTGCCGACGATATCCGACGGCGCCCCCTCCATCAGCATCATACCATCGTGAATGATATAGGCCCGGTCGATGACATCGAGCGTCTCGCGCACATTGTGGTCGGTAATAAGAACGCCGATGCCACGGTCCTTGAGATGTGCGACGAGCTCGCGGATATCGCCGACGGCAATCGGGTCGATCCCGGCGAACGGTTCGTCGAGCAAAACGAAGTGCGGGTTGGACGCCAGAGCACGGGCGATCCCGACGCGGCGCCTCTCGCCGCCCGAAAGCGCAAGTGCCGGCGCACGCCGCAGGTGCGTGATCGAGAACTCGGCCAGCAAGGCATCGAGAATCGCTTCGCGCCGCTCGCGGCTTTTCTCGACGACCTCGAGCACGGCGCGGATGTTGTTCTCCACACTGAGGCCGCGGAAAATCGATGCCTCCTGCGGCAGGTAACCGATACCGAGACGGGCACGGCGATACATCGGCAGATCGGTGATGTCGTTGCCGTCGAGGACGATATTGCCCACGTCCGGCTGGATCAGTCCGGTGATCATGTAGAAACACGTCGTCTTGCCGGCGCCGTTGGGTCCGAGCAGGCCGACCACCTCGCCTCTGTGCACTTCGAGGCTGACGCTTCTGACGACGGGGCGCTTCTTGAAACGCTTGCCGATATTGAGCGCGTATAGTCCGCGCTCGCTTTGCGCCACCAGACGCGGCTTCTTGCGTTTCTTCGGCTGCGCGCCGCGATCCGCGAGTTGCTTGCCCATCTGTTCGAAGTCGTCGTTCATTCTTTTCCTCTCGGGCGCCGGCGCCGTTCCCGCACCGTTGTCAGTTGTTGCCGCGGTTCTTCGGCACGAAACTGCCCTTCACACGTCCGGACCCTTGTCCGTCCTGGCACGGAAACAGTTTGCTGATACCGGTATTCAGGTTGACCTCGGCGCGACAGCCCCTGAGTTCGTTTTCGTCGCGTAACAGTCTAACCTGACCGGTCAGGGTAGCGATACCACTTTCCACATTATAGACGCCGCGGTCCCCGGTCGCCGTCTCGCGCTCGGTTCGGATGCGAACATTGTCGTAGGCATCGACGCGGTAGACTTTCGTCTTGCCCTGCGCGTCCGGCTTCATATGCGCGACCAGCACATCGGCGAAAACGCGTTTCTTGTCCCGCGTCGCCACCGCGTTGCCCCGCGCCACCGCGAATTTCTTGAGTTCCCAGTATTCGAGCTGCTGGCTCGCCGTCAGCGTATCCTGGCCGGAAACCAGGCGCGGCTTCTCGCCGTCGACGACGAGGACCTTCTGGTCGGCGTTGTAGATGGCACGGTCGCCATATGCGGTTTCGCTGTCCGACACGATGCGGACGTTGCCGAGCGCGTCGAGGCGCCATACCTCCGACTGGCCGTTCGCGTTCTCGCGGTAATGGGCGCGCAACTCGTCGCTCAATACCTCGACTTCACCGCGAACGGCGCGCGCGTCGCCGCGAGCCACGAACAGATTGCCTTCCTGCTGCCACTCGATGCCGTCCTGGGCGTAGACCTCGATCGGCTGATCGCCCTTGACGCCGCCGAGGCTCAGGCTTTGTGCAGCGGACGATAACGGCTGCAGCATAAAGACGCCGACGCCCGCGGCCATCAACCAGCCGCGCAGCCGGACCGTCACCGTACGTTGCCACCTATGCGTCATGGGATTCCTTGCCCCGCACCCGGATAAATCACGAGTTTGCTCTTGCCGGTGAAGTAAATCGTCTTGCCCTTGTCGACAAGGCGGAACCCTTCCGCCTGCAGGTTGCCGAACGGCCCCTGGCCGCGCACCGGCTGGTCGCCCTCGGCAGAACTCTGTTCAAGATCAATCTTCGCCTTCTCGGTTAAGAATTCGTAACCGCTGTCGTGGTAGAGCACCACCGACCCCACCAGATCCAGCGTTTCCGCTTCCTGTCTATAGACGCCGCGCCGCGCGGTCAGTACCAGCCACGTCCCGTCTTCCAACGAAATATCCGCTTTCGGGCTGTCCAGTTCGATGACGCTGCCGGACGCCGCCAGCCGGCGGGCGATCTCGGCGGTCACCGAATAGGGCTGATCGTCGTCGTCCGAGCCGATGTAGCGTGGATTCAGCATACTCGGGTCGTCCGCTTCCTTGACGGTCAGATCGGCGAAACCGATCCGGAACTTGGCGTCGGAAACCTCGATATGCGGCCACGCGATAATCAAGCCGATCAGCAACAGCGCCGTCGCCGGCAGCAGGAATTTCATGGCCCGGACGAATTGCGAATAGGCCGCCGTGTGTCGGCGCGGTCCGCGATTCTCGAAACCGAGGTCGCCGCTCCGCTTTCGTCCGTCCAGTTCCAGACCGTCGTTCGCCGCAGGAGCCATGCTGCCTCTGCTCACTCGAGTGGGCCGGTCAAGCGACGCCGGCTCTCAGGCAATCGTGAATATGCAGAACGCCGACCGGCTTCTTGTCCGAGACCACGAAGACGTTCGTGATCTTGTTTTCGTTCATGAAGTGCAGGGCCTCGCTGGCCAGGATGTCCGGCTCGATGGTCTTGGCCCCGGTCGTCATGACATCGGCGACCGCCTTCATCGTCAGGTCGTCGCTCATATGCCGGCGCAAATCGCCGTCCGTCAGGATGCCGGCGAGGCAGCCGTCGGCATCGCATACGCCGACGCACCCGAAACCCTTCGCCGTCATCTCGATCAACGCCTCCGACATCACGGTGTCTATCGGGATAATCGGCAATTCGCCGCCGCCGTGCATGATGTCCCGAACCTTCAGTAGACGCCGGCCCAGCTTGCCGCCCGGGTGCAGGGTATGGAAATCCTCGCTGGAGAACCCCCTGCGCGCCAGAAGCGCGACGGCGATGGCGTCGCCCAGCGCCAGCATCACGGTCGTCGACGTCGTCGGCGCCAAGCCCATCGGGCACGCCTCGTCGGCGGCCGGAATGACCAGTGACGCATCGGCGGCGCTGGCCAGCGTACTTTCGCCCTTCCCGGTCATGGAAATCAGCGGTATCTCGAAACGCTTGCAGTAGTCGACCAGATCGGCGAGTTCGGTGGTTTCACCGGAGTTCGAAAGCGCGAACACGGCATCGGCCTGGGTGATCATGCCGAGATCGCCATGAGATGCCTCGGCCGGATGCACGAACAACGCCGGCGTACCGGTGGACGCCAGGGTCGATGCGATCTTGCGCGCAACGTGGCCGCTTTTGCCCATCCCGGAAACGACGACACGGCCGGTGACGGACGCCAGAATCTCGATCGCATGTGCGACGTCGTTGCCGATCGAATCGGAAAGCGTCCTGAGCCCCGCGATTTCGGTCTCGATGACCCGTCGCGCGGCGTCGATATCCCGCCGCACGGCGTCATTGTCCATTTTCTCGGCCGGAACTCCGTTCATGAATGCTCCAAAAGACGCGTTAAGCCGTGAACGCTCACGTCGCCAAGTATGCGCTTCGCCGGGCGTCGGTTCAACAGAAGGCCATCATCAGGTATGGGCGAAAATATCCGTTTCCGCCCATCCGGCCAGATCGAGGTCGGCCCGGGTCGGCAGAAAGTCGAAACACGCCCGCGCCAGTTCCGCCCGGCCTTCGCGCTCAAGCATCTCCTGCAGTTGGTCGCGGATCGCGTGCAGGTTCAGAACATCGGCCGCCGCGTACGCCTGCTGCGCTTCCGACAGTTCCTTTGCCGCCCAGTCGGACGATTGCTGCGCTTTCGAGAGTTCGATCCCGATAAGTTCGCGGGTCACGTCCTTGAGGCCGTGCCGGTCCGTGTACGTCCGCGCGAGTTTGGAGGCGATCTTGGTGCAATAGACGGGCGCAATCGTGATATCGAGCCAACGCTTCATGATAGCGACGTCAAACCGCGCGAAATGGAAGATCTTGGTCACGGCGGCATCCGTCATCAGCGCCTTCAGATTGGGCGCGGCATAATCGTCCGCCGGCAGTTGCACGAGATGGCATACGCCGTCACCGGCGGAGAGCTGGACGACGCAGAGCCGGTCGCGCTGCAGATTGAGCCCCTGGGTTTCCGTGTCGACGGCGACGGCATCGCCGAAATCGATCCCCGCGGGAATGTCGCCGCGGTGCACATGCATCTCTGTCGGGGATGAGAAAACTTGACGGCTCAAGTGACTACCTTCCGTCCTTTGGCCGTGAGGCGGGAGGGTGATGGTGCCCAGGAGAAGACTCGAACTTCCACGACCTTGCGGTCACTGGCACCTGAAGCCAGCGCGTCTACCAATTCCGCCACCTGGGCATCGGCGCGCGCGCGAACGCGCGTCGGAGTGGAGGGATTAGTCCTCAGAGGACACCTTGTCAATATGTTGTCGCTCCCATTCCCGCCGAAATGCTGCAAGGTCCGGTTGACCGTCGGCAACGCTCGGTATAAGCCATATTAACCCGCAGTTTTCCCGATTGTGCAACAAGGGTGCAAGCATGGCCATTCGTTCCCAGCGACGTATTATCACCGTGTTCGGCGCCTCCGGCTTTATCGGCCGCCATCTGGTGCGCCGCCTGGCCAGGGACGGCTGGGCCGTACGGGCCGCCTGCCGCGATCCCGAAAAAGGGCACTTCCTGCGCACCATGGGCGACGTCGGCCAGGTCATCCCCTGGGGTGCGGACGTGCGCGACCCGAAAAGTGTCCGCATCGCGCTCGAGGGGGCCGAAGCAGCCGTCAACCTCGTCGGCATCCTTTACGAGAGCGGCAGCGCGACGTTTCAGGCGGTCCACGCGGACGCCGCCCGGCTGATCGCGGAAACGGCCGCCGAACTCGGCATCCGGAACTACGTCCACATGTCGGCACTCGGCGCGGACAAGAATGCCGAAGCGGCGTATGCCCGCACCAAGGCGCTCGGCGAAGAGGGCGTCCTGAACGCCCTGCCGACGGCACGCATCGTCCGTCCGAGCGTGGTATTCGGCCCCGAGGACAATTTCTTCAACACATTCGCCGGCATTTGCCGGATATCGCCCTTCCTGCCGGTGTTCGGCGCGCCGACGTTCCCGAAAGTGACGGCAGGCGGCGGCAAGGCTTTCAACATCGACTTCCTGGGCGACGGCGGCCCGAAGTTCCAACCGGTCTATGTCGGCGATGTCGCCGATGCCATCGTCAAGTGCCTGAACGACGACGGGACCGCCGGCAAGGTGTACGAACTGGCGGGGCCGGGCGTTTACTCTTTCGCCGACCTGATGCGCCTCGTCCTCAAGACGACGAGCCGCAAGCGCCTGCTGATGCCGGTACCGTTCTGGCTACTGGCGTTCAAGGCGTTTTTCCTGGAGAAACTGCCGAAGCCGCTGATCACCACCGATCAGGTCAAACTGATGCATGTCGACAATGTTCTCAGCGGCACGCTGCCGGGACTGAATGAGCTCGGCATATCCGCGACGCCCGCCGAAGCGATCCTGCCGACATATCTGCGTCGTTACCGCACGCCGCTGGCACAGGCGCGCACCACCGGCTGAGAATCCGGGATTCACCGGCATCAGTACCGGGGCGGCAATCCCGTGGCGTCGCCTTCGGTCGCGGTGCGCGCCGCGGCGACGATCAGTTCACCGAATTCACGAAGAAACACCGATCCTTTCACGGTTCGCTGCAGCAAAACGCTGCGCCTGTCGTCGGGATCGGTTTTCCGGCGCACCATGCCAAGCTCGCTCAGCCGGTCGACGGCACGGGTGATGACGGGTTTCGTGACCTTGAGATGCTCGGCGAGACCGCGCACCGTATGCGGCGGCGGCGTCAGGTAGACCGTCAGCAGGACCGACATCTGTCGCGCCGACAGACCCGGCGCGTCATGCCGCACGCTGGCGACGATGGCACGGCGCCAGATATCGAGAGCCTGCAGATCCGATAGGTCCAGGTTCATGTCCGAAATGCCTCCGTCAGGCACGCCCATATTTCCGGGTCAGCATCTCCGCGAACGCCCGCATCCCCATCGCCTCGCCGCCTTCCGGGCGGCCTGGTTTCGACGACACGTTCCATGCCATAACGTCGATATGCGCCCAACCGGCGTTTTCCGGTGCAAACCGCTCCAAAAACAGCGCCGCCGTGATCGCGCCGGCATACCCCCCGTCGGGCGAATTGGTGATGTCGGCCACCTTGCCCTCGATCATCTTGCGGTACCCGGGCCAGAGCGGCATGCGCCACAGCGGGTCCGACACCTGCGTGCCGGCGGCGAGAATATCCTCGGCAAAGCCGTCGTCGTTACAGAAAAGCGCGGGCAATTCGGTGCCCAGCGCAACCCGCGCGGCGCCCGTCAGCGTCGCGAAATCGATCACGAGTTCCGGGTCGGCCTCCCCGGCGCGGGTCAGCGCGTCGGCGAGAATAACACGGCCCTCGGCGTCGGTATTGCCGATCTCGATGGTAATCCCAGCGCGGGTCCGGACCACGTCCAGGGGCCGCATGGCGTTGCCGGAAATTGCGTTCTCGACGGCGGGAATCAAGACCTTCAGATGGACCTTGAGACCCAGCGCCATCACGCAGTGCGCGATGCCGAGCACATGCGCGGACCCGCCCATGTCCTTTTTCATCAGTTTCATGCCGGCGGCCGGCTTGATGTCGAGACCGCCGGAATCGAAGCACACGCCTTTGCCGACCAGCGCCACCGTGGGATGCGCCGGGTCGCCCCATGTTATTTCGATCAGGCGCGGCGCATCGGCGGCGGCCCGGCCAACCGCATGAATGGCCGGGTAGTTGTTCTTCAGGAGGTCGTCACCGACGGTGACCGCGAATTCCGCGCCAAAGGTCTCGGCCAGCGTTTTCGCCGCATCGGCCAATGCACCGGGACCCAAATCGTTGGCGGGTGTATTGATCAGATCGCGGACCAGTATCGTCGCGTCGGCGAGCGCCGCGAGCTTTCCGGCATCGACGCCCTCGGGCGTCCGCAACACCGCAGCCGGCGCGGCCGGGGTCTTGTATCTGTCGAACTCGTAGGCGCCGAGCCGCCAGCCGAGCGCAGCGCTTTCCACCGTTGTCGCATCCGGATCCCCGGCAAGCGCGTAGTCGCCGGCCGGCAGGGCGCGGGCCAAGGCCCCGGTATCCCACAACGATAACGGGTTCGACAGGCCCACCAGCACGCACCCCAGTTCACCGTTCTCACCCGGGACGACAAGATGCTTGCCGGCGCTGCCCTTGTAGGCACAGGCCGCGGCCCAGGTTCGGACATGTGCCGGCGCTTCCGCGATCCAGCTATCGAACGCATTCTCGGGGATCAAATGTACGGGTGTCGTCCCCGCGGTCTTGTCGCTCACGTCAGGCTCCTTGTTCCGGTTCGGCAACGATCTTACTTGGCGCGCCGGAAACGAAAACCCTAAACTCGGGACCGGGAGAGAGGGGATCGTTCATGACGTCAAATCTGAAGCTGGTGATCGGTAATCGCAACTATTCCTCCTGGTCGCTGCGGGCCTGGCTGGCGATGCGGCGCTCGAAGCTGCCGTTCGAGGAAATCTTCATTCCACTGAACTTGCCGGAAACGCCGGCGCACCTCAAAGAGCACTCGCCGAGCCTCCTGGTGCCGGTACTGAAGATGAACGGCACGCTGGTGTGGGACAGCCTGGCGATTATCGAAACGCTTGCCGAGCTTGCGCCCGAGGCCGGTATCTGGCCGAAGGACGCCACGGCGCGGGCCGTTGCCAGATCGGTTTCGGCGGAGATGCATTCCGGATTCTACCGCCTGCGCCGGGACATGCCGATGGACCTGCGCACGGACCGGGCCGGGACCCAGCATACCGACGGTGCTCTCGATGACGCCGAAAAGATCATCGCGCGCTGGTCCGATTGCCGGGAACGATTCGGGGCCGGCGGCCCGTTCCTGTTCGGGGAATGGTCCGCGGCGGACATCATGTACGCACCTGTCGTCGGCAGGTTCAGGACATACGATGTGCCGGTCGGCGGCGAAACGCGCGCCTACATGGACGCCGTCTGGGCCCATCCGGATATGGCCGAATGGGCCGCCCGGGCGGAAGAGGAACCCTACGAGATCGCCGTGCTCTAAGAGTCCTGGATGGGCTCTAAGCGGTCAGGAGATCACCTCCGGTTCCGGCAAGCCCATCAGATCCGCTTGGTTCGCGCCTTCATGGATCTTCTTGATGACGTCGGCCTCGTCCTTGATCTTTTGCTGTGATGCCGCGAGCATCCGCTCCACCCAGGCCAGCGGCACGACGGCGACCCCGTCGTCGTCGCCGATGATCAGGTCGCCCGGATTGACCGGGCAGTCACCGACCGACACAGGGCCGTCGATGATTCCACCGAAATTCTTGTGCGGCCCGGCGGGAACGACCGCCGACGAGAACGCGGCGAAGCCGCGCGCGCGAATTTCCGCGACGTCGCGAATCGCCCCTTCAACCACGATACCGCCGATCCCGCGCGTAATCGCCGCTTCGGTCATGATGCCGCCCCAGATCGCGACGTTCTCCGAACCGCGCGCGTCGATGATCATCACTTCGCCCTTGCGGCACATGCCGATCAGCCGGTGCGGCGCCGAGTTGTCCCCTGACATGCAATTAACGGTCCGCGCCTGACCGCAGAGTTTCATGCCGGGCGCGGCGGGCTTGATCCGCGCGCCCATGACCTGCGAGCGATTCATCATGTCGGACACGACGGCGGCCGGAATTTCCCGCCACGCGGCGAGCATATCTTCGGAAAGTTGTTCGAATTCGACGTCGTATTTCTGCAGGGCCATGGTGTCCTCCTCTTCCCCGGGATTGTTTGCGAAGGAGATTATGCCAGCCCCCGCACCCGCTCAAGCACGCCTTGTCCGCTGCTTGCAGAAGCACCACCTGTCCGAGAGAATGGGGCGGGAACCGGAGCAGCGAGCATGTTTGCAAAACTGATGGCGATGATCGGATGGGGCGGGCCGGAGCACGATGCCAAGATCCTCGTGCGCGATGCACGCGCCATGATCGAGATGATCCACGGTCAGCATGGCGCGGAGTCGCTGGCCAGGATCGCCAATTCAACGCGGGATCAGATCGAAGACGTGCACCGCCGCGGCCTTAACGATCCGCAATTCTACAATCGCGGTGTCGAATCCCTGACGGAACTGAACCGTGCCGCCCGCAGCCGCCGCGACAATATTTCATGGTCCGGCATTACGCTGGCGATTATATACATCAAGGCGGAAATACTGGGCGATCTCGGCCTGCCGGCCAAGAACGCCATCGAAGGATTTCTTGAAAAGTGGTCGCACGCCCAGGGCGAGGGTGGCGAGGAAGACGCGCCTAGTTCCGAGCCGTAACCGGCGATGACGACGCATCGGTGGCGCTGATAAGGCCATCCTGCGCGGTCGCAAAGAACACCACGGTGATCAAAAGAAACAGGACGGCGACGCCAATCCTCAGCATGGCACCGAGCCTGTCCCACGGGCCGGCCTGAGCATAGGCGCGCTGGCTTTCTGCGATATCGGTCATTTTCTACTCCGTCACGAAATCGGCTTCTGTCACGATTAAGCACCGCCATTAAGGCCAAAAAAGGGCAAAGGAAAGGTTAATTCGCTGCAGTGCGAATAAATTTTTCGCGTTTTGAATCAAGGCGCTGTCCGAAGCAGGCTCATCCATCCCGCCATGTCCGGAACCGGGGTTCGATCTTGGATCCGAATTCGGCCCAGAACCCGCCGTCGATCTGCAGCGAATCATGGAAGTGACGGCGCGCCGTCGGCAGGTCTTCCTTCATGTTGGGCGGGACGGCGTCGAACCCACTTTTTCGTGCAGGACCGAACCACAATCGCGCGGAGAGTTCCGCCAGCCGTTCGGGGTCCGTGGCGAAACTGACGAAGCGCTGCGCATCCACGATCCGGTCCTGATCGCTGGGGATCGCCCAATACGTCGCCCGCCACAGCTGATTGGCATGCATCAAATCCACGGGCCGCCGCGCGCCCTGGCGGGGCCGCAGGAACCTCGCGGCATAAGCGGTGGTCATAACGACGCGCCCGTCATTCAGCAATTGCTCCGGTTCGTCCCCGCCACGCCAGAAGACCGCCGCCGGACGGATCCGGTCGAGGATTGCCAGTGCCTGTTCGACACCGCCCGGTTTGCGCAGGATGTCGTAGACATCCTCCGGCGGAACGCCGTCGGATAGCAGCGCGATTTCCAGATTTCCCTCGGCTTCCGCAAACAGGCCGCGTTTGCCGGGAAACGCTTCAAGGTCGAAGAAATCGGCGAGCGTTCTCGGCGGCCGTTCCTTGAGCACCGTTGCGTCATAGGCAACCGCCTGCGTCCAGATCATGGCGCCGATGCCGCAGGGATGCAGCGTGCCCGGCAGAAAATCCGCGGGCGCCGCTTTCCCCAGCATGGCTTCCACATCGAGTTTCTCGAACACACCGTCGGCGCAGCCCTTGGTCAGCGGCGCGCGTTCGATATCGACCACCGTCCATGGCGCGGTGCCGGCGTGCCCGTTCCCCGTCAGCGGCAGGTAGTTGCCGCCGTGATGATGAATGCGGACGCCGATCCCCGTGGCCTTGGTGAACGGTTTGAAGACGGCGTTCTGCAGCGCTTCGCCGTAGACGCCGCCCCAGGTGGCGACGGTGATTTCGGGGGATTGCGCCCGCGCCGGTGCAATCGAGACGAGACAGGCCAGAACGGCCGGTAAAACAAGGGGCAGACGGTGGCAGGAGATGCCGGACATGTCGCGCCATGATACGGCAACGCCGTCCGGTTGGGGAACCCAAATCCCGGGCCCGAACGTAAAAACGCCCCCGGCGTTTCAGGCGCCGGAGGCGTTCGTCGCGGTGGCTCTCATAATCAGGCCATCAGGTAGGAATAGTTGACGAGGAAAGCGATCCCCACCATAGCGCCGATCAGGATTCCGTCGATCGCGCGTTCCATTTGTCTTTCTCCTTCAATAGCGGCCGCGGTCGTTGCGGTCAGGGGGAATTTATGCCCGGCCTTAAGTTCATTCAAACGATATTAATTTGTTATTAGATTTAGATTATCTTAATTTAAAGTCATGAATTTGCAGCACCTGAAAACCCTGATCGCGGTCCACGATCACGCCAGCTTCGCCGACGCCGCGGAAGCGCTTTTCCTGACGCCGGCCGCCGTATCGCAGCAGATGCGCCATCTGGAAGACGAGCTTCAGGTGCCGCTGTTCGACCGCAGCACCCGGCCGCCACGCCTGAACGCGCACGGCGTCCACATCGTCGATCAGGCACGCGACGTTCTGGCGCGCTTCAACGCACTTGCCGACATGGCGCGTTCGCCGGGCGAGATCGCCGGCACCCTGACGATCGGTTCCGCGACCGGAATCACGAGTGCGCTGGTGCCCCGCGCGCTCGGTGCGCTGCGTGAACGTCATCCCCGCCTGCAAATCCGGATCGAGGAAGGCCTGACCAACGACCTGATCAGCCGCGTGCGCCGCCGCGAACTGGACGGCGCCCTGATCACCGAGCCGCTGGTTCCCGAACCCGACATGCAAACCGTGCCGATTACGTCCGAGCCGCTGGTCGTCGTCGCCCCGAAATCGATACGCGAGCGGGGCTGGCGCAACGTGCTGACGGCGAGGCCCTTTCTGCGTCTCAACCGCAAATCCGGCGTCGGCGCGCTGATCGACGTGACGATTCGCCGTTCCGGCATCAACGTCACCGAAGCCATGGAACTGGACAGTTCCGAGTCCATTGTCGGCCTCGTGATGGCCGGGCTTGGCGTCGGCGTTGTGCCGAGCGGCCGGCTGCGCGGCGAAAGTCTGGAAAAACTAAAGGCGATTCCGTTCGGCAGCCCGCCCGTTCGCCGCAAGGTCGTGCTGATCGAGCGCACCAACAAC
>MRWG01000858.1_pt1 | contig 24706 bp, 25 predicted proteins | sample 1013341 | NCBI WGS metagenome assembly MRWG01 (sample SAMN06117577, study PRJNA244670) | biofilm metagenome | biome: Water; feature: Cathode Biofilm; material: Biofilm; isolation source: microbial consortium enriched at the cathode of a solar microbial fuel cell | place: USA: District of Columbia ... | reverse complement strand
GTGCACAGGTGCTGCATGGCTGTCGTCAGCTCGTGCTGTGAAGTGTCGGGTTAAGTCCCTTAACGAGCGCAACCCCTATCGCTAGTTGCCAACACTTCGGGTGGGGACTCTAGCGAGACTGCCGGTGTTAAACCGGAGGAAGGTGGGGATGACGTCAAGTCCTCATGGCCTTTATGTCCAGGGTTGCAAACGTGCTACAATGGCGCGTACAGAGCGATGCGATGTCGCGAGGCGGAGCAAATCGCAAAAAGCGCGCCCCAGTTCGGATTGGAGTCTGCAACTCGACTCCATGAAGTCGGAATCGCTAGTAATCGGAGATCAGCTACGCTCCGGTGAATACGTTCCTGAGCCTTGTACACACCGCCCGTCAAGTCATGGAAGCCGGGAGCGCCCGAAGTCGCCACGTTTCAGTGGCGCCCACGGCGAGTTCGGTGACTGGGACTAAGTCGTAACAAGGTAGCCGTAGGAGAACCTGCGGCTGGATCACCTCCTTTCTAAGGGATTTCCTTAGACCATGATGTAGAGCGATCTGCATCACGGAAATTTCGACGCAATCTCGTCCGCCTCGTGCGGATAGCCGGTCGGCAACGGCCGGTGAACGACACCCCAACTGTTCGCAATACATGCAACGCCCGTTGCTTCGGCAGCGGGCGTTGTTCATTTTTGACTTTTCACGAGTGTCTTGGCGCGCTCAACCAGGAGGGGGATTGAACGCGGAGGAAAACGGAGGGGGAAGAGGGGGATCGGATTCAGCCAAACTGGCCTTGGCGCACGACCCAAGGCAACTCTCCGCACTCCGGCGTTAGTTTGATCTCTACGAAGAGGCCATCAATGTGAACGCTCAATTCAGCGTTCATCGGAGCGCTGTCGGGGGCATTTGCGTCAGAAAACCTGAGAAGGCCGAGACCGGTCTCGGATGACCAAGAGTATTCCAGTTCATCATGGGAAGCCGCTTGCTCCAGCAATCCAGCCGACATCTGGAGCCGTTCGTGAGCCATCTCGATACAGACAATACTCCCGTCGCACGCGAAGTCGACGATCGCCTCGGCGGATCGAGTCCACACGTTTGGAGATTCCAAATCGTGCTCTCGATTCTCAAATCGAATGAGGATCCTTTTGCCTTGGAGGACTACTTCATAGCTCATTCATTGGATTCTCTTTCTGCGGAAAATGGATTCAAGTCCGATCCTTCTCCCCTCAGTCTCCCTCCGTCTTCCTCCGCGTTCAATCCCTCTCCCTGTTCAGCCCCGGCTGGTATCCTGCCCCCATGCTCGACAAGGTCTGCGAATCTCCGAAATCTGTCATGGACGCCCTGCGGGAGCAGGGCGTTCTCAAGAACGACATCACCATCATGGCCGGCGGGTTCGGCCTCTGCGGCATTCCCGAACAGCTCCTGATCGCCTTGCGCGACTCCGGCGTCACCGGCCTCACCGCCATCAGCAACAACGCCGGCGTCGATGACTGGGGCCTGGGACTGCTGCTGCAAACCCGGCAAATCAAAAAAATGGTTTCGTCCTATGTGGGCGAGAACGCCGAATTCGAACGCCAGTTCCTCGCCGGCGAGCTTGAAATCGAATTCAACCCACAAGGCACACTCGCCGAGCGCATCCGCGCGGGCGGCGCCGGGATCCCAGCCTTCTTCACCGCCACGGGCGTGGGCACTCCCGTCGCTGAAGGGAAAGAAACTCGCGACTTCGGCGACAAGCCATACCTCATGGAGACGTGGCTGCGATCAGATTTGTCGCTCGTCAAGGCCTGGAAAGCTGACAAGACGGGCAACCTCGTTTATCGCAAGACCGCGCGAAATTTCAATCCGATGATGGCGCAGGCCGGCGCCGTGACCGTTGCCGAGGTCGAAGAGCTTGTCGAGATCGGCGACATTGACCCCGACCAGGTCCACACGCCCGGCGCGTACGTCGATTTCATCGTCGTCACAAAGAGCGAGAAACGCATCGAACAGCGGACCGTTCGACAGGTTTGACCGTGGTTGACCCGGACAACATTCACGCATTGTTCGAGAGATTCATCCTGATTGGCGGGCCCATCGCGGTCGTCGCCCTCGCGTGGTGGTTTGCTGACAATCGCTCCGAATTTGCTGTCTACCTCGTCGTTGGATTCGCCATCACCGGCGCCGCCTGGGCGCGATTCCGATTTTGGACTGGCTAGTGTCAGGCGAACTGCGTCGGCGCTTTCTGCATACGGAAACGATCAATCATGAAGAAAAACGCCCGACTCATCATCGCCGCGGTCGTGGCCCTGCTCATTCTGGTGGTCGTGCTGCAGAATCTCGATCAGGCGCCGACGCGCATTTTGTTCTTCACGATCACGATGCCCCGAGCGCTGCTGCTCTTTATCACGCTGCTGATCGGATTCATCATTGGTCTGCTCTTTGCAAGCCGTCCTCGCAAGACCACACCGCCGCCCAAGATCTGATCGATCACAGGATCGGCCCGAAGAGCGCGGCGATATCGCGCAGCACATTTCGCCATGCCGGCTGAGCCACCCATCGGCTGAGCTCCAGATGCTCGGAGCCATCGAGATACTCCTGCTGGCATTCCCGCAGGCGTTTCGTGATCGTTTGGCCGTAGAGAAGCAGGCTCAATTCGAAATTGAGGAAGAACGAACGGCAATCCAGATTGCCCGAACCGACCATGGCAAAGGACTCATCGACGCAGAGCGACTTCGCGTGCAACAGTCCCGGATGATGCAAATGCACGCGCACCCCGTATTCGAGCAACGTCGGGTAGAACGACTGAGCGGCAGCGCCAACCAGCCGCTGATCAGATCGCTTGGGGACGATGAGGTCCACTTTCACGCCACGCAGGCAGGCCAGCCGCAGCGCGTAGAGCAATGGCTCATCCGGAATGAAATAGGGCGTCGTCAAAATGACATGGCGCTGCGCTTCATTGATTGCAGCAATGGTGACGCTTCGAAACGTGTCGCTCTCGTCATTCGGGCCGCTTTGCACAAGTTGTGCTGCCACATCGCCGCTTGTGTCAGGCGCCGGAAAGTACGCGGCGTCTTCAATCAGCTCATCACTCTCGGCGAACCAGTCTTCCGTGAAGACGATTTGAAGCCCAAGGACGGTTGGGCCTGTGACTCGCATCATGAGGTCATGCCAGACGCCGACTTTGGCATGGCCATAGTTGGCGTCCACGATATTTTGCGAACCGGTGTAACCGACGTGACCGTCGATGACGGCGATCTTCCGGTGATTTCGCAAGTCAACACGCCGCAGCCATTGGCGGAAGAACCCCGCAGGGAGCGCTTCCTGCACTTGCACGCCGTGCTCCTCGAGTCGGGGTCGCAATGTCTCGAGCGCCCCTTTGCCGCCGACGGAATCGATGAGCAAACGGCATTCGACGCCGCGCTCTTTCGCGCGAATCAAGGCATCTGCGACGCGCTGACCGGTTGCATCATCAGCGACGATGTAGAAGAGGAGGTGCACATGGTGCTTGGCCTCATCGATGTCGTCGATCAGTGAGTTGATGAATCCCTGCGTGTCCTGGATGAACTCAACATGATTGCCTCCGACAATCGGGAGGCCGCTGAGGCGCTCACACAGCAGGACGAGGTCATCCTGCTCAGGCGGCAACGACGGATGCACCACATGTATTTCCTGCGCCGCCATCCGCACGGGTGTTTCGATGCGCTTGCGGGCGTCCGCGTATCGCTGCAACCGACGCCGCCCAAGGCGCCGCTGGCCCAACATGCCATACAAAATGAACCCGGCCCATGGCAGGAAGTAAATGATCAGCAGCCACGCCATCGCGCTGGTCGAAGTCCGCCGCCGGACCACGAAGGGCGTCATTCCGATGCGTATCGCCCATTCACTGATGAGGTACGCGGTTGGAATCCAGGCAAACCATTCGGCCATGCGCCGCCGCCCTTGTGATTCGCCGCATCGTGTGCGGCTTGAACGTCATTCGCTGTCAATGTATCGCGACGCCCAGGCGCTGAGCACATGCCCGACCAGCGCGGCGTCGCGCGCATCGCTCATCAGATGATCCGCCTGCCCCAGGGAAACGAAACTCCGCGGATGCTTTGCGGCGCGAAAGATTCGCTCAGCGTTCTCAATGCCGACGATTCGATCAATCGGCGAATGAAAGATCAGCAGCGGCAGTCCGAGCGATTGTGCGGCGCGCTCCACGTCGTGACGCTCGAGATCATCAACGAATTCACGGCCGATCGTGAATGGCCGACCGCCGATGGAAATCTCGGCGCGTCCATCGTCATCGAACTCGGCGCCGCGCATCAGATGTTTGACGTGCGTCGGATCCGCAGGGGCGCCAATGGTGGCGATGCACATGAGGTCTGGCAGCGACCCGGCGATCGCCAACGCCGCGGCGCCGCCGAGGCTGTGCCCGATCAGCATGGCGGGCGATTGGTGCTCTGTTTGAAGAAACGCCGCCGCGGACTGGAGGTCCTGGAGATTGCTGTAGAACGTCGTGTCGGCAAACTCGCCGTCGCTTTCGCCAAGGCCTGTGAAGTCGAAGCGAAGCAGCGCGATCCCTTCATTTGTCAGTTGCTCGGCGATGCGGCGGATGGGCGTGAGGCTCTTCCCACAGGTGAAGCAATGCGCAAAGAGCGCGAACGCCCGCGGCTCGCCTTCCGGCATATCCAAGGCGCCGGACAATCGCTCCCCGGATTGATTGGTGAAGGCGACGCGCTGAGTCTTCATCGCCACAGCCTACCGCCCAATGAGGCCGCGGCGGCGCGGTATCATGCCGCCCATGCCACTGACACGCGATGAGATTACGAAACGCGCCGCGAAAGAGCTTCGCGATGGAATGGTCGTCAACCTCGGCATCGGGATGCCCACGCTGGTCGCCAATCACATTCCGGACGGGATGAAGGTGTGGCTTCAGTCAGAGAACGGCCTGCTCGGGATTGGTCCGTTTCCGACCGAGGACAACGTGGACCCGGACCTGATCAACGCCGGCAAGCAGACGATTACAGCCGTGCCAGGCGCGGCGTATTTCTCGTCGGCCGACTCTTTCGAAATGATTCGCGGCGGTCACGTCGGCCTCGCCATTCTCGGCGCCATGCAGATCAGCCAGGAAGGGGACATCGCCAACTGGATGATCCCCGGAAAGATGGTCAAAGGCATGGGCGGCGCGATGGACCTGGTCGCGGGCGTCAAAAAAGTGGTCGTCGCGATGGAGCACGTGACCAAGAAGGGCGACGCAAAGATTCTGAAGGAATGCAATCTGCCGCTGACGGGTCAGAAATGCATCGACATGATTATTACGGATTTGTGTGTGCTCGTGTTGGATCCGGAGAAGCGGCGTTTTCGGTTGACCGAATTGGCGCCGGGCGTGACGGTCGATGAGGTTGTCGAAAAGACTGAGGCGGAGATCTTGACTGATCAGGCGCCAGTTGCGATCGCAGTTTGAAATCGCGAGCCGGGCCGTCTCCGGCCCGGCCTACGCGCAACCATCAAGAATCGTCGTCCTCGCGAATTCCCTGTCCCCGCACATACCGATGCACATTCTGCAAGTACGTTTCGTCGTGCACGACGCGATTGGAACCGCCCTCCGCCCACCAGATGCGGCGACCAAAACGATCATTCAGCGCCTGCGACAACCATCGCTTCATGAGTGTTCGAATCTGCTTTCCGTGAATGCTTGACCGAGCCGTCACAATGCTGTGAACGTGTACGTGCCAAACGCAATGTGCCAGATCGTGCCGGCCACAGGTGTCGCGTATCGAACGCATTTACACGTCGTACGTTGGCCGGACCGGGGACGGTTCGGTTCGCTTAGTCTTCCGGCAATTGCGACAAAACCCGCTGCTCAAAACGCATCTTGTCCCTTGCCAGTGACGCTCTCATCTCTGGCGGATAATCCTCTTCCAACTGCTTGTTGATTCGTTTGATCCGCGTTTCGGGGTAGGGGTGTGTGCTGAGAATTTCAGGCGGGCGTGAACCGCCGGCGCTGTCGGCGCCGCCGCCGGATGCATGCTCCAGCACCTGCATGACATCGCGCTGCGCCTCCGGGTCATACCCTGCGCGGCTCATGTATCGCATGCCAAGGGAATCCGCCTGCAATTCGTCGTTGCGCCCGAACTTCAACAGGAATCCCTGACCACCAACACCCACAAGAATGGGCACGCCGATCTGCACGAGGTCGTCATCGGATCCGACACCCGCCGCGACTGTCGCCCCGATCACGACGCCGGACAAGATCATCTGGTTGGAAATTCGTTTGTCAGCGTGCTCAGCCGTCACGTGGCCAATCTCATGCCCGAGCACGCCGGCAAGCATCGCTTCGTCCTCGAGTTCCTGCAACAGACCCTTGGTGATGAACACCTTGCCGCCCGGAAGCGCGAACGCGTTAATGACCTCCGAATCCAAGACAATGAATTCCCACGGCAACTCGCCGTAGTCGCCCTCGACATACGGCACCATGCTCATGCCGACCTCGGTCACGTACGCCTGCATATACGGGTCGTCGATGCGGCCGCCGTACTGCTCAACCAGTTGCGGCTTCGCGTCCTCGCCGATTTGAATTTCCTCGGCGCGGGACAGCATGTTGAACTGGCTCTTCCCGGTGGCCGGGTTCGTCGTACAGCCGCCCAGCCCCGACGCCAGGAGCACCAGCGCGCACGCGCCTGCCAGAATTCTGCTCAACCGCCATTTCATATGCGCATTCACGGCCATCTCCAATCTCACCCGTCGCGTCAGTACGATACCGCGCTTCGCTAATCGCCCGTCAACGCCTACGATCCTCATCTGATGCCAGCGTCTCCGTCAACTGAATCATTGGCGCCGGCGGACGCGTCCGCCGCGAATGATCAGCCTGCCTGGTCCGAGCAGGACCTCGCGGGCGATCCGCATGCGCAAGAGGACAAGCCCGCACGGGTCAATCGCATGTTCGCGGCGATTGCTCCGAAATACGACCTGAACAACCGGCTCCATTCATTTGGACGCGATCAGGCGTGGCGACGAAAGGCTGTGGAGACTGCCGCGCCCCGATCGGGCGATGTGGTGCTTGATGTCGCCTGCGGCACCGGCGACCTCACCCGACTCTTCGCCAAATCTCCGGCATCCCGCGTCATCGGCGCCGATTTCTGCGGCGCGATGCTTTCGGTGGCGTCACAGAAGACCGCGGGCAAACGATTTGGCGGCGCATCTATTCAATACATCGAAGCGGACGCGATGGCCTTGCCCATCGCGGACAACTCCGTGGATATTGTCTCGATCGCATTCGGCATCCGGAATGTCGCGACGCCCGCGACGGCCATTGGCGAATTCGCCCGCGTGCTGCGGCCTGGTGGGCGGCTCGTCATCCTCGAATTCAGCGAGCCTCGAAATCCGGTCATCCGGCAGCTCAACCATGTGTATTGCAGCCGCATCATGCCGCGGACGGCGACGCTCATCAGCCGCGACACGTCCGGCGCCTACCACTACCTGCCTCGTTCGATTGACACGTTCCTGGATCGGGACGAGCTCGCGCAACTGATGCGCGATGCCGGGTTCACGGCCATTACCCAGCAGTCGCTGACGATGGGTGTGTGCACGTGCCACCGCGGAATCGCGACCTAGGTCCGCGTTATCGGTCCGCCATTCCATTATCTGGACCTGATCCAGCCCAACTCACCATCAGATTCGCGGCTCCCGAGGGTCGCTCCCGATACACGGCTCACCGGCGTGATGGGCGCCGAACCGACCAGGGCGGGGTGGCCCGGACAGCGATACACGACAGCCGCCAGCGGCTGCGACAGCGAGCGAGGAGCCTTCGAGTGAGCCAGGACATTCTCATTGAGCGATTGTTTGACGCCTTGACCAGTGGTGACCGTAGCGCGGCGCGAGACATCGTCGCCGACACCCTGAATTCGGGCTGCACGGCCGAACAGGTGTTGACGGAGCTCTTTTGGCCGACGTATGAGCGCGTCGAAACCTTCCACCGAAATGACCAACTGGCGACGCTGAGTCATCATCTCGCCACGCGACTCCTTCGCATGCTTGTGGATCAAACCACGCTGCAACTCGAGCGAAAGGCTCCCAACGGACGAACGGTCTTCGCCGTCTGCGGACCGACGGACGCGGACGAACTCGCCGGTCAAATCGCGATTGACCTGCTGGAAGCGGCAGGCTTCGAGGTTCAATACGCCGGTGGCGGCATCGCGATGGACGAGATCCTCGCACGCGTGCAGGAGCAAAAGCCTGATCATCTGCTGCTCTTCGCGTCATCGCCGCAGGACCTTCCCGAGATTCGCGGTCTCATCGACACGCTAAATGAAATCGGCGCGTGCTCACCGGCGCAGGGCCGCTTGCAGGTGGTCGTGGGCGGCGGCGTCTTCAATCGCGCTGACGGGCTTGCTGAAGAAATCGGCGCCGACCTCTGGGCGACGACGCCGTCTGACCTGGTTGATGAAATGATCGACTTCCCGGAACGCCGCGCGACGGAAGATCAGCGAACGGTCGGCAAGAACAAGGTCGTGAAGCGGCGCAAGGCCGCGGCCTGAATCACGGGCGCCAACCAAGAATCGAACCATGTGATCACGCGGGCGGCTTCCGAGTCGCCCGCTGATTGCGCGCGCGGATTCGGTATGCTGCCCCGATGCCCGACACGGACGTCGAAGCCGCCCCGATCAAAGACGAACATCAGCCCGTCGCCGCGCTGCGCGTCCTCGCCAGCGGGAGTGGGGGGAACTGCTCGGCCCTCATCCTGCGCGAGGGGTCGCAACGTCGCGTGTGCCTGATCGATCTCGGCCTCTCGCCGCGGCGCACAAAGCGAGAATTGAAGCAGGCCGGGCTCGAGATGGACGAGGTCGAGCACGTCTTCATCACGCACTTTGATTCTGACCATTTCAACCGCAGCTGGGGCTCATACCTCGGCGGGCAAGCGACGTTTCACGTGCATACCAGCCATGTGAGCGACGCGCGCGGCCTCGGTGTTTCATCCACCGTCATCGACGCCGTAGGGCAGCACACGACCGTGGGGGATGCCAACGTTTACACGACGTTGCTCGCTCACGATGACGAGGGCGTCGCCGCATTTCGGTTCGAGCATGAAGGCGCCGTGGTCGGCTTTGCGACGGATGTCGGCTCGCCAACCGGCGCGCTGATTGATCACATGAGCGACGCGGACCTCCTGGCGATCGAATCAAATTATTGCCCGCAATTGCAGGCGTCATCGTCGCGACCGGCGTTTCTCAAGGCGCGGATCATGGGCGGGCGCGGGCACCTGAGCAATCAACAGTGCGCCGCGATCACGCGCGATGCGCAGCCACGACAGGACGTGGTGCTGCTGCATCTCTCGCGGCAGTGCAATCGACCGGACCTGGCGAAGCGAGAGCATCACGGCGCGCCGTATCGCGTGACCGTCTCCGCGCAGCACGAGTCCACACCGTGGATTTCAGTCTCGCCGTCAAACATTGAGTCTCCCCGCGTCCAAACCGTCTCACGCGCGGCGCCTGTTCAGTCGTCGATGTTGTTCTCGCGTGATTGAATCAATTGAGCCGCGGCATGGAGCGTGGTCTGGGCGTCGCGAACCAATCGGGCGACCTCAGCCGGAATTTCGGCGTCCCAAATCCGGTTGAGCGCTGACGCTTCCCGCTCAATCAACAACGACGCCTTGTCAATCGCGACGGACTGATCGCTGGATGGAAGCTCGTTGAGTTCGCCCAGTGCGAGCGTCACGGCCTGAAGCGTGATGATGGGGGGGACGGATGCCCGCCACGCCTTGCCGTCATCATCCTGGGGGAGGGCGACCGACGCCTGGGCAAACTCGACCCACTTCGCCAATAACGCGGGCCAGTCGAGCCGATGGTGGTCGGGTTGGGCGTTTTCGGACATGGGAAGCTCGAATTGGGGCGAACGTCTGGCATAAGTGCCGAAAATATGGAGAATGAAACCCGACGCCCTTCGGTTACGAAGAGTAAGCGTCGGGCGCCCTCGGTGCGAGTGCTTTCCGTGCAACCGTACAGGGGCCGACCGCTACCATTGACGCGAGCGAGGAAGTCATGACACGAGCAGCAGAGCAACGACTTATCGAGAAGGCGGCCCGGGGCGACAAAGACGCCGCCGAGAAGCTCATCAAGGCTCACCAGCCCTCGCTCTACGCCTACATGTTGCGGATGTCCGGCCGGCCTGATGTGGCCGAGGACATCGTTCAGGACGCCTTCGTTCGCGTCCTGACGCACCTTGAGCGTTTCGACCCGCGATACCGATTTTCGACATGGCTCTTCACGATCGCGAAGCGCCTCTACGTCAATGCCTGCCAGAAGCACAAGCCACGGTACGACAGTGAGATCGTCAGCTCCTGGAAGGGTGATGGCGAGCACGTCGCGGCGAATACGGCCATCGGCGACGAGGTCCGCTCGAATATCCAGGTCGCGCTTCAGGAGTCGCTCGAATCACTGACAGACGTCCAGAAGGAAGTCGTGCTGCTCTTCCACCAACAGGGCTGGAGCATCGCGCTGATCGCTGATTACCTCGACATGCCCGAGGGCACGGTCAAGAGTCACCTGCATCGCGGGCGCCAGCGACTCCGTCGTGCGTTGTCCAGTTCCGACGATCGCAAAGCAGCCGTTGATGAGGTTTGGGCTTGAGCACAGACGACCGCACCAATCCGGATTCACCGCGCTCGATTGAAGACGTCATCAATGCGTACTTCGATCGTGAGCTCTCCTCGACCGAGGAAGCGGCGCTGGCCCGTCGGCTCAATCGCGACGCCGGCGCGGCGATGCTCTTTGGCGAGTCCGAAGCTGCGATCGACGCGTTGCGGCTTCCGGTCGATGCGCCGGATCTGTCCGGCAGCATCCTGACTGAAGTCGGTCGCCGTCGCGGCTGGCTCGGCGCCAAGATGCAGCGATTCGTCGCCGTGGGTCGCGTGGCGATTGCCGCGTGCATCCTGCTTGGTCTCGCCGTGACGTTGACGGCCCGCCGGCTCGCCCCCGAGGCCGCGGTCTTCCCGCAGGCGTCAACGCCGATTTCCACGGTCACCAAGTGCGCTTCGGATGACACTGAATGCAGCTTCAATGAGATCATGGCGGCTATTGACGAAGTCGATGCGTCAACGCGCCTTCGGGACGTCCGACGCGCCATGCCGTCACCGCCGAATCAGATGTCGCATGCAGGCCTGTTCTCCTTCGCGGCAGACACGAATCACCCGGCTCGGATGCGTTGGAAAGGCCGCGATTACAGCGCCGCAGCGCATCCAAAGCAGATCGAATTGACGCTGTCGATCGCGCAGGACGGCTCGTTCCGAACATTGACGTCGCAGCAGCAGGTCGGCGCCATTGTGTATATCGCTCGACCGGCGCCCGAGGCTGCCAAGTCCGAGGATGATGATTCGACTGTCGGCGGATGGTGAGTCACAGAACCCTGCTACGCTGGCCCCAATTCACGATGGTTCGTTCACTGATCATTCTGTATCTCTGCGCATGGATCGCGCCGACCGCACTTGGCGGCGAATGGCTTGACATCGGGCGGCGCGCGCCGGCGGACATTGAATTGATGGTTGTCGTTCGCGATGGCGCCTCACTCCGTGCGAATGAATCAAGCCGCCCGTTCGCAGAACTCCTGACAACCATCGTGCGCCCGACGGAAACGGTTCGCGCCTGGGACGCGCTGGCCCGAGAAATTGACCTTCCTCCAAATCTCGCCTTTGACGAATTGCTCGGCAACCGAGTTGTTGTGTTCATGCGCCGAGGCGAGGATGGCGACCCGGAATGGGCCCTGGAGAGTGAAGTCGATGCGGACACCGCTCGGCGGCTGCTCCTTCGTTTGAAGGTCAAACCTCAGGACATCAAAGCCAACAAGGTGATCGCGCTGATCGAGAATGGTCAGTTTCAAATGACGTCGTACCGGCGCGGCGATCAGGCCACGCTGCTCTTTGCGCCAACGGCGAGCGGGCAACTCTTTGATCAACTCTTGAAACGGATGTCCAGGCACAGCCACGAGTCCCTGGCGAATGAAGCCGCATTCGAAATGGCTGCCTCCACGGCTACGAAGACGACATCCGCATTCTTGTTTTTCCGGCCACACGACAAAGACGGCGCGTGGGAGAGCCTCGCCGCCCACATCAACGACGATGTTGTTCACGCGGAATTCGCGTCGTCGGCCGATGAGTCCCTCCTCCCGGAAACACCCTTTCGCGAGGAGCAGTGGGATCGAATCGCAAAGGGATCTGTGCTGGCGATCGTCGAACCGCTTGCGTCATTGGATCTGCCGCTGTCGTTTATTCGTGACTACCTCATCGGAGATGATCTCAAGATCATTCCGTTCCCGGTTGAAGGTCGAATGGCGGTCACTGTTGAGGAACTCCCAGAGGGCGGGCTCGCCGTCGCTGTTGGCGCCGAAACGCCCGATGTGGACCGCCTCGCTCCGATTGGCGACGCCTTCATCGCCGGGCTCGCGCAAACACTGGAAATGGCAGAGCGAGACGACGCCGACGCCGAGAGCTTCGCGACCCTTCAAGGGCTCTTTCCTGAGGCGGCGAGAACCATCGTGCTCAGCGCGAAGAACAAACAGGGGCGCACGCAGCACAACCCGATCAGCACCGGCGAACTCGCGCTGACCTGGAGCTACCCCGCCGTCTCGGCGTGTGACGACCGCTGCGGCTGGTGGGTCGTCGCTACCGACCGCACGGCCCACGACCGCATTGCACGGACGTTGACGCTCCCGACGAAGTTTGACCTGAAGAACAGTGAACCCGTGTCCTATCTCCATGCCGAGCCGGCCAGGCTGGTCCGGGCCTTGCGAACAGCGGGCCTCCTCCACGTGGGTGAGGACAATCGGGTGGTTCAGGCACTCTCGCTGATCGAATCCATGCAGGGCTACACCGTCTTTGTCGAAGGTCTCCTGCGGGGCGAGCTCGAACTCCGGCTTCAGCCCTCCTGTGAAGACGCCTCCGATTGAATTTGACAGAAACCATTGAGGCGGCGTCGAAGAATGGGGCTATGATCCCCGCCCTCGCCTCTGCGGCGTCTGCACGCTGAGGCATTTTTTTCACGCCGCAATCGAGACACATTCCATGGCGCCCGCACCGATTCGAAATGTCGCGATCATCGCGCACGTTGACCACGGCAAGACCACTCTGGTGGATCAGCTGTTGCAGCAGTCCGGCATGTTTCGCGAGGGCGAGCTCGACAAGCTGGCTGGCGGCCAGCACGGCCTGATCATGGACTCGAACCCGCTCGAACGGGAACGTGGCATCACGATTCTGTCGAAGAATTGCGCTGTCGATTTTCCCGGCCCGGACGGCGACCCGGTGCGCATCAACATTATCGACACGCCCGGCCACGCCGACTTCGGCGGTGAAGTCGAACGCGTGCTGCGTATGGCTGATGGCGCGCTGTTGCTGGTGGACGCATTTGAAGGTCCGATGCCGCAAACGCGGTTCGTGGTCAGCAAAGCGCTCGAAGCAGGACTGAACTTCGTCCTCGTGGTGAACAAGTGCGACCGACCGGACGCGCGGCCTCACGAAGTCGTTGACGAAGTGCTGGATCTCTTCATCGAACTGGGCGCGGATGAACACGCCCTCGAGTTCCCGGTGCTGTACGCATCGGCGCGTGCCGGCTGGGCGTGCGATGATCCCGATCATCCGAGTGATGATCTGCGGGCCGTGTTTGACGCCATTCTGGCGTACGTGCCCCCGCCAACGGCGGACGAAGCGGCTCCGCTGCAGATGCTCGTGACGACGCTGGATTACAGCGAGTACCTCGGTCGCATTGGCATCGGACGCGTGATGCGCGGCGCCGTGAGCAAAGGCATGCGCGTGGCGCAGCTCGATCGCGACGGCGATCGAAAAGACACCACGATCAGCGGATTGTGGCGCTTCAACGGGCTCGGTCGTGTCGAAATCGACAAGGTGCATGCAGGGGATTTGTGCGCCGTGGTGTGCGGCGAACAGGTCGAAATTGGCGACACGCTGTCAGATCCTGACAACGCCGAACGACTGCCGGGCGTCGCCATCGATGAGCCAACATTGTCAATGACATTCCTCGTGAACTCCTCGCCCTTTGCGGGGCGCGAAGGCAAGTTTGTCACGAGCCGCCAGATTCGCGATCGACTGACTCGTGAACTGGAGAAGAATGTGGCGCTTCGGGTTGAGCCCGGCGCTTCGATGGATGAATTCCACGTGTCGGGCCGCGGCTTGCTCCATCTCGGCGTGCTCATCGAAACGATGCGCCGCGAAGGGTATGAGTTGGCCATCGGCAAGCCGGAGGTGGTCACCAAGATCATCGATGGGCGGATCCATGAGCCGATCGAGCAGCTCGTCATTGACTGCCCCACGGAATTTGTTGGCCCCGTCATGGAGCTCGTCGGCGGCCGGCGCGCCGAATTGCAGCACATGGAGGCGCGCGGGACTGACTTCTCGCACATGACGTTCGACATCACCGCACGTGGCCTGATCGGCCTGAGAAGCCGCGTGCTGACGGCGACCCAGGGCAACGCGATCATGCATCACAACTTCAGCCGGTATGAGCCGTCGATCGGCGACCTGCCGCGACGAGGCAACGGCGTGATCATCGCGACGGAAGGGGGGCGCGTGACCGCCTACGCCCTTGAAGGGCTGGCCGACCGCGGGATCATGTTCGTCACGCCCGGCGACGAGGTGTACAGCGGCCAGATCGTCGGCGAGCACAATCGCGAGAACGACATTGTCGCCAACGTCGTCCGGACCAAGCACCTCACGAACATCCGATCCTCCACCAAGGAAGCCTTCACCACACTCAAAGCCGCTCGCTCACTGACCCTCGAAGGCGCGCTGGAGTACATTGAGTCCGATGAGCTGGTGGAAGTGACCCCGGCGTCGATTCGGCTTCGAAAACGCGTGCTCGAAGAGTCACAGCGGCGCAGAGCGGAGCGAGCAGCTCGCGACCGCACCGCGTCGGCGACGTGACGTGAGCGCGGCGGGATGGTGGATTGAATCAGGCTTGGTGGCGGTTGGAGTAGTCGGTGAGTCTTATTGTTCAGAAATTCGGCGGTTCAAGCGTCGCTGACGTTCACAAGATTCGGCTCTGCGCCCAGCGCGCCAAGCAGGCGCACGAGGACGGACGCCGCGTCGTGGTCGTGGTGTCCGCCATGGGCAAGACGACGGACGGCCTCATCGCGCTGGCTCGCGATGCGAATGAAACGCTCCCGAAGCGCGATCTCGACATGCTGCTTTCAACCGGAGAGCAGGTCTCCGCGGCGCTGATGAGCATGACGTTGAAATCGCTCGGCCTGTCGGCGATCGCATTCACAGGGCAGCAAGTTGGTGTTTCGACGACAGACTCACACACACGTGCGCGCATCGCTTCCATTGACGCCGCTCATCTGAAGACGCATCTCGATGAAGGCAAGGTGGTCGTGGTCACCGGCTTTCAAGGCGTAACGCGAACGGGCGACATCACCACGCTTGGCCGCGGCGGGTCTGACCTGACGGCCGTCGCGCTCGCAGCGGCGCTCAAGGCGGATGTCTGTGAAATCTTCACGGATGTCGATGGCGTCTACACGACGGACACGCGCATCGTTCCGGAAGCGCGCAAACTCGATCGAATCAGTTACGAACAAATGCTGGAGCTCGCTTCATTAGGCGCCAAAGTCATGCACCCGCGCGCCGTGCTCTGCGGCAAGAATTTCAACGTGCCCATTCACGTGCGACACAGCCATCGACCCGACCAGGGCACCATGATTGTTTCGGAGACTCCTGAAATGGAACAGATCGTTGTCTCAGGCGCGGCGCTGAAGTCAGACATCGGCCGCGTCACACTCGCCGGCGTTCCGAACACGCCGCAAACGGCGCAGGTCATCTTCGACGCCGTGGCGGACGCGGACATCTTCGTCGATGACATCATCCAGAACGAAACCGGCGACGGCCTTGTGACCATCTCCTTCACGGTGGAGCACAACGAACTCGCCGACGCCGGCCCATGCGCCGAGCGCATTGTGGAGTCGCTCGGAAAAGGCGACGTCCACATTGATGTCGGCCTGGCCAAAGTCTCCGTCGTTGGCGTCGGCATGCGGAGCCACACGGGCGTCGCGGCGACGATGTTCCGGGCGCTGGGCGCCGCCAACGTGAATATTCGAAACATCACGACTTCTGAAATCAAGATTTCGTGCATCATCGACAAGGCGGACGGCGAGAAAGCGCTGCGCACCGTGCATGACGCATTCGATCTTTCCAATATCGCGGTCGCGGCCGCCGCTGATTGATGGCCGCCGCAGTGCCCGTGGCGCCATCCTGCCCCTGAGAAACACCATTCAAACCGGATACACTCCGCCCGTTATGAGCACGCAAACGTCAACGAAAACGCTGGCCACACCCCATCGCGGCGCCATTCAGCGCTGGACGCAGACCTTCATCCCGACCAGCAAGGAAGCCCCGGCGGACGCGGAAGCGATCAGCCACAAGCTCCTGGTTCGTGCGGGGTACATCCGGCGCGTGGGGGCGGGCATTTATGACTACCTGCCGCTGGCGTGGCGCGTGCTTCAGAAGCTCTCAGCCATCATTCGCGAGGAGATGAACGCCGCCGGCGCTAGCGAAATGCTCATGCCTGCCATGGAGCCCATCGAGCTCTTTGCGGACACGAAGCGCGATGTCGATTACGGCAACAATCTCTTCAAACTCACGGATCGTCACGGGCGAGTGGTCGCGCTGGCGCCAACGCACGAAGAGATCATCACCGAGTTGATGAAATCGGGCGTGACAAGCTATCGCCAATTGCCCCTGACGCTGTACCAGATTCAAACGAAGTACCGCGATGAGTTTCGACCGCGCTCCGGCCTGTTGCGGGGGCGCGAGTTCATCATGAAGGACGCGTATTCGTTCCATCTGACGCTCGACGGGCCCGGCGGCTTAGGCGAGACGTACGACTCGATGGATCGCGCCTATACGAACACGTTCACTCGCTGCGGCCTTGATTTCTCACGCGTGGAAGCGGAAGCCGGTCCGATCGGCGGATCCGCCAGTCATGAGTTCATGGTGAATTGCGATGCGGGCGAGGATGTGATCCTTCGCTGCTCCGCGACCGGGTACGCCGCGAATGTTGAGAAGTGCGAGACCGGCGAGCGGCCGTCTTCATTCGATGGCGATCCGACCGGCGACCTCGAGAAAGTTCACACGCCCAACCTTCCGGGCATTGACGAGGTCGGGAAGTTCCTCAAGGTCAAGCCGGGGAACATGCTCAAGACCGTTGTGTTCCAGCGTGTGGATGACAGCAAGCAGCCCTGGGTGCTCGCCGTCGTTCGCGGCGATCACGATGTCAACGAAGGCAAAGTGAAGAACGCAGCCGGGGGGCCAGTCGCGCTTGCCGATGAGGCCGAAGCGCGCGCCGCCGGCTTCAGCATTGGCTACGTCAGCCCGCGCGTCATTGTCGGTCGCGATGACTGCCTGCTGGTTGTGGATCCGGACGCCGCTCAAGGGACAGACGCCGCCAAGGGCAAGTCCATGTTCTGGGCAACCGGCGCCGACGAAGTGGATCATCACGTCAAGCACTTCAACTGGCGGCGCGAGATGGGCGACGTCCTGAATAACTCGGACTATGTAAAGGTCGCCGACGTTCGCAACGCGATGGCGGGGGATCCGTCGCCGCGTGCTGAAGACGCCATCCTTGAAGAAGGCCGGGGCATCGAAGTCGGGCACATCTTCAAACTTGGCACAAAGTATTCCGAGGCCATGGGCTTGACGGTCCTCGACCCGAATCAGGACCGCGTTCCCGTCATCATGGGGTGCTACGGCATTGGCGTGTCGCGCACGCTGCAAGCGTGCGTCGAGATGAGTCACGATGACGACGGTGTGATCTGGCCGACGGCGCTGGCGCCGTACCACGTGTTGATCTCGCCGCTCAAGGTTGAACCTGACAGCGACCTGATGACCACGGCGACATCACTCGCAGATGAACTCGCCGCGGCTGGCGTGGATGTGCTGATCGATGATCGCGACGAGCGGCCGGGCGTGAAATTCAAAGACGCCGACCTGATCGGCATCCCGATCCGCCTGACGATCGGCGATAAGGCCCTGGCGGAATCGAGCGTTGAATTCAAGCGACGAGGCGACGCCGGGAAGGGCAGTCTCGTGAAGATCAACGACGTCGTGGACGCCTGTCTCGACGCCCTGACAGGCGATTGAACCTCGGGGCTGACGCCGCCTGGCGGTCCGAAAACCGGCGAAATCAGGGGCTTACACGCTGTTGGGCCCCAACGAAACTGAGAAAATGCGTGTTTCGCACGGTCGCTGTTGGGCCTCGGCGCCTCAAGGCTTAGAATTGCCGAATACCGTTCATCACCGCTCCAGATGGGGAATATCAATATGTCGCATCGCTCGCTGTCTGTCGTCGCACTTACGACTTGTCTTGTCCTTGCGCTTCAGTCAGTGAAGGCAGACGCGCCCAACTCCGTCGAGGTGTTGCCGCAGCTCACGACGATCGGGGAACGGCCAGTCGCGGCGGTTGAAGCAGCCACCATCACCCGGACGGGCGCGATCGACGTTGATGTCGAAACACTTGATGCGATGGCGCACGAAGTCAGCGAAGGGGCGACGCTCGCGCTCTTCGACGGTGTGTCGGTGACCGCCCGCGTGAATCGAATCGAATACCGCGGTGAAACAAGTTATTCCGTCGGCGGCGCCCTTGATGACATCCAGGGCGGGACGATTGTCTTCGTGCGTGAAGGCGACGTGGTGCTTGGCAACGTGTGGGCCGGCCAATTGGGCACGTACGAAATTCGCAAAGGCGACGGGGGGCTTGTCGTTCATGAATTGAACACCGCTGCGTTCGACCCCTGCGGCACACCTGAGCCGCCCATGGCGCTCCCGGAAGGCGCCGGCGCACCGACCGAGGGTCAGGTGTGTGTCGATGATGGCAGTGAAATCAAGGTCCTGATCGCGTTCACGCCTGCTAGTGTCGCCGCGCTTGGCGGCCAGCAGCAGATGCTTGGCTTTGCGCAGCTCTGCATCAGCACAACGAATCAGGCGTACCAGAACAGTGACATCGCGCCCCGCGCGGTGCTCGCATCGTTCACACAAGTCGATTACGTCGAAAGCGGCGACGGTTTCATTGATCGCGATCGCCTGACCAATACCAACGACGGGTTCATTGACGAGATTCACGACCTGCGCGATCAGGTGGATGCAGACGTCGTCAGCATGATTGTGAACAACATCGGCGCCTGCGGCGTTGCGAACTTTTCGGTGAGCTTCGGCAACATCGGCGCCGAATCCCTGGCCTTCAACGTGACGCGACGCGACTGCGCCGTGGGCAACCTCTCATTCCCGCATGAGCTCGGCCACAATCAGGGCAGCCGTCATGACCGAGCCGCTGACTCGAATAATGGCGCCTTTGCCTATTCGCACGGCTTCGTGGCGCCGAACGCCGCATTCAGGACGGTGATGGCGACATCCAACCTTGCCGCGGTTCGAATCCCGTTCTTTTCAAACCCGGACATCGATTTTGGCGGCCAGCCCACGGGCATCGCGTCAAATCTCGCCAACTCAGCGGACAACGCTCGTTCCATCGATTCAACCGCGCTGGTTGTGGCAAACTTCCGCACGGAAGAATGCGTGATTCCGGGCGACCTCAACGGCGATGGCTTCATCAATGGCACGGACATCGCGATCATGCTGTCCGTTTGGAATTCCAATGGTTCGGGCACGCTCGCGGATATCAACGGCGACGGCATCGTGAACGGCGGCGACCTGGCGTTTGTGCTGGCGAACTGGACGGGGTGAGTCAGAGCCGCGCCGCGGCATTCGCAGGACCAATCTGAAATCAGGCCTGGGTTCATCAGAATCCGGGCCTGTTTTACGTAACATGCATTATCGGACGTTCCTTTTGGTCTTCAATGATAATCCTCAACGTATTTCGCACAAGCGTCAACAGCGCAGTTTTCGATTTACAATTCCCTCGTCAAGGAGGATTTACAAATGACACATGTCCGCAAGCCATTGTCTAACTGTGAGAAGGCACTGCTCAAGCACATCTATGCCAGGCTCCTCAATGGCGACAGGCTGCCGAATGGCGGCGTTGAGAGGCAGACGACTCTCGATCAATGGAGAAAACTTGCTGCCTGCGACGGTCTGACAGAATCCGACCTGCAAATGCACCTTCGTTCGCTTGTTCAACGTCAGTACATTCATGATTGCACAGAGGAAAATGAGTTCCACTTACTGCAACTCGGGATCGACGAAGTTTCGTGATTTCGCATCTTGATGAGAATACGCCCCATGCGCATCCCCGTGTCACACAACGGTGTGTGTCACCGAGTTTGCCGTTTCCAGCAAATTGAGTTGGCCAAGGCGTAGCGATTCCTCTACTCGCTGTGATTGCCCCATCGCGAGCTATCCTCCACGCCATGCGTGAGTCAGAACTGCTCGCTCACATTTACAAACGTTCGGCTAACCTCGGTGAACACGTCATCGTTGGTCCTGGCGATGACTGCGCCGTGGTGCGGCTGGCCAAGGACGGGCCGCTGACGCTGCTGACGACGGATCAGCTCGTCGAGGGCCGTCATTACGACCCTGAGACGACCTCGCTGGATCTCATTGCTCGCAAGGCGGTGGCCCGGTCGGTTTCGGACATCGCCGCGATGGGCGGCAGGCCGACGTGCGCCTTGGCGACGGCCACGCTCAATTCGCAATTCACACAGGGTGACGAGCTCTTTGATGCAATGGCTCGCTGGGCGCGGCACTGGTCGTGCCCCCTTGTCGGCGGCGACATCTCGATCCACGACGGCCCCACGGTCCTGACGACAACCGTGCTTGGGGTGTGTTATGTAAAGCAAGCCCCGGTTCTTCGGTCCCATGCGAGACCCGGTGACCGTGTCTGCGTAACTGGCCAACTCGGGCGGTCGCTTGAACGAGGGACGCACCTGACGTTTGAGCCGCGAGTGCGCGAGGCTGAATCGCTGTGTGAATCGCTTGGCGATCGGCTTGGCGCCATGATCGATGTGTCCGACGGCCTTGGGCGCGACGCGGCTCGAATCGCCAAGGCGTCGAGTGTGCGAATCTTGCTGGATGCGTCACTGCTTCCGTGCGCAGCCGGCGCCGACTGGACGCACGCGCTGGCAGACGGCGAAGACTACGAACTTTGTTTCACTGCGCGAGGCGACATTCCCCCGGCGGTGTGCGGCGTTCCCATTACTGTCATTGGCGACGTTGTTGATGGCGAGGGTTGCGTTGTCCGGACGCCGGATGGTCGCGAATTGGATGCGACGTCGTATGGATGGGATCATCACGCCTGATGCGTCTTGAGATCACGACATCTTCGGAGTGCGAGACGATTGAGCTTGGCGCCGCGCTCGGGGCGACGCTTCGCGCGGGCGATGTCATTGCCGTGAGCGGTGAACTCGGCGCGGGCAAAACGCGGCTGGCGCGAGGCGTCGCGATCGGCCTGGGGCTTGAGCCGGGCGTTGTCAGCAGCCCGACCTATGTGCTCGTGAATGAGTATGTCCGTGATGACGGTGCGCCCCCGCTCGTCCATGTTGACGCCTACCGCCTTCGCGGCGCCGAGGATCTCGCATCGATGGGCTGGGAACAGGTGCAGGACCAGGATGCAATCACGCTCATCGAGTGGGCGGATCGCATCGCGGACGACCTCCCGTCGAGCGCGCTTCACATTCAGATGACGCATGCCGGCGGCGATGATCGGCGAATCACGATGACGGGTCGGGATGCGTGGCATGATCGTCTCGTTGGCCTACCATTCCAGCGATGACGAAGGACTCCAAATCAGAATCAATCGCCGGCGATCAGGCATCACCCAGCAGCGGGATGACATGCCCGATCTGCGACCAACAGGTCGATCCCAAGCATCCGAACGCCCCCTTCTGTTCTGGGCGGTGCCGGCTGGTTGATCTTGGGAACTGGATGAAGGGCGATTACGTCATCAGCCGCGACATCAAGGAGTCCGATCTGGACGACGCTGAATAACGCGGCGCCAATCACTCCCCGGTCGCAAAGATATGGAATCGGCGCCCCTGCAAGGCGAGGCCATGCTCGGCGCAGATGCGCTCGCACATCTCGGTCAATTCAGGCGCATCAATAGAGATGACGTCATTCGTATCGACGCGAATGAGGAGATCGCGCGGCGTTTGCCCATAAATCAACTGGTACCTGGCTTGTTCGGCGTCGAGCAACACCTGCTGAATGATGCCCGCATCCTGGAGCAGCTTGAGCGTTCGATACACCGTCGCCTTACTGACGCGAAAGCCGGACTGCTTCAATTCATCGCGAAGCTGCTCCGCTTCGAAGACATCATCGAGTTTGATGATCGCATCGAGAATCTGGGCTCGCTCCGGCGTGTACTTCTGCCCCTCCGCCTTCAGTCGGCGCCGAAAGACGGCGCACAGCGGCTCATGGATGCGAATCGGACTCAGGGCGTTGTCGGAGGGCTGATCCATCAATCGGATTGTACGCCCGGACGCAGGCGCGTGAGGCGACGTCAGGAGCGATTCCTGCTGAGCCAGGCGTGAAGTTTCCTGGCCGTCCATGTATTCACGCATTGTGCGGACGTCGTCCACCCCCGCCGCGCTGTCAAGACCCCATACCTGAGGTGATCGAAATCAGTTGCGGCATGCACGTCGCAATCAATGGCGATGAGCGCGCCTTCTTCCATCGCGATGCGCACATGCGAATCGCGAAGATCCAGGCGCATCCAGTGGGCGTTGATCTCGAGCGCGGTGTCGTGTTCTTTCGCGGCCGCGGCCAGATCGCGCATGGCGGGCGCCATGCCTTCCCGCTTGCCGATCAACCGCCCGGTCGGGTGGCCAATGATGTTGACCAGCGGATGCTCAATTGCTTTAAGCAATCGCTTTGTCGCCTGATCAGGCTTTTGCGTGAGGGCCCAGTGCGGCGAGGCGACGACGATGTCCAGCTCCGCCAGCAATTCATCGTCGTAATCAAGCGAGCCATCGGCGTGAATGTCCACTTCGGAGCCGGCGAGGATCGTGATGCCCTTGATTCGCTCGTTCGCCTCATGCACGGCGGTGATGTGTTCGCGCAGTCGCTCGGGAGACAGGCCGTTGGCGACGGTCTGGCTCTTCGAGTGATCGGTCACCGCAATGGTGTGGAAGCCGCGCGCTTTGGCTTCGTTGGCGAGTTCGTCGATGGACAATTTGCCGTCAGACGCGGTGGTGTGGGCATGGAGTTCGGCGCGGATGTCATCGAGGCCGATGAGATCATCGGGGGTGTCGCCGGTCAGTTCACCGCGATCTTCGCGAAGCTCCGGCGCGATATATGGCAGATCGAGCGCTTTGTAGATGTCCTGTTCGGTCGTTGAGGCGACAGGCGTAACGCCGCGCTCCTGGGGCGGCGCATCATCCTCACCATCATCTTTGAAGAGGCCGTATTCGTTGAGCGTCATGCCCTTCTTGATGGCGCGTTCGCGAAGGCGGATGTTGTGCTCTTTCGATCCTGTGAAATACATCAATGCCGCGCCGAATGCAGACTCGGGAACAACGCGGAGATCGACTTGAATCTCCCGATCGGAGCGCTTCGAATGCAGGGACATACGCACGGATGATTTGGTCTCCCCCGCCGCGAGCACTTGTGTAACGCCATCCAGTTCACGAAAGGCTTCGGAGAGCGCTTTGGGGTCTTCACACGCTGCGAGCACATCGATATCGCCGATCGTGTCGCGGCCCCGCCTGAGCGAGCCGGCGTACGCCATCTGGCACACGCCCTTGATCGTGTTGAGATGCTCAACGACGTGCTCGGCCGCGGGCATGGCGAGTCCGAGCGGTGTGCGATCGCCGCTGTGTTCGGTGAATGCGATCGCGCTCTTGATGTTCTCAACTGTCTTCTTCCCCATGCGAGGGATCTCAAGGATGGAGCCGTCATCGATGATGTTCTTCAGATCATCGATGCTCTCCACCCCCTTCTCATCCCACATGGATTTCACGGTCTTAGGGCCGACGCCGGGAATGCGCAAGACGTCGAGCAATCCTGCGGGAATCCGGGCGGCGTACTCGTCGTGCTCCTCGATCCGTCCCGTCTCAATGAATTCTTCGATCTTGTCCGCAATCTTGTCGCCGATGCCATCGATGGATGTCAGGGCTTTTCGGTCTTTCGCCAGAGATGTCAGATCGTCACCGAGGCCGGAAATTGTTCGTGCCGCGCGTGACAGCGCGGCGACGCGAAAACGGTTCTCGCCGAGCAGTTCCATCATTTCGGCGGTCTCATCAAGCAACCGTGCGATGTCTTCGTTGACGCTCATGACGTCATGGTACGAGTTCGCGCGGCTCGATACGGTGAAGGCATGAAGGACGACGTGTCTGATGCGATTGAACGCGCCATTGGCGTTCGGCCTCAAGCGATGGCGCCGCTCTCTGGCGGTTGTGTTGCGACGGTTGTTCGCGCGGCGTTGCCGGATGGCGACATGGTGGTCGCCAAGTTCGATCCTACCGGCGCGACCGGCCTCGCCGTTGAAGGGGAATCGCTCCGATACCTGAAGCGCGAGTCAACGCTTCCCGTCCCTCGCGTGATCAGTTCGTCCGAAGCATTGCTGATTCTCGAGCACATCAGCGGCTCGACGGGCGCCGGCCCGGCTGCTTCCGAGGACGCTGCGGACGCGTTGGCGGCGCTGCATAAGGTGTCCGCTCGACAATTCGGCTTTGCGTACGACACAGTCATCGGAGGGCTGCCGCAACCAAACCCGCGGGAGGACTCGTGGCGCGTCTTCTTTCGTGACCATCGGCTGCTCGCCATGGCGCATGAGGCCCGCCGATTCGGCGCTTTGCCGGCGGCGTTGCACGCTCGGATCCAGCGGCTGGCGGAGT
>MRWG01000857.1_pt1 | contig 24716 bp, 25 predicted proteins | sample 1013341 | NCBI WGS metagenome assembly MRWG01 (sample SAMN06117577, study PRJNA244670) | biofilm metagenome | biome: Water; feature: Cathode Biofilm; material: Biofilm; isolation source: microbial consortium enriched at the cathode of a solar microbial fuel cell | place: USA: District of Columbia ... | reverse complement strand
GCACGCATGCTCCGCGCCTCCCCTTCCCAATCCCCACCTCCGCGCCTCCCCTCCGTCTTCCTCCGCGTTCCATCCCCCCGCTATCCTGCCTGCCATGACACGCGAAGAACTCGCCGCCAAGGTTGCTGAAGCCGCGCTCCTCCGCGGCGAATTCACGCTGCGCTCCGGACGCACCAGCAGCTACTACCTCGACAAATACCTCTTCACGACCAAGCCTGATCTGCTCTCCGCGCTGGCGAATGAATTTGCGGAGCGCGTGCGCGACATCGACGCCGCTCAGCAGCGCGGCACGGGCGGCGATGAGGGCGTCAACCGTCTCGCCGGCGCCGAACTCGGCGGCATCCCCATCGTCACCGCGACCGGCATGGCGACCGGCCTGCCATTCGTCTTTGTGCGCAATCAAAAGAAGGACTACGGCACCGCTAAACAGCTCGAAGGCGAACTCCGCGCCGGTGACCGCGTGATTCTCGTTGAAGACGTCGCGACCACAGGCGGCCAGGCGGTAGAGGCGATCAACACGCTTCGCCATGAAGGCGCATTGGTGCTGGCGGTGATCGCTGCGATCGACCGCCAGGAAGGCGCCCGCGAAAACGTGGAGCGCGCGGGGTGCCGCTTTGAAGCGGTGTTTACGAAGCAGGATCTCGGCGTTGACGAGTAAAGCGACTCGCGGCGTGAGCGCATCCGCCGCGTAGAATCCGCTCATGTACGTCTTCGCGCCATTGCTTGGCGCCATTCTCTTCTACGCAACATTCGCCGTCGCCGCGCGGCTGATCGGCGAAGCGTACTTGTGCAAGAACCGGGAAGTCCTGGCGTTTTCGCTCGGCTTCACGCTGTGGGGACCCGCGCTGTACTTCGCGATGCTGATGGTCGCGCCGAAGGACGCGGGCGCCCAGTTTGTCGTTCAATTCGTTTTCGTCTTCGTGGCAACGATGCTGACAGGCGCGTTTCTTTACTACGCGTTGCACTGGAATGGAGCGGTCGTGCTGATTGCGCTTGCGGCGCTCTTGGGCCAAATATTCGGCGACACGATTCTCCTGTTGATGGATATCTTTCTCCAGATCGACTTGTCTCGCGAGGTTCCAAAGCCAGCTCTAGGCAACCACTGGCTCTTCAGCGCCATGTTCTGGAACGTTGGACTGGCCGTCGGTCTCTGGCCAATCGCATGGCGCACGCGGCGCCGACTTCACAAAGCCGCCAATCGAAAGTGCATTGAATGCGACTATGACCTGAAAGGCGTTCCCGGCCATTTGTGCCCCGAATGCGGCGAGCCGTTCCGCGAGCCGCGCGACGGTGATCTGCCGCACCAAGGCGCACTATGAGTCTGGCTGACGTCATTCTGAACTACGCGGTGACGATCTTCCTCTTCGAGATCCCGCCCCTGATCTGCCTGAGTTATGCAATTCCCGCAATGCTTAGGGCCGGACGCTCATTCAACGCTCGCGTTGTGGTGACGATCGCCGCGTTGCTGTCGCCCGGCGTCGCCCTCGCCACGGGATTCGCTGTTCAGAGGCTCGCGGCGTTGGCGAACCAGCCCATCAACGCCAGCCAGACCGGCCTCATCGTCATCGTGATCACTTCGATGACATTCACCACCATCCTGTCGCGCGCCTCGAAGGCGAGATCGCTCTTCTTCGCCGGCTGCGCCGCGACCATTGCTGCGGTGTCGCCGGTCGCGCTCCTCATGCTCTTGCTGAACGGTCTTGGCGACTTCCCGTTCTATGCGTTCCTTCTCGTCTTCAGCTTTCCCTTCTGGCACCTGGTGCTGGGCTCATGGATGCTCGGCTGGTCCACGTTCGAGCGCCACCGCATGAAAGAGCTTGACCCGACGTGCTTCAAGTGCGGCTACGACCTGCGCGGCCTGCCGCTCCGAGTCTGCCCCGAGTGCGGCGCCGGACCCGGCTCGTAACCCTTCTCCCAGGGGAGAAAGTGTCAATGCGCAGCATTGACGGATGAGGGGCGTCCGGCGAAACAAGGTCGATTGCAACGGCGCCGTGGTCTTGCCTGTCCTCGGACACGGCCTCGGTTCATGGTGACTCCACACCGAATGCGTGGCCTTGACTGGAGACAGTCAAGAACACGGCGCCCTTCGACTGTTTGCACAACGCGCCCCTCACCCCGGCCCTCTCCCGTGGGGAGAGGGAGTCTGTGTCTCACCGCAGGCGGGACTGATGAGACGCGTCTCAATCTGCGCATGAAAAAACCGGCGACTTGCGCCGCCGGTTCGTTCGTGCATCGTGCTTGTGTGTCAGCTCGCCGAATCAGTTGGGCATGCCAGGCACGGATGGCGCCGCGGCCTTCACCTTGTTGATCGCATCAGAGATCGCGACCTGGACTTCACTGATCTTGGTTTCGAGTTGATCACGCAGATCCTGCCACGCGTCGCCGGTCGTGTTCTTCATGGTCTCGAGCTGCTCACGCGCATCGGCCAGCGCTTGCTCGATATCCGCCTGCGCTTCGGTGACATCCGTCGGCACGTTGTCGCCGACGCGCTCCACCCATGTCTTGAGATTCTCAAACGCGGTGCCCGCATCGTTGAGCTGGCGCGTCACCAATTCGACCGATTGCTCCTTGTTGTCAGGCGAGAAGCCGTCAGTGACGCCATCGCCACCGGGCGCGGTGACTTCCTCATCCCCACCGGGATGAATTTCACTGTCGTCGGATTGCTCACCGCAGCCGAGCATGAGGGCCGAGGCGCCGAGCGCCAGAATCAAAGCGTTTCGAAGTGTCATTGTGGGTTCCTCCCGATCTGTGCTGAAGCCGCGCGCTGAAGGGCGTCGCGGCGAAATCGTCCACGAAACAAGTCTAGGCGATGCAGGAGTTATTCGGGCGAACAGCCCACTGATTCCGCAAACGGCGTTCAGGCGTTCGCAGCGGCGCCCACCGTCATCGTCACGGGGACGAACGTCGGTCGGACACGCGCCTCGAACTCATCGCGGAATTTGTTGAGAATCGTGCGCACGGCCCAGTTATTGCCGTCGGCGAGGCCGCAGATCGTCGTGCCGGGCATGGCGCCCATGCTGGTGGCGATTTCGAGCGTCAGGTCGAGGTCCTTCGTGCGCCCGTCGCCCGTTTCGATGCGCTCCAGTAGTTGCAGCATCCAGCCGGAGCCTTCGCGGCAGGGCGTGCACTGACCGCAGGATTCGTGCTTGTAAAAGCGCGCCAGGTTGCGCGCGACGGCGACCATGTCCGTGTCTTCATCGAAGATCGTCGGGCACGCCGTGCCGAGGCCGAGCACGTTGTATTTGCGGCCGATGTCGAAATCCATCGGCGCATCAAAATCATCGGGGCCGATCACGCCGGTCGAGGCGCCGCCGACAATGGCGGACTTGAACTTCTTCCCGCCGCGCATGCCTTTGCAGTGATCTTCAACGAGCGTGCTGAGCGGAATGCCGAGATCGCATTCGTACACGCCCGGCTTGTTCACGTGGCCGGACACACCCATCAGTTTCGAGCCGTAACTCGGCGGCCCGCCAATAGTGGATTCCGTGCCAAGCGACTTGAACCACTCTTCGCCGTTCTCAATCATCGACGGCAGGTGCGCGAGCGTCTCGACGTTGTTGATGATGGTCGGCTTGCCGAACAGCCCTTCAATCGCAGGGAACGGCGGCTTGTTGCGGGGCCAGCCGCGCTTGCCTTCAATGGACTCCAGCAGCGCGGTTTCTTCACCGCAGATGTACGCGCCGGCGCCGCGATGCAGGTGGCATTCGACGTTCCACGGCGCGCCCGTCGCGGTGTCGGAACCGTTGAGCAAACCATTCCCGCCAAAGACGCCGTTCTCATACGCCTCTTTGATGGCGTTTTCGACCACGTGCGCCTGGTGGTGGTACTCGCCGCGAATGTAGATGTACGCCTTGGACAGGCGGCAGGCGTAACAGCAGATCGCGATGCCCTCGAGCATGAGGTGCGGATCGAAATCCATGAGCAGCCGGTCCTTGAAGGTGCCGGGCTCGGATTCATCCGCGTTGATCGCGAGGTAGCGCGGTCCGGGGTTGTTGATGTCCTCGACCTTGGGGAGGAAGGTCCATTTCAGACCGGTCGGGAAACCCGCCCCGCCGCGACCGCGAAGCTGCGACTCCTTGACCACGTTGGTGACGTCGTCCGGCGCCATCGAGAGAGCCTTGCGGAGGCCTTCGTACCCGCCGGTCTTGACGTACTCGTCGTACTTGACGATGTGGCGATCCTTCTCATCCCCAAAGGGATAGGTCGGAATGCGGCGGGTGAGATCGGGCTTGGTCAGCTTCGGCGTGAACATGGTCGGCGGATTGTAGAGGACGAGACGGACAGGGTTGGGGACGGGATGCGGGTGGCATGCCCACGTCTCCGTGGGCATCGCCAGCCGCCCGAGCGGAAGAGAGGGGACGATTTCCAATCCGAACCGCGACCGTAAGGGAGCGGCGCAGGGACCGCCGCACGACCCCACCGGCAGATTTCGCAGTCACCGTGCAAACCGCTTCCTGACGGGCGCGGTTCCGCCCCCCTCCCGCCCTGCGGGAGGGGTCAGGGGAGGGCTCCTGAACTACTCCCTTCTACCTCGCTCCTCGCGCTGTTCACGTTTGAGGCTCGGAGGAGAGATAGTCGGAGAAGCCCCCTCCTCAGTCCCCCCCCGCAGGGCGGGGGAGGAAGGGAATCACTGCCGCGACGGCCCCATACGATGCGGCCATGATGAGCCGCCGACTTCTCATCCTGAGCATCGCGATCATCGAGGGCCTGGTGATCTACTCCGCCGGATTCGTCTGGCTGGCGGCGTCCGGCGGCGATTTTCAAAGTGATTTCTTCGATGTGCTCGTGACGCCGGAAGCGCACCTGGTCGTCGGCGTGTGGACCGCGTGCATCATTCTCGCGCAGTTCGCGCTGCTTCTTCCCGTTCGCCGCCCGTTCTCGACGAGTGAAGCGGGAACATCGCTCAAACTCAGTTTGCTCACCGCGGCGCTCGCCATCGCGCTGCTCACCTGCGCCGGCATCTGGGCGCTCATCGAACTGATGCGCCTGTGGGAGAACTTCCTCGATCTCCCCGGCGCGGGCTGGATGCTGCTCGGCATGATCGGTCTGGCGTGGGCGCTGACGACGCCGTTGCTGTACGCGTTCTGCCGCAAGGCTCGGCGCGACACGCTCATTGCGCGGCTGTCCACGCGCCTCTTCCTCGGCACGATGATCGAAACGCTCGCGATCATCCCGCTGGACGTCATGGTGCGCAAACGCACGGACTGCTATTGCGGCTCTGGCTCATTCCTTGCGCTCACCACGACGGGCACAGTCGGCTTGTTCGCGATGGGGCCCGCGATCTTCGCGCCGTTCATCGCGAGGCGGCGCAAACGCTGGTGGCAAAGCCGCTGCGAAGCGTGCAACTACAACATGAGCGGCAACCTCGACGCCGACCGCTGCCCAGAGTGCGGCGCCGGTTGGCGCGCCGCCGACTGAACATCATGGCTGATAGATCGCGCACACCGCGCCGGCCGGATCCTTGATGATGCAATACCTCGCCTGCCCCATGCTCTTGGGGCCCGCGACGATTGAACCGCCCTTGGCCGTGCACGCGGCGATTCCCTTGTCGATGTCTTCAACGATGAAGTACGGAATCCACACTGGCGGCAGGTCGTCGTTGGAGCCGCGCGCATGACACACGCCGCAGGTCGGGTCGCCGCCGGCGGGCGGATTCATGCAGAAGTCCGAGTATTCCCCCATCGGCACATCGGAGTGCGAAAAGCCGACGACCTCCTTGTAGAAGTCGCGCACGCCTTCGGCGTCATCAACGGTGAGATCCATCCAGCCGAGTGTGCCCGGCGCCTGTGTATTCGCATCGCTCATTCGCGGCCTCCGTTTCGATGGGCAAGCCTATCGCCGCGCTGCACGCGGGTGCTTGACAGATCCTGCGAACCTTTGGCGGCGATTCGGCGCAAGAAAAAAGCTCACGGACTTGAGCCGTGAGCTTGTATGCGTTGCGGGTCGAGCGGCCACTCATGCCCACGGGGACGTGGGCATGCCACCCTATCGGTTCATCAGAGTTAGACCGCGAAGCTGGAGCCGCAGCCGCAGCTCGTTGTCGCGTTCGGGTTCTGGAACACGAAGCCGCGGCCCATGACCTCATCCTTGAAGTCGATCGTGGTGCCGTTCAGGTAGAGCAGGCTCTTCGGGTCCACGATGACGGTCACACCGTCGTTGTCGAAGGTCTCATCCGTGTCCTTCTGGTTCTCGGTGAGGTCGAGGATGTAGCTGAAGCCGGAGCACCCGCCGCCCTTGACGCCGACGCGCAAGCGGACGGACGCACGGTCCAGTTCCTGGTCCTTGATGATGCTCTCGATTTCACGAGCGGCAGAGTCGGTGAGTGTGATCATGGTGAACAGTCCCTGACTGGTTGGAATCCAATGACGGCCGAAGGACGCGTCGCCCCATCTGAGGCGGCCCAGCGGCTTCTATCGGCCAATCATAGGCGCGCCCTGTGGCGGCGCAAAGCCTCCAGAGGGGGATTTCGCCGGGGCGAACGCCGCGTGCTGGTCGGCTGAGAACTTTGGGGTGTGGCCGTCGTAGGATCAATCAAACACGTGGGGCCCGGGCGGCGCCCAGCGCCCCGAGACGGCGGCATTCCAAGCTTTGTAAGGAGACGCCATGCAGATCCAGATCAACTTCGCCAACATCCCCGCCTCCGACGCCCTCGACGGCCATGTCCGAGAGCGCATCAACCATGACCTCAAGCGATTCGGCGAGCGCCTGACGCGAATCGAAGCGCATCTTCACGATGAAAACGAGAGCAAGCACGGCCCCGCCGACAAGAAGTGCGTGCTCGAAGCCCGCCCCCGCGGCCTCGACCCGATCGCGGTCGAAGATCGCGCGGATGATTTCTTTCAGGCCGTGACCGGCGCCGCGCGCAAATTGCAGCACGCGCTGGACACGCGATTTGGGAAGTTGGAGCACACGTAAATTGGTTCGGAGGTTATCTGACAAACCTCGGATCGAGTGAATCAGGTCTTAGTTTCTTGAAGCACCTCCAGTTCGCCTCCTACGACGCGGCGCGTGATTCGACCTCTTCGGCCATGCCGAATGATTGCGACTTGAATTGACTCGGGAATCGTAATGGCTTCCTCGATGTCAAACCCGCGCGGGAGCCATGTCTTTCCGTATTCATCCGTCGCTTCGACTTCGATGTCAACGCTGCACCGGGACGCGAGTTGTATCGCAGATTCCATGTACTGGATCACAACGTCCTCGCGAATTGTGCGGCAAAAGCGCTGCTGAATCGGCGTTATCTCGCCGCTGTATGCAACGCACAACTGAATGAATCGATCCTCCCCTTTTCCGTGTTGACTACGTGAGACGTGAAGCCAGTGGCGAATAATGAGCCGTTCGATTTCGCTGAGTCGGATACAGCGATGGCCGACGCGGTCAATGCTTGAATCAGTCACAATTGTGAACCATGGTCGAAATCTCTTTATCGAAAATATGAACCCGCCCAATGCCGCTGCGAAAATCGAGCACCATGAAAGTGGAAGCGAAAACCCGAGAAATGGCGAGATGATCCAAGCCAGGAAACCGGCAGCGACGCCGGACAATCCAAGCGCAATGCAGTTAACCGTTGGTCGGCATGAAATAATGCGGTCTTGCTTCGTGACCAAAAAGAGACGCGAATTGGTGAATGTCTTTGAGAACATTCTCTCACCTTTCGCGACAATGAGTTTCCAGTAATTACGAATTCAACCCAGCCCCAGCAGCGGCGCCAGCGCCCGCAAATTGCCCACCGCTGTCGAAATGTGGTCAATCGCGTAGTCCACATCTTCTTCAGTCGTGGATCGCCCGAGCGACAGGCGCAGCGTCGCCAGCGCCATCTCCTCGGGCACGCCCATCGCGGTCAGCACATGGCTCGGCTTCACGGCCATGCTGGAGCACGCGCTCGCGGCGGAACACGCCACATCCGTCGCGACCATCATCAGCGCTTCGCCGTCCATGTGTTCAAACGAAATGTTCGTGATGTGCGGCAGCCGCTTGGCCCTGGCGCCATTGATATGCACACGATCAAGTCGTGTGAGCAAGCCGCTTTCCAAGCGTTCTCGCAATTCGGCCAATCGCGGCGCCTCATCATTCATCTGCTCGCGGCAGATGTCGCACGCCACGCCGAGGCCGACAATGCCAGGGACATTCAGCGTGCCGGAGCGCAGCCCCCGCTCCTGCCCGCCGCCTTCGGTTTGGGCGCGCAAGGCGCGCGTGCGCTCGTTATCGCGGATGAACAACGCGCCGACGCCTTTGGGACCGTAAATCTTGTGGCCGGACATGGAGAGCAGGTCAAAGCCGTCGCGCTGCGCATCGACTGGCATCTTGCCGACCCACTGCGTCGCATCGGTATGCATCACGACATTGGCTTCATTGCAGAGGCGCGCGATGGCGGGGACGTCTGTAATGACGCCCGTTTCGTTGTTCGCCCACATCACCGAAACAAGAATCGTGTCATCGCGCATGGCGCGTTCGACCATCTCCGGTGTGATCGCGCCATCCGGCCCCGGGGTGAGATACGTGACGTCGAACCCTTGCGCTTCGAGCGTGTGGGCCGGGTCGTACACAGCCTTGTGCTCGGTCGCGGCGGTGATGACGTGCCCGCGGGACATGGATGCGGAGCTATTTTGGCCCCTCACCTGACCTCGCGGCGCTCGGCCATCCTCTCCCGTCGGGAGAGGAGTTCGCGCTATCCCTTTGACTGCAATGTTGTTGGATTCGGTGGCGCCGCTGGTGAAGATGATTTCGTGCGGCGTGGCGTTGATCAGCGTCGCGACCTGCGCGCGGGCGTCTTCCACGGCGCGAGCCGCTTCCCAGCCGAAGCGATGATTGCGATTGCTCGGGTTGCCGGGGCTGCTGGAAAGGTATGGCAGCATCGCGCCGACGACGCGCGGGTCGCACGGCGTGCTCGCCGCATGGTCCATGTAGATGGGCTGATCAATAGGCATGGAGCGACGATGCTAGCGGAGGAAAGTCACCGGGAGCCAGGCTCCAGGCATCAGGTTTCGAAACTGGGGCCTGGTCACTGGCTCCTGAGGCCTTTTCTTTACGCTCCCGGCTTGCTGCCCATGGCGCGAAGCTCATCCCGCAGGATCGCCGCCAGCTCGTAATTCTCGTGCTCGATGGCCTTGTTCAGGCGGTCGCGAAGCTCGGACTCCGGGCTGACCGGCAGCTTGGGCACGAGGGATTCCTTCATGCCCTCGAGCAGCCGCGCTTCGCTGGAGTCTTCGAACAGCTCCGGCTCGCCGGCTTCCTCGAAGTGATTCTTGATGCGGTCCAGCGCTTCATCAATGGCGAGGATCGCCGCCCGAGGCTCGCGGTCGCGAATGGCCAAGCCCGCCAGGGCGCGAGCCCGCATCATCAGCAGGTACGGCCGGAACTGCGAGAGCGTCTCGCGGTCCTCTTCACTTCGCGCGTGGCGCTCCATGAACTCCAGGGCGCGCAGGTTGCGCGAGGTGTCGCGCAGCACGCCTTCAAGATCTTCAAGCACATACAGCGCGACATATCGGTGGTAGTACTGCGACGCCTCTTCGCGCAGCGCGCGGCAGGCGTCTTCATCAAGCTGGAACTGCTCGGGATCGCCACCCTCATAGGTGTGCTCTTCAAGCTTGGACTCGTAATAGTCCAGCAGGCTCTCAAAGCCATTCGGGCGCGACCCATCCGGACGCCCCTGCGCTTCGAGCTGCAGGAGTCCGAGATCCAGCCTGATCTGCAGCTTCTCATTACCGTCGTCGCCTTCGATCAGGCGCACGGCAAGCTGCCCATTCACAAAGGGCCAGTCCTTCAACAGTTTCGTGAGATCGTGCGTCATGACTCATTCCCTCACTCCGGACGAACGCCTATCGGCGCGCCGTTCGGCCAAGGGCCACTGAACTATACGCGTCGCACACGGATCGGGTTCGGTCGCGGGGATCACGCAAGAGATGCGTTTTCGGACGCGGAATGGCGCCCATTCCCCGCCATTCGACCTCGCTCGCCGCTGGACGTGGACTCGGCCTTAAGGGGTCCCTGAGACGGACCGATGTCGCTGGCGGAGTGTGTGGAATCACGTCGTGTTCGGATGACGCCGCCGGGGGGCCCAGTCGTCCGAAAACGCGCGGCGTCCAGGAGAGGGATGAACCGCCTGATGGGCAAGGGCCGCGTTGAGTCTGACCTGCAGACGTACCTTCGTGAAATCGACGAAGTGCCGCTGCTCACGCCCGAACAGGAGCGCGAGCTGGGGTGGCGCATCATCAATGACAGCTGCCCTGATGCGCGCGAACACATGATTCGCGCCAACCTGCGGCTCGTCGTCGCCATCGCCAAGCGCTACTCCAACCGCGGTCTCACGCTCGCGGACCTCATCGAAGAAGGCAACATCGGACTCATCCGCGCTGTCGAAGGGTTCGACCCGGCGCAAGGCGCCCGATTCAGCACGTACGGCTCGTGGTGGATCAAGCAGGCGATCAAGCGCGCACTGATTAACGCCGTGCAGCCGGTGCATATCCCGGCCTACATGGTCGAACTGATCGCCAAGTGGAAGCAGACGAGCCGCGTGATGCAGGAAGAGCTTGGCCGACAGCCATCGGCGCAGGAACTCGCCGAGCGCATGAAACTGCCGGTTAAGAAAATCCGCATCATCCGCAAAGCGGTGCGCGCCGTGCAAAGCCGCGGGCAAGGCCCGGTGGATGAGAACGGTCAGGACGTCACGCTCAGCACCTTGCTCTCCGATCAGCGCAATCCGCGACCGGATGAAGAAGTGCTGCTCGATGATGAGCTGCGCACCATTCAGCAATTGCTCGAAGCCATTGATGAGCGTGAAGCAACCGTTCTGCGGCTGCGCTTCGGTCTCGATGGGCGTGAACCACTGACGCTCAAGCAGATCGGCGCCGAGATCGGCCTGACGCGCGAACGCGTGCGCCAGATCGAGATTCACGCGCTCAAGAAACTCAACCGCCGCCTGCACGACGAAAAGCCAAGCCGCTTCTTCAAAGGCGCGGAGAAAAAGGCTGGCTGACGCAGGCCTCAGCGGCCAGTCACCAGGCGCCAGCACCGCCAAACTGAGGCCTGACCCCTGGGGCCCGGGGCCTTCCCCTACTTCTTCGCTTTATAAAACGGCATCGGCACAATCTCCGCCGCGATGGTGCGTTCGCCGGCGACGACTTCAAGCGATGCGCCCTTTTCCGCCAGCGCTGAATCGACGTAGCCCATCGCGATCGGTCTCGCGAGCGTCGGACTGAGGCACGCGCTGGTGACGAGGCCGACGTCGGCGCCATCTTTGCGAATGCCCATCCCCTGCCGGGCGCTGCGACGACCTTCGAGCGTCATGCCAACAAGCGTGCGCGGCGTGCCCTTCTCAGACTGCTCGCGCACCGCCTCGTACCCGATGAACTGCTCGCCGGGATCGTGATCCGCCTTGTCGAGATTGATCGCAAACGACAAACCGCTCGCCCACGCGGGGATGTCTTCACCCAGTTCATGGCCATACAGCGGCATGCCAGCTTCCAGCCGCAATGTGTCGCGCGCGCCAAGACCTGCGGGCTTGATCACTGCATTCGGTTCGCTGAAATCGACTTCGCGCTTGATGAGGTCCACACCCATTCCAGCGATGTTGGCGGGCAGGATCACCTCGACGCCATCTTCGCCCGTGTAGCCAGTGCGGCTGATGAGCGCCTTCACCATCAACACACCCTTGGTCGCGAATCGGTACCGCTTCAGTTGCGGGATCTCTTCGCTGAACTTGCTGATGAGCTCCATGACCTTGGGGCCTTGCAGCGCGACCATAGCCGTCTTCATCGTGCGGTCGTCGATATCAACCTTGAGGTCGCCTCGCGCCTCGTCAAAGTGGCCGAGCAGTTTCTCGCGGTTGGACGCATTCACGACGAGCATGAACTCGTTCTCGTCGAGGCGATAGACCAGCACATCATCGCGCACGCCGCCGGCTTCGTTGCATACGAGCGAATAGCGGCACTGCCCGATCTGCATATCGCTGACGCGCCGCGTGCAGAGACGCTCGAGGAATCGGCGCACATCTTTACCCTTGAACCACACGCGCCCCATGTGCGAGACATCAAAGAGGCCGCCACTGGTGCGCACCTGCTTGTGCTCATCGATGATGCTCGTGTAGAGAATCGGCATCTCCCACCCGGCGAAATCGACCATGCGGCCGCCGTGATCGTGATGCAGCTTGTTGAAAGGCGTCTTGTGCACGGGAAAGCTCCGGGAAGCGGTGCGGGATTCATTCAGTCGGGCCCGACACGATAGCGGAGGAGGAAGAGATGAGGCGCCAGTGATTGGGATTGGGAATCAGAGCCCCGAGCGCAAGCGAGGGGTCGCCGTTGCGCAAGCCGCGTCACAATCGCCGGCCATACCAGCGCCGATTCTCAGCCCGCCCCCGCTACGATCTCACCATGTTTGTCTGGATCTTCCGCTGGCCACGCTATGCCGCGATCGCGGCGGGTGTCGCGCTCGCGCTGCTCCTGATCGGCGTATGGGGAACGTGGCGGATTGTCGCGGCGACTCCAAAATTGACATTCGATGGTGTCGCCCGCATGAACGCGCTGGCCCGCGCTCAATCTCCAGGAGCGAATGGATGGCCACTTCTTCGAGAGTCCATGATCAATGACTTGATGGTCGCGACTCCCCGAAAGCCGGGTGGTCCGGCGTGGAACCAGTTGGGCGCGTTTCTTACTTCAAATCAGCTACGTCGCGGCGCGTGGGCGGACATGGATCGAAGCGCCGACCTTCAGTCGCTTTCGGCGATCGAGTCAGTTCTGGACGCGCTGGATCAGGCAGCGTTGTGCCCGGTGTTCTTCAAGCCGTATGTACATGACGGCGATGCCTTCACGGGTGAGCGTGACGCGACAAAGCGCATTATGGCGTATTCGGTGCTTCTTCCAGAACTCCAGGCGATACGACGCATCGCCTTGCTCAACGCTGCAGCCATGCGCGCAGCAGGCGCGACGGGCGATTGGGCGGGTCTGGAACAACGCCTGCACGCAGGTCTGTGGCTTGGTATTGGCCTGACACGACAATCAACACCGATTGAAATTCAAAACGGGTTAGCGAACGCCGAAGTCGCACTGGAGGAGCTTGCAAGCATCATCAATGACGAGGCCATTCCACCCGTGGTTGTCAATCGGCTGTTGCAGATCATCGACGACCTTCAGTGGTCTCCTGAAGAAACGAAATTGCGACTGATCACCTGTATGGATCTCATGGTGAATGACATCATTCAATGGACATTCACGGACTTCGGACACGGCAACGGATTCTTTACGTGGGACGATGACTTCGTTGCGATGACGGCTCGTACGGCAATGCGCTGGCCGACGTCGTTGCGAGGGCCATCCCACAAGTTGTTCGGACTCTTCGTAAGAGATCGGCACGAAACTGTTCGTGAATTGGAGGTTGTGAAGTCCGAGGTGGCTGCATTGGCGCACGAAAGCCAAGGCGAGAATGGATATTGGGTCTACGACCGTATGCAGGAATGGCGGCGGAGCTTGAAGAGCCGCAGCTTTGTGATCGAAGCCGGGTTGCCGCTTCCGCTCGCCTCATTTCGCAGTGTCGATCACTTTGTATCGCGCTTGCATGGCGTTCGCGCCATGCTTCTTCTCGAGTTGGCGTATGACGAATCTGGGATGTGGCCTGCGTCTCTCGATGAAGTCATGGATGAGCACGATCTGACCGACCCGATCTCCGGACGCCCATATTGGTACTGGCGCACGACGGAAGAAGACTCCGGACAGCCGTACGCCTTGGAGATTCCGTGGCGCAACGCACCGATGGATCCGCGCGCACGCGTCAATCCACCGCGCGGCCCGCTCATGACCGTGATGATGGGAAATCAATCGTCTGGGAAGTGACGGAAACGAGCGTCTCAGGACATGGTGCGTTCGTGCGCCTTCGCTACGATCCAATCATGTTTGCCTGGATTCCCCGCTGGCCACGACACGCCGCGATCGCGGCGGGTGTCGCGCTCGCGCTGCTTGTATACGGCGCGTGGAGCACATGGGTGATCATGACGGCGCAGCCGAATCCGACCATTGATTACATCGCGAAGTTGAATGAATTGACGCTTGAGGGGCAGCCGGAAGGCGCCAATGGCTGGGTGCTCGTTCGTGACATCATTATCAATGATCTTGAGTATGACCCGGACATGGTGGAGGGGAATGAGACGTTTCAATCACTGAGCCGCATCGGACTGGCTGGTCTTGAAACAGGTAGCTGGGACAATGCAAAGTTCCAGCCGTATATCGAGGAGCTCGAATCGCACCGGTCGTTGATCCGGAAACTTGACGCTATCCGGTCATTCCCGAAATTTCAGATTCCATATCCCTATAAAGGCGAGAGCGTCTTCGATTCGACTGAAAATGGCATTCAACAGCCGCTATGGGATGTATTGCTTTTTGATGCATATGGACCAATTCGAAGACTTTGCATTACCAACAAGTATCTCATGCGAGCGGCGGCCAATCGTGGGGACTACGACGACGTAGTCGAGCGATTCTCAACGTCGCTCTTGCTGAGCGACGCCCTCGCCAGGCATCCACTTGCTATTGATCAGCTCGTTGCATTAGCGATAAAAAGCGACGTGTTCACGGAGCTAACTCGTCTTCTAAACGAGTTTAAATTCCCACTCGATGCACTCGAATCGTTGATCGCGATGGTGGAGGCATTCGATAGGCCCATAAGCACATCAGCAAATCGTTGGCTGCGCGGCGAACAGCTCGTTGCGTTCGACTGCGCTCAGTGGTCCCATTCGACTCGATTATTTGGCGCCGAGTTCATTCTCGTGGACCAATTCGAGATCCTTACCGGAGGCGGTCTCTTTGGGCCGGGACTGCCTGTCGAGCTTGAGGTATTCCGAAATATTGGAAGCTTGTTCTTCACAGGCCGGCAAAAACATGACGTCGAAGCCGAGCAAGCCTATCTTGAACTCTCTGAAATCATCGAATTGCCGAGGCGAGAATTCCACGACTCGGCTCGGGTTCTCTATTCAAAGTATGAGCGATCGCCGTTCCAAATGGAAAGCAGTCTTCGTTCTCTGGTCGGCGCCATCGATGTGATTCGGTGGCGTGAGACTTATTTTCATGGCGTTCGAGTCATGCTATTCATCGAGCGTCACTATGCCATTCACGGGGAATGGCCCGGCACACTCGTTGTCGCCATGTCAGAGGTAGACGCGCGCGACCCGATATCAGGGCGTGAATATCACTACGAGTTTGTGGGTGAGCGCGCGAATCAGCGGCCATATGTGCTCAGCATGCCGTGGAATCTCAACAATGGCTCGGATCCTGAGATCAACGCGATTCGACCAGGCTTTGATGAGGCGGGTCTCGAGATCTTGGAAAGCGAAAACAGCGAGGTTGTGCCTTAACCAGCCTCACCCCCACCCCATATTGTCCAGCAACCGCACCAACCCCAGCCGCCCCGCCGCCAGCGCTCGCGCCGGCGCATTCAGTTCTTTCGCCGTCATCTCCGGCGGCAATGGCGCCAGCGTCGCCGCGTCGCGCACCGTCGCGTAATTCACATCTATGCCGGCGCTCGCCATCGACTCACGTATCGCGCGCTCCGCGTCTGCGACGGTTCGCTCCTGCTGCGCCGCGCGCAATCCCTGGCTGATCGCCAGCGCGCGCTCTCGCTCATCCGCCGTCAAATGCACATTGCGGCTGCTCAGCGCCAGCCCGTCCGCCTCGCGCACGGTCGGCCCGGGCACGATGGTCACGCCCAGTCCCTCTTCTTCACTCATCGCGCGCACGGTTTGCAGCTGCTGCCAGTCCTTCTCGCCGAAGACCGCCGCGGCGCATTGCGTGAGTGCGAAAAACCGACGCACGACCTGGCACACGCCCTCGAAGTGGCCCGGGCGGTAGGCGTCCTCCAGTCCCTTGTTGACGGCGCAGTCAGGAATGCGCCCAACAGGGATCGCTTCGTCACGCGGGTAGACCAGCTCCGAGGCCGGCGCGAACACACACTGCGCCCCGGCGGCGTCAGCGATCGCGACATCCGCATCCAGCGTGCGCGGGTAGCGATCGAAGTCGTCTTTCTCATCGAACTGCGTCGGGTTCACGAAGACGTAGACCACGACCGGGGCGCCGCCGAGCGCATCATGTGCATGCCTGGCGGCAATCTCGATGAGCTCCACGTGCCCTGCATGCAATGCCCCCATCGTCGGCACGAGCACGCCGCCAAAGTGCGGCTTGAGTTGCTCCAGTGTGTGCGCCACAACCATGACGCCATTGTGACGAAGCGCGGCCAAAGGCGCCGCTCTATCCCCCTCTCCCCCGGGAGAGGGCCGGGGTGAGGGGCGTTGGTCGTTCAATGGTGCAAAAGCTAGATCAAGCAGGAAGGACATCAAGCCCTCATCCGTCATCTCGACACATCGAGATGCCACCTTCTCCCAGAGGGAGAAGGGATGCGCAATTAGCTCACGTCCATCAGTCCAGCGCCAAATCAGACTCACCCAACAACTCGTATCCCTTGCGCCGAAGGATCTGCCCCGCAAGCGTCGGATCATCGACCGCCAGCGACACACACGGGCCGCGGCTGGCCATGCCGAACAGCGGGTACACGAATTGAATGTTGAGCTCCGCCGCGACGAGGCAGGCGCACATCTTTGCGATGGCGTGGTCGCTCGTCATTTCGACGACAAGCACTTCCGTCTCGGAGAACGTGAAGCCTTCGTCGCGCAATGTCAGGATGGCGTCTTCCGCGTTGCTCGTGATCAGTCTGACCACCGCATGATCGGACGCCTCATGCACCGTAATGGCGTGCAGGCGGCAGTACGGGCGTTCATCGAACGCCTGCAACAACGCGCGCAATTTCCCGACACGATTGTCGAGGAACACGCTGAACTGGGTCACGCTCGGCGGCGAAAACCCCTGAGCGGTTTCGAAGGGATTCGGCGTTTGACTCATGAATGCGTCCGGAATCCTTGGACGTAGCCCCGCGAAATGAGCCCGGCGGGACGCCGGCACGAAGCTAGCGGCGGCGATGCGTCGTCATGCGACGCCCTCCCCGCTCAACTCGCCGCCGATCACCACCCAATCCGCGACCGACGCCCGCCCGACTCGGAATCTCAAGTATCCCACACGATCTCGAAAACACAAGGATTTCCCGGTCAGAATCCGACCGGTCAAGGCGCTCTAGGCCCCCTGGGCCGATTCTGCGGCGGGTGAGATCAACTCAATCTCGCCCGGATCAGGACACAGCCCCATCGCGTGGGCCTGTCGCAACAAGGTCTGAATCGCATCCAGCCCTCGCGCCCCGGCGTCGAGCGTCAGCCGATTCACGTACATGCTGATGAACTCGTCGGCCGTCGCCGCATCGAGGCCGCGCGCGTGCTCCATCGCGATCTCGACGCTCTTGTCGCGCTCCGACAACGCATGCTGAATGCTGCGCGACAGGATCGCCGTCACTTCTTCGAGCGTTCCGGCGCCGAAGCGATCATCCAGATCGCGCCGAATCGCGTTGCCGCCGAGCGGAAGCGGAAGCCCGGTCTCGCCTCGCCACCACGCGCCAAGATCCGCAACCAGCGAAAGCCCGGCGTCGGCGTAGGTGAGCTGACCTTCGTGAATCACGATGCCCACGTCCGCATCGCCTGTGGCGACGACATCGAGAATTGTGTCAAAAGGCACGGCAGTCGCCTGCGGATCCGCGCCTTTGAGCATCATGCGATAGACGAGATGCGCCGTGGTCTGAAGGCCGGGCGTCGCGACTCGGATGGAAGGATCCGCCAGCCACGTGTAGCTGTCTTCCTGCGCTTCACGCGCCACAATGCGCGGCCCGTAGCCATCGCCCATGCTGGCGCCGCAACTGGTGAGGGCGTAGCGGTCCTTCACGTGCGGGTACGTGTGAATGGAAATCGCCGTGATGTCGAGGTCGCCCTGCTCGATGGCGCGCACATTCAGCGATTGAATGTCCAGAGGCACGAGCTCGAACTGGAATCGGCCGGTGTCGATCTCGCCCAGCAAGGGCCACCACATGAACGCGTCGTCCGGGTCCGGCGAGTGGGCCAGCGTGAGGGTCGGTCTGTTGGTGGGCGGCTCCGGCATGGGGGGCACGATGATAGTGGGCTTCGCACGATCCCGATTGATCCCGCATCGGCGGCGTCATATTGAACCCCGCGCCCCCCCGTCCTAGTGTGCCCGCTCGATTCCCATGGCCAAACGCAAAGCGAAACAACCCGATTCGCCCACCGTCCTCAATCGGAAGGCGCGGCATGACTACCTCATCGAAGAAACGCTTGAGGTCGGGATCGCCTTGCGCGGCTCAGAGGTCAAGAGCATCCGCGAAGGCGGCGCCTCGCTCGCCGAGGGCTATGTCCGCATCCAGGAATCGCCCCCGGCCCTCTTCCTGCACGGCGTGCATATCCATGAATACCCGCCCGCGGCCGGCCACCAGCACGCCCCGACGCGCGTCAGAACGCTCCTCGCGCACAAACGCGAGATTCTCAAACTCGTCCAGACGGTGAAGCAAAAAGGCGTCACGATCGTCCCGCTGAAGCTCTACTTCACGCGAGGCATCGCGAAATTGCAGATCGGCGTCGCTCGCGGCAAACGTCACGATGACAAACGCCAGGATTTGCGTGAGCGCGAGGCGCGGCGCGACATCGAGCGAGCGATGAGCAAGCGCATGCGTTAACGATTCAGGTTGCGCGGGCGCGCCGCGTGTTTACGGCGCGCTGTCGTCCGAAATCTCACTGACGAGGGCGTCGAGGGCCACATCGATCTTGTCCGGCGTGTCGTAGGCGCCGGAGTCGATCTCACTCTTGATGCGCTGGACCAGATCCGCTCGGATCGCGGGCAGCTCGCGAATGCGGCTTAGCAGCACAGCGCGCTTGGAAAGCTCGAGCTCATCACCGGCGCGGACGGCGCCGTTGTGTTCAGCGCGAGCCGCGTGGGCTGCGCTGTTTGCCGACCCATTGAGCCGCGACACGTGGGTCGCCCGAGACTGACTGATTGGAGATGCGTCGCTCATGGCGTGGATCGTGCTCCTACGTTTCAACGAATACGTTCCGGGGCGAAAGGGTGTCAGGAAGGGATGATCAGGTCAACATTCGGTGCGAGACGAACCCCCTGCCGCTCGGACGCCTGAAAACATCGTCCGGCCGGAGGTCGACACGCTCGAAACCATTCGTACGATCACTTGTATCGTCACGCGACCACGAATTCCTTGAAAGAATGAGATAATCCATTGTCAAGTAAGCACTTAGAAATGAGCCTCCGGAGCCCCGCCAAGGCGATTTTCGCCGCCGTGTGCGCCGCCGCGCTCGTCGGATGCGCCTCATCAGGCGGCGATTCCAGTTCAGGGATGCAGAATGAAGGGCGGCAGGTCTTTGGCGATGTCGGCGCCGCCACGCCGCAGGGCGCAACGACCGTGCGACCCCCTGCCTGGCGTGTCGCGCTGGCGGTCTTCTCCGGTCCTGACGCCATCGCTCGAGCCAATCAGGCGCTGCCGATCATTCAGGGTGAAGGGCGCGTGCCGGAGGCCTTCGTCGAGCCGCGACGGCGCGGAGCCATCATCGCCTTTGGCGCCTATGACGAACCCGGCGACCGCGCCGCCCAGCGAGATCTGACGCGCATTCGCGAGATGCAGATCAACGGCCGGCCGGCGTATCCCGGCGCCTTCCTGGCCCCGCCCCAAGGCGGCGTTTCCGGCTCAAATCCTGGCTGGAATCTCGCCAATGTGCGCGAGCAGTTCGGCGAAAGTGTGAAATACACCTTGCAGGTGGCGGTGTACGAAAGCAACAACCGCGCCGAAGCGATGCGACTCGCCGAGCAGGCCGTCTCGATCTACCGGCGCGATGGTGAACTCGCGTTCTATTACCACGGCCCAAATCGAAGCATGGTGACGATCGGCGTCTTTACGGATCGCGAGTTTGATCCGGCGTCCGGGCGCATCAGCGATGAGATCCGCGCGCTGCAACAGCGTCACCCCGAGCACCTGGCCAACGGCATGGTCATGACCGAGACGCTGGCGTCCGGCGCGACCCGTGTTCAGCCCCCTCAACTTGTCAGAATTCCTTGATTGACAAGGGGTAACGCGCAAAAGATGCACGACCGATAATGATGGTCCGATCACCCCAAGTTGTTATTTTGCAACGGTTTTGACAAACGAAGTCTTGCAGAGACATGTCTCGGCGGTAGCATGTCCGAGTCCGTCAACGGCGCTTTGCACAGGGGCCGGAGCGACGGGCGTGAGAAGAGAGAGTGGCGCGATGCGACCACCCGGTAAGAACGCTTTCCCTCTTGCGTTCGGGTGATCGGTGCGCAGCCACACAACTCTCCGGTCCATTCGTCAGGGCCGGACGCGTGTGTGTTTCCGTCCACGTGTTCGGGCTTGGCGGGCGCGGTCGCATGGCAGAGCCGCGCCGACAGTGTGTCGCGTCGCCGAATCGGGGCGTTTTCGCACCGGCCAGTTGAGGCCGTGCGGGGTAAGAGGGAAGCACCCCCGAGTGCGTTGAGTTCAGGCGACCGATCGCAAACACCACCCGCGTCAATCGTGGGTGGTGTTTTTCGTTCGTGGAGTTCGCAACACGAATCGAGGTCTATTGCCTCGCCAGCGCCATACCCACTTCGTACCCCATGTACCCGAAGTACAGCGCGAGCAGCACGCCGCCCTCGATGCGGCTGATCATCCGCCCTGCCGTCACGCTCATGGGCCAGATCAGCACGCTCAGGAGCGCCATCACGATCAGCGACGACAGCGCCAATTGCGGCAGCGGCACGGGCGCCACCGACGACGTCACGCCCATCACCAGCAGAATATTGAAGAGGTTGGACCCCACCACGTTCCCGACGGCGATGTCCACATGCCCCCTGCGAGCCGCCATCAGCGACGTCGCGAGCTCCGGCAGACTCGTCGCGATCGCCACCACCGTCAGCCCGATTAACTCGTTGGACATCCCGAGCGACGCGGCAATCTGCACCGCGCCCGTCTCAGCAAGCTTGCCGCCACCCATGAGCAAGCCAAGGCCGAAGAGGAACAAGAGGACGGACAGCCCGAGCGGCGTCCGACGCGCCGAGACCATCTGCGCCTGCTCTTCCTCCGACACGAGACCGTCCGCAACGCCTTCCGATCGCGACAGGCGCAGGATGAAGAGGAATGTCAGCGCAAAGAGCACGAGCAGAATCACACCATCGAGGCGGGCCAGCCCCGGCAGTCCTTCGAACGCCGTCGGGTTCGCGTACGCCAGCGCAATAAACGCAAACGTCGCGAAGAGCATCAGCGGGATCTCGCGCGTGACCAGCGTCGCCTTGACGTGCATGGGTTTGATCAGCGCCGACAAGCCGAGGATCAAACCGATGTTCGCGATGTTGGAGCCGACGATGTTGCCGAAGCTCAGCTCTGTATTTCCATTCACCGCGGCGACGACATTGAGCGCAAGCTCCGGCGCCGATGTGCCAAACGCGACGACCGTCAGACCAATCACCAATGGTGAGATGCCGAGCCGCGCCGCCATGGCGATGGCGCCGCGCACCAGCGTCTCGCCGCCGACGACCAGCAGGACAACACCAAGCGCAAAGATGCCAAGACTGGCGAGAATGGCGAGTTCCTCCTTCGCGCCGACACACTAGCGAAGAAGACGCACGAAAACGCGGTTGCGAGCCATGAAATCGGGATTCTGGAACTCAACGCTTCCGGTTCGGAAGAAGTCATTGGCATGCGTCATGCATGCGTTGAAATTGGCGTCCACCATGTCCCAGCGGTAGCCTTTGCCCCATGAGCCAGAACCCGTATCACGACCAGAACGACCGCGGCTACGGCGCCGATGAATTTGACTATCAGGACCCGCCGCGCACCAGCCTGCTGGCGGTGTTTTCGATCATCCTGGCGATTCCGTGCGCATGTCTGCCTGTGGTCGGCATCGTGCCGGGGATTCTCGCAATCACGCTGGCGGCGATCTCACTCGGGCTGATCAAGAACTCCAACGGTCGGTTGTCCGGTCGCACGCCGGCGATCACCGGCATCTTTCTCGGGTTGTTGATGGTCGTGATCAACGGCGCCATCGCGCTGGGGCTGGCGCAGGGATACACCTACTACAACAACACCATGACGCCCGTGGTGGACACGTTCATGGTCAGCGCGTCCAACGGGGACTACGCCGCCGCGCGCGCCGAATTGTCGCCCGCCGCCGACAGCGCCGTCACCGATGAGCAAATCGAAATCTTCATCCGCGCGATCGAAACCGACCACGGCGCCATCCGCGCGCTTGACACCGACATCGGCCTCATGATTGAGTCCTTTGCGAACGTGTACCAGCAGGGCAGCAGCCCAAGCACGCGCACAACCACCAACCAGATGACCTCGGCGCCGATCCCGTTCGCGATGACGACGGATCAAAGCTCACTGATTGCGGTCGCGCTCTTTGACCCCAACTCGCTTGATACGAAGCAGCCCAAGCTGCTTGACATGATGGTGCTCATCCCCGGCGTGAAGGCCATCAGCCTTCGACCCGATGGACCGGCCTTCGCCGAAGGCGCCGGCGCCTATGGCGTCCAGCTGCTCACCCCCGCTGAAGCGCTCGAAGAGTCCGCTCAAAAAGCGATTGGTGAGAATGGCGATGACGAGAGCGAAGCAGACGAGTCTGAATCGCCCGAGTGAATCACGTCTTCATGTTGGAGATCGCCGCGATGGCGATCGGCGCCAGCACCAGAGGCGGGAAGAACACCGCCAGCCACACCGGCAACCCCGGCAAGGGGCTGGTCACGCCAACGACGCTGCCGATCATCGCAATCGCAATCACCGGCGTGATTCGGAACGCGCGAGACGCCATGTTCACAGGCGTGCGCGTCAGGAAGACCGGCAGCGCGATCAGCAGCACGCACAGATTGCTCATCATCATCGCGATGCGGCCGAATCGAATGCGATTGAGTCGCTTGCGCGTGGTCTCATCAATCGGCGTTGTTCGCTGCGACATGGCGCGATTGATCTGGCGCCACGACAGGCTCTGACCAAACCCCGCGACCTGCCGAATCAGAATCACCGTCGGGTCAAGATCCGTCTCGACGCGATCGACGCGCTCCGTTCGTCCGGGGCCGCCTGGTCGCTCGCCGACGCCGTCTTCCAGCACCCAAGCGGCGCCATCCCACACCGCGCGGCTGGCGGAGATGCGACGCGTCACGTGGCCGTCGCCATCGCGCTCCCAGATGGCAATGCGCTCCAGCGTTTGCTCGGACGGCTCAAAACTGCCGGCGTCCCACAATCGACCGGAGCCATCCCGCAGCAACGTGACGCGAAACGTCTCAAGCTGGCGCTGGCCCATGTCCTTGGCGTCGCGCGGCAGGAGATGCGCCACGCGCGGCAGCAGGAACTCCTGATTCAGCGCCTGCGCCCCGATCACGCAGATCGCCGCGAACGCCATAGGTGCGCACAACCGTTGCAGGCTCACGCCGCTGGCCAGCGCGGCGACCAGTTCCCGCCGACGAACCATGCTCGCCGCGGTGAACCCGGCGCCCATCACGATCACGAATCCACTGAGGTAATTGAACAGCTGCAAGAGCCGCGGCCCCCACAGGTCAATGATCGCCAAGCCCGTGGTGGCGACGATCTTCAGTGACGACCCGTCAGGGTCCAGCGCCCGCGCCGCGCGAATAAAGCGGCTCAGGTTGAGAAACACGTCAATGCCGACCACAAACGTAAACAACACGACATACAACGCGATGCAGTTCGCGAGGTAGCGGCGCGCGATGTATCGGTCGAGGCGATTCATATCGCGTCGTCAGCATACCGCCGCCGGCGGCGCCGCCTTAGTTCTCCTGCTGGGTCGGCCGGACCAGGATCTCATTCACGTTGACATGGTTCGGTGATTCCATCGCGTAGATAATCGCATCAGCGATGTCTTCGCTCTCGAGCGGGACGAAATCCTCAGGCAGCGACGCGAATCGTTCCTTCACCCGCTCATCCGTGATCGCGTTCTGAAGCTCTGTCGTCACCAGGCCCGGCGCAATCGTCGTCACGCGCACGCCGTGCTTGGCGACCTCCTGACGAATGCCTTCGGACAACGCATGCACGGCGAACTTTGTGGCGCAATACACCGCCCCGCCGGGGAACACTTTTCGCCCTGCGACGCTCGACACGTTGATGATGTGCCCGTTCTTGCGCTCAATCATCTCCTGGAGCACCGCCGCGACGCCGTAGAGCACGCCGTTGATGTTGACATTTACCATGCGCGTCCACTCGTCAATCTTGCATGCGTCCATAAAAGACAAGGGCATGATGCCGGCGTTGTTGATCAGGCAGTCGATCGGGCCGAACGTCTCGCGCGTCGTCGCCACCATGCGATCAACCTGATCCTTCCTGGTGACATCGCACTCGACCGCGATGGCGTGCCCGCCCGCTTGATGAATCTCCTTGGCGAGATCGTCCAGACGCTTGAGCCGCCGGGCGGCGCAGACAACTTTGGCGCCTCGCTTGCCGAGCTCGACCGCGGTGGCGTAGCCGATGCCGCTGCTCGCGCCGGTGACGATGACGACCTTGTTCGACAGCTTGCTCATGATGACTCCCTCCCGATGCTGGCGTGACGACGTTCTCGCGGCAAGACCGCGAATTCTCCATTCTACCGCCGCCACACGGGGGCGCGTCTCGCGGCGCGGGCGGTACGATGCCCATCCCATGCCTGAGACAGAGCCGCAACACGAAACCCCCGTCGAAATGGACGTTCACCGACTCGAAGCGCAGCGCCGCGAGAATCGCGATGCGATCGCCGCGCTGGGTCTGCCGCCCTATGGCGAGCGCGCGAATGATCTGATCACGCT
>MRWG01000856.1_pt1 | contig 24734 bp, 19 predicted proteins | sample 1013341 | NCBI WGS metagenome assembly MRWG01 (sample SAMN06117577, study PRJNA244670) | biofilm metagenome | biome: Water; feature: Cathode Biofilm; material: Biofilm; isolation source: microbial consortium enriched at the cathode of a solar microbial fuel cell | place: USA: District of Columbia ... | reverse complement strand
GGCGGGGGTGGGGGGGTGACGGGCTGGTCGGTCTTCGAGCAGCGCCAGGTCATGACCGAGCCGTGGAGTTCGACAGGATCGGTGTTGCCGGCGCGCCGGTGGAGGCCGTCCACGTTCTGGGTCAGGAGGGTGAACTGGCCACCGAGGGCGCAGATCTCGCGCTCCATGCGGGCCAGGGCGAGGTGTCCGGGGTTGGGCTCGCAGGCGGCGCACCCGAGGCGCCGGTGGTCGTACCAGCGGGTGACCAGCTCGGGATTGGCCGCAAAGGCTTCGGGGGTGGCCAGTTGCTGCGGGTCGAAGGTGGCCCAGAGGCCCTGCATGGTGTCCCGGAAGGTGGGAATGCCGCTCTCGGCGCTGACGCCGGCGCCGGTGAGGACCACGACGCGCCTTGCCTCCCGCAGGGCCCGGGCGGGCGTGGAGATCTGGTCCTGATCCATGGCGGACTCCTGTCGGTTCGGGCGAGGTGGAACGCCCCGCGGTACACTCGGAGCGTATGAGCGCCAAGGACCGGTCACTCATTGTCAGCGACGGGGGGCTCACGAGCCTTCTCGCCGCCTCCATCGCGAGCGAGGAAGATGCGCTGCGCCCCCGCGACGCGAGCATCCAGGGCGCCGACGCCAGCCTGGTCTGGCCGGTCTCGACCGCGCTCGGGCTCGACCCGGTGTGTGCGCACGCGGCCTCACGCCACGCGGAGATCTTCTCCCTCGAGTACGTCCCCCCGGGGGATGAACGGGCGGGGGGCCTGCTGGGCGCCACGCTGGGGATGCGGGGTGAGGTGGAGTCGCTCGTGCTGATGCGGGCGTGCTACCTGGCCGCGGCCCGGCGCTGCTCCCGGGTCATCTGGCCCGTTCACCATCGCCCGCTGGAGAGCGGGGGGGTGAACCTGGACCGGATCGCGAGGTCGATCGACCGGGCGCTGCTGGTGGGGCGCCTGGTGACGATCGACGGCGACGAGCTGGGCGGGGCGGAGCTGACGATCGAGACGCCCTTCGTTGATCTTGAGGACGAGCAGATCGCCGACCTGGCCCTGGACATGGAGCTGCCCGTCGAGGCGTGCTGGTGGTCCGGGACGTTCGGGCAGGCGCCCGGGGCGGCGACAGAGCGGAACCGGTGGCTCGGGCTGCTCGGGGGGCCGACGATCTCCGCCGAGAAGGCGCGCCAGGCCGAGGCGGCTCTCTGATCGTTCCGCCGGGGCGTTCCTAGACTCCGCCCCATGAGCCAAGAAACCACCCGCACCGGCCCGATCACGAACTCCCGACGCGGCGAGATCCAGCGTTGGTCGCAGACCCTCATCCCGACCGCCCGTGAGGCGCCCTCGGACGCGGAGCTGCCGAGCCACAAGCTGCTTGTCCGGGGCGGGTTCATCCGGCGGGTGACCGCGGGGGTGTACGACTACCTGCCCCTCGGCTGGCGGGTGCTCCGGAAGATCAGCCAGATCATCCGTGAGGAGATGAACGACGCCGGGGCGTCCGAGCTGCTCATGCCCGCCCTCTGCCCGACAGAGCTGCTCAAGGAGACGGGGCGGGCCGAGGCGTACGGGGACCTGCTCTTCCGGTTCGAGGACCGGCACGGGCGGGATTCGTACCTTGGGCCGACGCACGAGGAGGTCATCGTCGAGATGGCCCGGGGGTCGATCACCAGTTACAAGCAGCTTCCGCTGAACCTGTACCAGATCCAGACCAAGTACCGGGACGAGTTCCGTCCGCGGGCCGGGCTGCTTCGCGGGCGCGAGTTCATCATGAAGGACGCGTACTCGTTCCACCTGAGCCTGGACGGGGAGGCGGGGCTCAACGCGACGTACGACAAGATGTACGACGCGTACACCAAGGTCTTCACCCGATGCGGGCTGGACTTCTCCGCCGTCGAGGCGGAAGCGGGACCGATCGGAGGGTCGGCTTCGCACGAGTTCATGGTCAACTGCGAGTCGGGGGAGGACACGATCCTGGTCTGCCCCGAGAGCGGGTACGCCGCGAACGTGGAGAAGTGCGAGATCGGTGAGCGTCCGGCGCCGGCGGGGGGGTGGTTCGCGGGCGAGCCGTCGGGCGATCTGGACAAGGTCCACACGCCGAACTGCCCGGGCATCGAGGATGTCTGCAAGCTGCTGAAGGTCAAGACGCCGCACATGCTCAAGACGGTGGTCTTCCAGACCCACGGGGAGAAGGCTCCCGCGAGGTGGGTGGTCGCGGTGGTGCGTGGCGATCAGGACGTGAACGAGGGCAAGGTGCGCGACGAGGTGGGATGCGACATCGCGCTCGCGGACGCCGAGGAGGCCAAGCGGGCCGGATTCGCGATCGGGTATGTCTCCCCCGCGGTCGTGAGCAAGGTGGACTCGGTCCTGATGCTGGTCGATCCGGACGCCGCCACGGGCATGGACGCGGCCAAGGGCAAGCCGATGTTCTGGGTGACCGGCGCCGACGAGATGGACCACCACGTCAAGCACTTCAACTGGCTGCGCGACCTGGGCACGGACCCCCTGAACAGTGACAACGTGCGCGTGGCGAGCGTGCGCAACGCGGTCGAGGGTGACCCGTCCCCCCGGGCCGAGGGGGTCTCCCTTCAGGCCCGGCGTGGCATCGAGGTCGGGCACATCTTCAAGCTCGGCTGCAAGTACTCTGACGCGATGGGGTTCGCCATCATGGACGAGCACCAGCAGCGTCAGAGCGTGATCATGGGGTGCTACGGCATCGGCGTGTCGCGGACGCTGGCCGCGTGCGTGGAGATGAGCCACGACGAGGGGGGCATCGTCTGGCCCACGGCGTTGGCCCCGTACCACGTGCTCATCACGGTCATGAAGGCCGGGGACGAGCGTCAGGCGGAGGTCGCCCGGTCGCTGGCGTCCGAGCTGAGCGAGCGGGGGGTGGACGTCCTGATCGACGACCGGGACGAACGCCCGGGCGTGAAGTTCAAGGACGCGGACCTGATCGGGCTCCCGGTCCGGGTGACCCTGGGGGACAAGGCCCTGGACCAGGACGCGGTCGAACTCAAGGGGCGGCGTGACCCGGGCAAGGGTGACCTCGTCCCCCGCGCCGAGGCGATCTCGCGTTGTCTGGACCTCCTGGGCGTGTGAGCGGGGGGGATCGGGCATATCCTCGCTCCCGGCTGGCCCCGGCGCGATGGAGCGAGTGGGGGGAGGCAATCGCCTCGCGCACCACGCGTCCGGACACCTGGGCCCCGCATGGACACCGACACGCTCGCGTCCGCTGACCTGCTCCCCGTCACGATCCACGACAAGGCGAGGTTCGACCGCGCCCTGGGCCTGCTTGCAGACCCGGTCTCGGACGCGACGTTCGCCAACATCTTCATGTGGGCGGGGGCGCTGCGTCTTTCCTGGAGGGCGATCCATGATCGCCTGTGCGTCTTCGCCAACAGCACCGGCGACCTGACGATGCTCCTGCCCCCGATCGATGAGCCGGGGGCGAACCCGGGGACGCTGGGCGCCTGCCTGCGCGAGTGCTTCGAGGTCATGGACGCGTACAACGACCGCGTGAGCGACCGATCCCGCTCGCGCATCGAGTACGTCTCCGACGAGGTGCTCGAGCGGATCAACGCCGCGCGTGACATCTCTCTCTCGGCCACGCCGCTGTGGAGCGATTACGTCTACCGGTGCGACCGGATGATCGATCTGGCGGGGGGGGACCTCAAGTCCAAACGCCACGCGCGATCGAAGTTCATCAATACCTACCCGGACCATGAGACACGCCCCCTTGATGACACGGACACGCCCGCGTGCGTGGAGCTGCTTGGGCGTTGGACTTCACACGCCGACCGGTCCCACGAGGGCGAACTCACGGACAATGCGACCGCGTCCGCGGTGCTGCGTGAGCGTGACCGGATCGCGACGGAGCAGGCCCTCGCGTTCCGGCGTGAACTTGGGCTCACGGGGATGACGCTCTGGGCGGGGGGGCGCCTGGTCGGGTTCACGCTCGGCGAGCCGCTGGGGCGGGAGCAGGCGACGGTGCTGGTCGAGAAAACGGACCCGGCGTACCACGGGGCGCCGCAGTTCATCTTCTCGGAGTTCTGCCGTCAGTGCTGGGCGGACCGCCCGCTGATCAACGCGGGCGACGACTGGGGCATCCCGGGGCTGCGGTACACCAAGCAGTCATACCGCCCGGTGCGTCTGATGAGCAAGCACGTGCTGACGATGGCGCCCGAACGCGTGCGCCACGAGCAGGGGATGGTGTCGATGCCGGCCTTCAACCCCGAGCACCGTGTCACCCCCCTGCCCGATCCGGCGCCGACGCCGACGTTCTCGATCCGGGCGGGCGTCGCCCCGGACGCGGGCGCGATCCTGAACCTGGAACTGGACGCGTTCGGCGCCGAGGCCCAGGCCTTCACCCCGCGCCAGGTGCGCGCGCTGCTGGCCAATCCGCGGGCGGTCGTGCTCGTCGCGACCGATCCCGGCGGCGTGATCGTCGGCTGGGCGGTCGGCCTGCTCCGCCGGCACACGCACCCGCGCTCGGGCACGCAGCGCCGCTCGGGGCGGGTCTACTCGGTCGCGGTCGCCTCGGGCGCCCGCGGGCGCGGCATCGGGCGGGCCCTGACGCGGGGTCTTCTCGAGTCGTTCCAGCAGCAGGGGGTCGGGCGGGCGTTCCTTGAAGTCCGGGCGACCAACGCGACGGCGATCGCCCTCTACGAGTCGCTGGGCTTCACCCGGCGAGGCCCGGTTGCCCCGGACTACTACGCGCCGGGGGTGGACGCGATCCGGATGGGGCTGCGGCTGCCCGAATCGGACCCGGACGGCTTGGCCGCTCCACCGGCCCATTGAAGGCCGCTCCGGGGGGAGAGGGATCATAGTGTTTTACAGAACATGCATTATCGGACATTGGATCGGGCGCCTCGGAGCCGACGCTGAATCCGCCCTACCCTCCCGCCCATGACCAGTTCCCCCGTTCAGATTGATGGTTCGCCGCTCGCTGCTGAGCAGGTCGCGGACGTGGCCCGGCGGGGCCGCCCCGTTGAACTCACGCCCGGCGCAGAGTCGGCGATGCTCGCGGCCCGGTCGGCGCTCGACGGCGTCATGAGCGACGGCGAGGCCCACTACGGGATCAACACCGGCTTCGGCTCGCTCTCGCGACAGCGCATTGACGACGCGGACCTGCGCGACCTGCAGCGGAACCTGGTCCGCTCGCACGCGGCCGGTGTTGGGGAGCCGCTGGGCGAGGACGTGGTCCGGGGGATGATGCTCCTGCTCGTCGCGTCGCTCGCCCGGGGGCGGTCGGCGATCCGGGTGGAGACGGCGCGTCTGATCGCGGGTCTGCTCAACGCGGGCGTGACGCCCGTCGTGCCCTCGATCGGATCGGTCGGGGCGTCGGGGGATCTGGCGCCGCTGGCGCACGCGGCGCTCGTGCTCCTGGGCGAGGGGGAGGCGACGTTCAGGGGCGAGGTACTGCCCGGGGGCGAGGCGCTCAGGCGGGCGGGGCTGAAGCCAGTCTCGCTTGAGGCGAAGGAGGGCCTGGCGCTGATCAACGGGACGCACCTGATGGCGGCCCGGCTGGCGCTGCTCTGGGAGGATCTGGATCACCTGTTCGACGCGGCCCTGGCGGCGACGGCGATGTCGATCGACGCCTGCCGCGGGACGGACGCGTTCCTCGATCCGCGGGTGTATCAGGCCCGCAACCAGGCGGGGGCGACGCGGGCGGCGGACCGGCTCCGGGATCTGCTGGATGGTAGCGAGATCCTGCCGAGCCACGCGGAGAACGACCCCAGGGTGCAGGACCCCTACTCGATCCGGTGCGCACCGATGGTGCTGGGCGCCGCGTGGGACGCGCTGCGGTACGCGAATCAGCGACTGGATGACGAGCTGGGGGCGGTGACGGACAACCCGCTGATTTTCACCGATGACGACGGGGGCAACCCGGTGGCGATCAGCGCCGGGGCGTTCCACGGGATGCCGATGGCGATCCCGCTCGACACGTGCGCGATCGCGATCTCGCACATCGCGGGGATCAGTGAGCGCCGGGTCTACCACATGCTCTCGGCCTTCGACGAGGAATCTCATCTGCCCCCCTACCTGAGCCCCAAGCCCGGGCTGCACTCGGGGCTGATGATCGCGCAGTACACCAGCGCGGCGTTGTGCAACGAGATCATCACCCTCGCGACGCCGGCGAGCGTCTCCAACATCTCCACGAGCGCGGGGATGGAGGACTACAACTCGTTCGGACCGACGAGCGCCCGTCAGGCGGTCCGGGCGATGAAGCTGGCGCGTCAGGTGGTTGCGATCGAGTTGCTCTGCGCCGCGCAGGGGATCGAGAGCCACCGCCCGCTGAAATCCGGCGCTGGCGTGGAGCGTGCGCACGCGTTGGTGCGTTCGGTCGTGCCGGTGCTGACCGAGGATCGCCCCCCCGCTCCCGATATCCGGGTGATCGAGGGGTTGATCGCCGACGGCGCGTTCACCTGGTCGTAGGGCTTACAGCTCCGGGATGCCCAGGGCCTCGCGGGCGCCTTCGTTCTGGGGCATGGCCAGATAGTCCTCGAGTTCCCAAACGGTCATCCTCTGGACACGGTTGTCGGCGAAACCAACGTTCGTCTCGTACCCGGTGTGTTGCAGCATCGCCCGGTCGATGGCGAGGATCTGATTGCTGCTGAACGATGACGCACGCTCGCTCGGCAGGCCGAACCACATGGCGATGTCAGGCTTTCCGTCCCCCACGGGGCCGAAGGGGGACGTGTACATCTCGGGTGTGACGTAGCCTTCCTCGATGAGCACGTCGTAGGACGCGGGCATCTGGTCGTCGTGGTTTCCCATATAGACGACGGCGCCCTGGATGACGGCGCGCACCTGCGTCGCCGCCTTCACCTGCTTCGCGGACTCGCGGGCCTTGCCCAGCGCGGGGAGCATGACCCCCCCACCGATGGCGGCGATGGCGACGCCCTGCATATCCGCCACGGACGCGGCGCCGGCGGCCATGTTCACCAGTATGGAGCGGTCCGCCTCGGCGTCCACCATGTAGTCGTCACCCTCCCAGTAGGCGATCATGCCGAAGGGGCGGACGTTCTCGTTGAAGTCGCCGAACGGGGGCATGAGGGGGCTGGCGACGCGGTCGGGCGACTCGGGCGAGCGGAGGCCGTTGGCCAGGCCGGAGAGCAGAAGGTTGACGATGCCGTAGCCACGCCGGGCGAGGCGGGGCGTGTCGGCGAAGGTGACGCTGCTGGCGCCCTGCTCGGGCATGCGGGAGAGAACCGCGGTCTGGAAGCTCGCGCTCTCAAGGATGCTGTCCTTGCCCGACTTGAGCTGGGCAAGGGCGGCGTCGAGCGAGACGGGCGAGAGGGCGACGACCAGTCGCCCCTCCGCGATCGCCCAGGAGAGTTCCAGCGGAACGGGCAGGCCCGGGGTCATCAGGGTGAAGACCTCGCTGCCATGACGCTTGGAGGCGTGGATGCGGAGGTAGCCGCGGGCCTGGTCCTCCATCTCCTCGTTGAAGCGGGCGACGAACCTGGCGTGGGCCCGGGCGAGTCGGGCGGGGTCGCGGACGTCGAGCAGGGCAATGCTTGAGAGCAGCCCCCCACCACCCGTCGAATCGGACATGTAGAGGACCTGACGCGGGCCCATGTTGTCGAGCACGTCGCCGCGCAGATCGATGCCCAGCTCCCGGTTGGTCTTTCCGAGGATGTCCTCGCCGGTCTCCTGCTCGATTGTGTCGATCATGTCTGAGAGGGTCTTGAAGGAGGCGGGCTTGGCGTAGAGCCGAACGGCGTCGGAGGGGATCGCGCGGAGATCGTCGCGGGCGAAGACCACGTCGGGACCGGCGCCCGCCTGCGTCAGAAGCCGGGCGACGTCATGAAGCCTTGCGCGCATGAGCGTGGCGTCCTCGGTGGCGCCCATCGCGTACTCGATGAGGGGCGCCCCCTCACCCAGCCAGCCGGTCTCGGTCAGCATCTGCGCCACTTCGGGCGCGTCACGCTCGATCATCGGCAGGAGGAACATCGAGAGCCCCTCCAGATCCATGCGCAGCTGCATCATCGTGCTGGCGCCCTCGGGCATCAGCGGCGAATCCATGCTCAGCGAGGCCGGTTCGAGGGCGCCGACGCGCAGAGACGCGGCCGGTCCGCCCGCGTCCTCCACCAGGCTCAGTGAGCCCGGACCGGCGGGCGAGTCGAACATCATCGCCCCGCTGTCGTCCGGCTCCATCGGCACCCCGCCCATCTGCGCGAAGCGGGTGAGGCGTTCAAGCACGGACGCGGCGGTCGCGTCGCCCGAGGGGCGGGAGGTGAGGCCCAGGGCGATGCCCGGCTGCTCGTCGGTCAGGCTGACCTGCAGGGCCATGGCGCCGGAGAACATGTCCCAGGCGAGCCCGATCGCCTGCCCGGCCTCGGGCTCAAGCTCCAGCTCGTGCTCGAGTTCCAGCAGGCGCTGGCCGAGCAGCTTGAAGGCGTCGTGAGCCGCGGCGTCCTTGCCCGTCGCGGCGCAGGCGTCGAGGCCCGCGAAGCGGTAATCAAGGATGGATCGCTGGGCCATCGCAGGCGCCGCGAGGCTTACGAGAGCGATGGCGGACGTCAAAGCTGATTTACGCATGGTGTCTCACTCCCCGGGTCACATCGACCTCCGCCGAGTGTAGGCAAACAGGTCGAGAACATGCGATCCGGCGTGATAAACTCGGGTCAGGAGACCGCCCATGACCTCAATCACGGACCGCGCCGGCTCGCTCATCCCCGAGCCCCAGAACCGCACCATCCGGGCCCCCCACGGCTCGGCACGCGTTTGCAAGACCTGGCAGGCCGAGGCCGCGATGCGCATGCTCATGAACAACCTCGATCCCGAGGTCGCCGAGCATCCCGAGTCACTGATCGTGTACGGCGGGCGGGGACAGGCGGCGCGCTCCTGGGCGGCGTATGACGCCATCATCGAGACGCTGCAGCGGCTTGAGCCCGACGAAACACTCCTGGTGCAGTCGGGCAAGCCGGTGGGCGTGGTCCGCACGACGACGGACTCGCCCCGGGTGATGATCGCCAACTCGAACCTGGTCCCCCACTGGGCGACACAGGAGCACTTCGACGAACTGGCGCGCAAGGGCCTGATGATGTACGGGCAGATGACCGCCGGATCGTGGATCTACATCGGGACGCAGGGGATTCTGCAGGGGACGTACGAGACGTTCGCCGAGTGCGCCAAGCTGGAGTTCGGGGGAACGCTCAAGGGGCGTCTCTGCGTGACGGCCGGGTGCGGCGGGATGGGCGGGGCCCAACCGCTCTCCGTCACCCTCAACGGGGGGACCTGCCTCATCGCGGACGTGGACATGACACGCCTGCAACGCCGGCTCGATGACCGGTACCTGGACGAGCTGGTCGAGGGCGTGGACGCGGCGATTGACCGGGGCGTGGCCGCCGCCAAGGGGGGGGAGGCGGTCTCGATCGGGGTCTGCTGCAACGCGGTCGAGCTGCTCGAGCGGATGATCGAGCGGGGCGTGACCCCCGACGCGCTCACCGACCAGACCAGCGCCCACGACCCGCTGCACGGGTACGTGCCCGTGGAGTATTCGTTCGATGAAGCGCAGGCCAGGCGTGAAGAGGACGAGGAGGCGTACACCCGGCTCTCGCTGGCCTCGATGAAACGCCACGTCCGCGCGATGGTCACGCTCCAGCAGCGCGGCGCCGTCACCTTTGACTACGGCAACAACATCCGCCAGCGGGCCTTCGACCAGGGGTTCAAGGACGCCTTCGCCTTCCCCGGCTTCGTGCCCGCCTACATCCGCCCGCAGTTCTGCCTCGGGCGTGGGCCCTTCCGCTGGGCGGCCCTCTCGGGCGATCCGACGGACATCTACAAGACCGACCACGCCCTGCTCAAGGCCTTCCCGCGCGACGCCGGCGGGTACAACGAGCGCCTGCACAGCTGGCTGCTGGGGTGCCACAAGAACCCGGAGGCGCTCCTGGCGGGCGACTACGCCAACTGCGAGCCGCGCTTCGCGTTCCAGGGTCTCCCGTCACGCATCTGCTGGTTCGGGCTGGGCGAGCGGGACAAGGCGGGGCTGCTCTTCAACGAGATGGTGGCCGGGGGCCAGCTGAGCGCGCCGGTCGTCATCGGGCGTGATCATCTGGACTGCGGCTCGGTCGCCAGCCCCAACCGCGAGACCGAATCCATGAAGGACGGATCGGACGCGGTCTCGGACTGGGCGATCCTCAACGCGATGGTGAACACTGCCTCGGGCGCGAGCTGGGTGAGCTTCCACCACGGCGGGGGCGTGGGCATCGGCTTCAGCCAGCACGCGGGGCAGGTCATCGTCGCCGACGGCACGCCCGAGGCCAAGGCACGTTTGGAGCGCGTGCTGCGCAACGACCCGATGATGGGCATCTTCCGGCACGCCGACGCCGGATACGAAGAAGCCCGAGCGTGCGGGCGCGAGCAGGGCGTGGACATCCCGATGGGGTGAGCGGTACCGGCGCCCTACGTCCCGGTCGCCTTCGGAAAGACCTCAACCGCGGAGCCCTCGGCCAGCACAACCGAGACGGGCTCGGCCTCCTGAAGCATCCCCCACTCGGGGCCATAGACCTGCGCCCAGTCGAGATTCAGACGCAGCTCCGCTCCGGGGTAGACCCGCCAGAACGGGTGACGGACCTCGTAGGTCAGGGCGCGGCCTTGGCGGTCGACGCCGAAGCCCCACTGGTGCTCCTTGAACCAGTGCTCGGGAGAGTCCTCGCCGAGGAGGACGGGGGACGCCTGGGCGTTGACCCCGATGACGTGCGGGCCCCGGTCGTGGAGCGTGTACGTGGTCTCGATGCGCCCGTCGTGCTCACGGACGCTCGCGCCCAGGCGCCGGGTGGTGTACGGCTCGTTGTACACCCACCGGGCGACGGCCGTGATGGCGCGCCGCCCGACGATCTCCCGGATGAACATCACGCCCCGTCGCTCGGGCGTGCGGACGTAGAAGCGGAGATTGATCTCGGGGAAGTTGACGTGCCCGGGGATCTTCCGGCCGCGCAGGCGTGTGTCCTGGAACATGAACGCCACCAGGCTCACGCACGGGCGTCCCCGGTGGAGGTCGAGTTCCAGGCCGGCGGGCAGGCGTGGACGCAGGAGGTCCTCATCGACGTGGTAGCTGATGATGGCAAGGTGTTCCCATCGCGCGGTCAGGAAGGGGGCTGCCATGACCCCAGCGTACCGGAGACGGGTGATACACTCGCGATCCCATGAAAGTCCCCCACTGCCAGCCCGGCGTCTGGCCCGACGACATCCCCGAAAGCCGCTTCGCCTCGACCATTCGGCGCGAGGCGCCCGATGGGTGTCGCATCGCGCTGCTGGGCCTGCCCGATGAGCTTGGCGTGCGACTCAACGGCGGGCGCCCGGGCGCGGGCGAGGGGCCGACCGCCCTCCGAGCGGCGCTCTCCCGCTACGGCGCCGCTCAGGCGAGCGGGATCCGTTGGCCCGGGGTCTTCGATGCGGGGGATATCCAGCCGGGCGCCGACCTCGACGAGACGCATGACCGGGTGAGCGTGGCCGTCGAATCCCTGCTCGCGGCGGACCTGTTCCCGATCGGGATCGGGGGAGGGCACGACCTGACCTACGCGTTCGTCCGGCCCGTCGCGACGCGCCTGAGCGGGATGGTCGGGCTCTACTTCGATGCGCACCTGGACGTTCGCGCGGAGAAGGGCTCCGGCATGCCCTTCCGGCGGCTGGTGGAGGACTGCTCCGTGCGCAGCCTCTACGTGCAGGGGCTCGACCCCTTCGCGAACAGTGAGGAGCACGTGACCTGGTTCCAGGGGCACGGGGGGCACATCGACTCGCTCGATCTGGCCGACCCCCTTCCCGAGGGCGATCTGTTCGTCTCGCTGGATCTCGATGTCATCGATCAGGCCTTCGCGCCCGGGGTGAGCGCCATGAACCCGAACGGGTGGACCCCCGCCCTCGCCGAGGCGTGGGTCCGGGCCGCGGCTCGGTGCCCGCGCGTGCGTTGCTTTGACATGATGGAACTCAGCCCGCCGCACGATGCGCAGGGCCGAACCGCCCGCCTCGCGGCGCGGCTTCTGCTCGCCTTCCTCGAGTCGTTCACGGAGCGTTCGCAATGAGCACGCCATCGAGCCCCACGCTCATCCGCGACGGTCGGGTCCTGACGATGGGGCGGGCGCCTGGCCCCCGACGCGGCGTTGAACTGGGTGAACTCCACGCCCTCGATCGCGCCAGCGTGCTCATCCGGAACGGGGTGATCGAGGCGGTCGGCGCCGATCTCACCCCCCCACCGGGATGCGCCGTGATCGAGGCAGGCGGGCGGGTGGTCATGCCCGCCTTCGTGGACGCCCACACCCACGCCTGCTGGGCGGGCGATCGCCTTGATGAGTGGGAGCTGAAACAGAAGGGCGCCACCTACCTGGAGCTGCTTGAGGCCGGCGGCGGGATCATGTCCACCGTCCGCAGCGTCCGAGCCGCGAGCGAGGATCAGCTGGCTCGCGATCTGAGCCGGCGCCTGGACGTCATGCTCGCCGAGGGCACGGCGCACGTCGAGGTCAAGAGCGGATACGGGCTGAGCACCCGGGATGAACTCAAGATGCTCCGGGCCATCGCCCGGGCCGCGCAGACCTTCCCGGGAACCGTCCACCTCACGGCCTGCATCGGGCACGCCAAGGACCCCGACCAGCCGGGGTTCGTGGAGACCACGATCCACGAGACGCTCGACGCGGTGCACGCCGAGTTCCCCGGAGCGGTCATCGACGCCTACTGCGAGCAGGGCGCGTGGTCGCTCGACGAGTGCCTCCGCCTCTTCGATCGCGCCCTGGAACTGGGGCACCGCGTCCGTGTCCACGCGGACCAGTTCAACGATCTGGGCATGATCCCCGAAGCGATCCGGCGGTCGTTTCTCTCGGTGGATCACCTCGAGGCGACCACACCCGAATCCCTGCGGGAGCTGGGCGGGAGCGAGACGTTCGGCGTCATGCTTCCCTGCTCGGGCTTCCACGTGGACGGACGCTACGCGGACGGGCGGGGCTTCCTCGACGCGGGCGGGCGACTCGCGATCGCGACCAACGCGAACCCCGGCTCGGCGCCCTGCCTGAGCGTCCCGATGGCGATCGCCCTGGCGGTACGCCACCTCGGCCTGACCAGCGCGCAGGCGATCGGGGCCTCAACCATCAACGGCGCGGCCCTGCTCGGGCTGAGCGATCGCGGGCGTCTCGCGCCGGGGAACGCGGCCGACCTGGTCATCCTCCGCCACCGCGACGAGCGCCAGCTCGGGTATGAGTTCGGCGGGCGCCACGTCCGCTGCGTCATGATCGGGGGACGCGTCGTCTCGGGCTCGCTCTAACGCGCCGGGGGAACCCGGACGGGGAGCACGCCCGGGAGAACCGTGAACTCCAACGCTCGGTTCTGGTGCGTCCCGCTCCCGGGCGCCGGCGCCTCGCCATCGAACTGACAGTGCGCCTCACCCTCGAGCAGCTCCAGGTGAACCGATCTGCCCCTGGCGCCGACAACGCGCCGGTCCGAGCCCTGGCGCCGGAAACGGCATTGCACCAGGCGTCGAAGAGCGCCGGCCGCGGTGGCACAGGGCAAGGCCACCACGTCCAGCAGCCCATCCCCCATGTCCGCGTCGCGGCACGGATCGATGCGCAGCGCATACTGACGGCTGTTGGCCACCACCACCATCGCCCGGGTCGCGCTGAGCACCTCCCGACCGTCCACCCGCACCGTGACGCGAGGTATGCGGGGGGAACGCGCCTCTGCGATCACGGGGCGCACGTACGCGCTGTGTCCCGACGGGCGCCGACGCGTCACGGACAGGCGGTCGATCACGCTCGCGTCCGGGCCGACGGAGCCCATGATGAGGAACGCCGCCCCGTTGCACACCCCCTGGTCCACGAACCGCGTCGTTCCGTGCTCCAACGCCCCGAGCACCCGCTCCGGCGCCGGGCTCATCGAGAACTCCCGCGCAAAGAGATTCTCGTTCCCGCTCGCGGCGTGGTAGATCGGGACGCGAGCCTCCACGGCGCGCGGGGCGGCGTGGTGCACCGTTCCGTCCCCCCCCACCACGACCATCGCCTCCGTCTCGCCAAGCCGCCCCGGGTCCGGATCCGGCTGCGCCCCCACGGTGATCCGCTCCGTCACGTGGCCCCGGGCTCGGAGCGCCGCGTCGATCGCGTCGGCAATCCGGGCCGCCCGCCCTCGACCGGATCTCGGGTTGACCAGCAGGGTGATGCGCACGGGGCGGAGGGTACACCCCCCGGCGCGGACGCGCCCGGGCCCCTACCATGGCGGTTCATGCCCAAGATCCCGAAACTCAGCGACGCCGAGGCCGAGCACGCGGCCATCTCCGCCCAGAAGGTTGTCTGCGTCCACCAGCGTCTCGCGGACTTTCTTCGCGTCGGCCTCACCCTGGCGCAGATCGACTCCTTCGTCGCCCAGACGCTCGATGACCTCGGCGCCAAGTCCTGCTTCAAGGGATACCGCGCCGGGCGCCTGCCCCCCTTCCCCTCCCACGCCTGCCTGAGCGTCAACGACTGCGTGGTCCACGGCACCGCGGGGTACTACGAGAAGCCCATGCAGCCGGGGGACCTGCTCAGCGTGGATGTGGGCGTCGCCTTCCGCGGGTGGATGGGTGACGCCGCGTGGACCTACTCCTTCGGCCAGCCCGGAGAGGATGCCCGGCGACTGATGGACGCGGGCAAGGATTCACTCCGCGAGGGGATCGAGCAGCTCCGTCCGGACAACACGTACATCGAGTGGGCCAGGACCGTCCAGCGGATCGTGGAGGAGGAGCGTGGCCTGCACCTCATCCGAGGCCTGGGCGGGCACGGGTACGGGCGCAAGCTTCACGCCCCCCCGTTCATCTCGAACATCGTGCCCCGCTCGCCGCTGGAGTGGCCCGAGGGCAACAAGCGGTGCGAGCCCGGGACGCTCGTCGCCGTCGAGCCGATGATCGCCCTGACCACCGGCGAGACCGAGCAGGCCCACGGCAAGTGGCCGATCTTCTCGGCGGATGGGTCCCTCTCGGTGCACTACGAGCACGACGTGCTTATCACCGAGAGCGGTCCCCGGGTGCTGACCGCGGGACTCGAGCAGATCCAGGATGTGATCGAGCGGTAGGAGACCCCATGAACCGGATCGACGAGATCTTCACTGCGGCTCGGGAGGAGGGACGAAAGCTGCTCATGCCCTTCGTGTGCGCCGGCTCGCCCGCGCCGGGGATGCTCGGCGCGCTGCTCCGGAGCATGCAGGAAGGCGGGGCGGGGATCGTCGAGGTCGGCTTCCCCTTCTCCGATCCGATCGCGGACGGTCCGGCCATCGCCTCCGCGATGCACGCGGCGCTCGGGGAGGGGTGCACCCCGCGGGGCGTGCTGGATGAGGTCGGCGCGGCGCGTGACGAACTCTCCATCGGGATTGTCGCGATGGTTTCGGTGAGCATCGTGGAGGCCATGGGGGGCGCGGCCGCGTTCTGCGCTGACGCCCGCGAGGCGGGCTTCGACGGGCTGATCGTGCCGGACTGCCCCCTTGAAGAGTCCACCGCGCTCATCGAGGCGACCGGACGCACCGGCCAGAGCCTGAGCCTGCTCATCTCCCCCACCACGCCGCCAGAGCGTGCGGCACAGATCGCGGGCGCGTGCTCCGGGTTCGTCTACATGCTTGCGCGCAGCGGGATCACCGGCGAACGGAACGAGGCCCCGGACATCGGCGCTCGCGTCGCCGAGCTGCGGGCCGGGTCCGATCTGCCCATCGCGTGCGGCTTCGGCATCTCAACCCCCGAGCATGTGCGCGCCGTGGTCGAGCACGCGGACGCGGCGATCGTCGGCAGCGCGCTGGTCAGCCGCCTGCGTGACGCGCACGAGCGTGGCGCAAACGCGGTCGAAGTGGGCGGCGCGTTCGTCCGTGATCTCGGCGCCGGCCTCGCCTGAGGCCAGGGCCTCAAGGCGCACAAAAAGAAGGGCCCGGGCAAACGCCCGAGCCCCCTGATGAAGAACTGTGCAGAGTGTATCAGCTCCGACGCCGACGCGTCGCGGCCAGACCACCGAGCGCGAGCAGCGCCACGCCACTGGGCGCGGGCACGATCGTGTAGCTCAGGAACGCGCCCGCGGTCGAACCCACACCCCAGTCATCGGTGGTGAAATCGGAGCGGGAGAGGTGATCCACACCGGGATCCGTGCCGCCGCCACCGGACGTCATCACGTCGAAGAGGATGGTGTCCCCGACCCCGACGCCCAACTCGGCAAGGGTGATCGAGAAGATCTGATGACCGCTCGCGTGCTGGGAGTCATCGGCGCTGGAGAGCCCACCGGTCTGGTTCCAGCCGAAGCCGTCGTGCTCCCAGAGCTGCCCGCCGATGGCTGAGCCGCCGTCGTTGGCCCAGGATCCGATCCAGTGCGAGATCGCCTGGCCGTTCCAGTCCATGGGGCGCGGGCCCCACGGGTTGTCGCTGGCGACGCCGGAACCGTTGTCGAGGGCGACGATGTAGTTGCCCCAGTTGGTGGCGTCGATATCCGCGTTGAGCTGGATGTCAAAGTACAGGTTGGTCGCGTCGTTGGTGACCTCGACCTGCACGATGTCCAGGTGGTCGAAGCCCTGGCTCTGGAAGAAGTCATGCAGGTCGCCGCCGGCAAGGTGATTGCCGACGTTGTCCGCGTACACGTCGGCCGCGGCGATGGACGCCCCGGACGCGACCAGGAACCCGGCGAGAATGGCTCGCTTCATCTCTCTCTCCTCTAACAACTTGTGCGAATCACCCCCCGTGTGGGAGGTGGGCTCTCTGTCCGATGGTGCAGCGTAGCGAAAACGTTTGCGGATCGGAAGGGGGTGAAGACCTCCCATTGGCGGATTCGAGCGTCCGGGGTGTCAATCTGGGTTATTGGGCCGGGAAGAGGAAGCCCAGGGCCTCCGGCAGGCGGTCGCGCCAGGCCTGCTCGTTGTGCCTCGCGCCGGGCGTCACGACCAGACGCACCGCCTCCTCCTCGAGCCCCGAGGCCAGCATCCGATCCCGCAGGGATTGGTTCCATTGGACGTACCCCGCGTTGCGGTCCGCGTTGTCCGGCCCTCCCCCGAACTCCTGGTCTCCCACCCCGATGAAGACCCGCTCGGGCCAGGCCTCGATGGCGTCGAAGTACGCCGCCGCCCCCGAGCCTTGGCGGGCGGGGGGGAAGCTCTCCAGCAGGGCGGCGCCGATCTTCTCGGGATAGTGCGTGGCCAGATGCAGGCTGATCACGCTTCCGTACGACGAACCGCCGACGGCGGTCTCCTCACGCCGGGAGGAGACTCGAAACGCCCGCTCGACACGGGGCGCCACCTCGCCGATGAACCACCGGCCAAACGCCTCGCCGTGAGGCTCGGCGCCGCGTCCATCGTCGAAGGGGAGATACTCCTGAGAGCGGGCGGCGCCCGCGTGCGGGACACCGACGATGATCAGCTCGCGGATGGCGCCCTCGGCGATCAGCCGGGTCGCGGTCTCGTCGGCGCCCCAGTCGCCCCACGGCGTCGCCTCCTCTTCGAAGAGGTTCTGGGCGTCGAACAGGTACAGCACCGGGTACGTCCGTTCGGGATGATCGTCGTAGCTGGGCGGGAGCCAGACGAGCAGGTCGCGCATCGAACCGGAGGCCTCGCCCGCGCCCCCCGCGACCTGGAGTCGCCGGACCGTTCCGGTCACGTCCAGATCGCGGTACTGGGTGGACTGGCGGGCGCTGGCGACGTCCGCCGGAGAACGGAACTTGGGCACGCGGAACTCGAAGACGGGCTTCTCCCCGGGCGACAACGCCGCGGGGTCAACCTTGGGCAGCGTGCGGTTGTCGATGTCGTTGCCGTCCGGGTCGGTCTCGACGTAATCCCACGAGCCGAGGGTGAACTTGAACTGCAGCGTCCCCGACCGGTCGGGCTTCTCATCAAAGACAAACTGCCAGCGGCCGTCGGACCGCGGGGTCAGCTCGTACTCCGGCTTGGCCGGATCCCACCCGCCGTAGTTGGAGGCGAGGAACATCGGCCGGTCCTTGGTCGCCATGCGGGCGACGTCATCGACGACGATGACGAACCCCTGCTCGAGCGACTCGGGGTGAACCGGCTGGGCGAGGACGCCCGCGGGGAACAGGGCCGGCAGGAGGCCCGCGCAGAGAGTGGCAAATCGTTTCATGGCGGGAGTCTAGCGAACCGCGCGACGGACGCGGGGCGAAAAACAAAGCCGCCCGCGCAACGTGGCGCGGGCGGCGAGTGATTGCGATGCCTGCTCAAACGCTTACGGGCAGCCGGTCCCGAAGGCCCCGAGGAAGGCGATGACGTCGGAGAAGTCGAACGTCCCGAAGGGCGCCGCCAGGTCCGCCGCGGGGTCCATCCCGCCGAAGGCCGTCAGGAACGCCAGGACGTCGGAGAAGTCGAGCACGTCATAGGGCTCGGCCAGGTCGGCGTCGTTGCACCCGCCGGGGACGGCCGAGAGGTTGACGTACTGCGTGCCGTCGATGGCGCTGAAGTCCACCAGCGAGACCTCGCCCAGGTTGTCCGACGCGGGCAGGCCGCCGATGACCTGGTTGGACAAGAAGTCGAACCCGCCGCTGGCCACCCAGCCGGCGAGCAGGATGTCCTGCTCGCCATCCCAGCCGAGTTCGGCCAGGTCCACCGAGAACTCGATGCCCGTGTTGACGTTGGGCGCGTCGGCGACGCTCGGGACCGGCGCGTCGACCGCCGTCACGCCGCCCACATTCGAGTTGTCGATGTTCACCTCGAGCAGCCCCGCCGGCGGGAGCGAGCCCGAGGGGAGGTTGCCCATGAGGATGTCCAGCCCGACGTCCACCGACGCGGCGGGGGCGTAGTTCGAGTAGAGGTTCGCCAGGAACCCGTCCTGCTCATCAAACTGCGGGCCGGAGAAGTCCATCAGCTGGACGGGATCCATCACGGGGGCCCCGGTGCCGTCGGTCACGAAACCGCCGAAGAAGGACCCGTAGTCCGCGGTGAGCAGGAAGAACGGGTCGAGCAGCACGCCGTCCGTGCGGATGACCGCCGCGTCCACGTAGTTCTGCAGGTTGCCCGTGCCGCCGTCCACGCCCATGTTCACGTTGAGCCAGTAGTTGGCGGTGAAGGGGGGATCGAAGACAAGGTCGGCCATCCGGTTCAGGCCGTTGAAGCTGATGTCGATGTTGTCGTTGCGGAGCGTGCCCTGACCGCCGGGGGCACAGTCGATGAAGAAGTTGATCTTGTTGAAGTTCGCCTCAGCGTTGGCGCCCACGAAGACGTACAGACGGCCCATCGCGCCTTCCGAGTTGTCGATGTACGCCCGGACGTTGTTGAGTTCGGAGCCGTAGCCCCAGTCCGCGTCCGGCGCCATCGGTGACGACTGCGAGGCCGTCCCGATCACACCCGCGGTGTTGGAGTTGTCCACGCCCAGGGCGTACCCGTTCGACAGGGCCCCGGCGTTCGAGGAGCCGTACCCCGCCAGCGAGCCCTGGTCGTCGATGCTCCCGCCGATCGGGCCGGCGTGCAGACGCGGGACGTTCGGCGTGGTGCCGTCGTCCCCGTCATCGTTCCACGCGTCGGCCGAGACGACGAAGTCGGCGCCGAAGCCCGCGTCGAAGACGAGCCCGCTCTGGCCGTCCACGATGAACCCGCCCGCGCCCGAGCCGGAGCCCAGCACGGTCGAGCCGGTCCCGGCGCTCGCGTCAGCGTCGATGTACAGGTCAAGCCCGTTGCCGTTGGCCTCGAGATTGCCCGCGATGAACAGGTAAAGGTTCACACCGTCCGTCGCGGCGTAGACCGCGTCGATCTCCGAGCCCCCGCCACCGATCTCGGTGCCGTCGGTCGAGTCGCCGAAACCGGTGAAGTTGGTCTGGAGGAACTGAGCCGAGCCGTAGTTGGCGTCGAGCTGTCCATCGACGACGATGGCGCCGACGTTGGCGACCATGCTCGCGTGCTGCGTGCCGCCCAGCGCGGTGAAGTCCGGAGCGCCCCCGAGGTTGTTCGTATCGATCGGGAGATCACCCGCGTGGATGAGCTGGTTGGACATGAAGGTGCGATCACCCGAGTTGACCCAGCCGGCGAGCTGGAAGGCCGAGGTCCCGCCGGAGGATTCCAGGGCGCCCCCGATGGCGGTCAGCGGGATGCAGATCTCCACGCCGGTCATCACATCGCCGGGGGGATCGCCGAAGTCGCCGCCGGTGAACTCGCCCGCCTCGTTGTCCCCGAAGGCGGTGGGCTGGTTCTGCGACCACAGTACGCTGCTGTAAAACGATCCCTCGGTTCCGGGGTCGTACACGCCATCAACAACGGGCTGGGCCAGGGCCGACCCGGCCAGGGCGGCGAGGCTCGCCGCGGAGACAACACTCTTGCGCATCATGAATCTCCCTCTGCGTCTTCAACACTCCGCGATGCAAACGTTTTCACGGAGCGACCAGTTTCCAGGCGCGAACGCGCCCATTTCCTCTTGTTCCGGGCCGGTTTTGGCCCAACGCGCCAGCGTAGCGTCGTCGTCCCCCGCGCACCAGAGACTCCCCCCCACGCGGTCCAGAATTCATCGGTGAGGTCCGATCTGGTCGCTCCCACGAGCTATGGCCCGGTTTTGTTCGGGTTCCTTGGTAAACGGTTTCACTCGCTCGCCCCCTCCCCCCGTTGACGACCTCACAGCGTTCTGTTTATGTTGTGCCATTGGCTTGCGCGCCCCGGGTCCGCCGATCCGAGCGTTCCGGCCTGAGGACACCTCCCAGCATGACCGTATCCAACCCCCACCACCGACCCGCGTTCACCCTCATCGAGCTGCTGGTCGTCATCGCCATCATCGCTCTGCTCATCGGCATCCTGCTTCCGGCGCTGGGCAAGGCCCGCGAGAGCGCCAAGGTCGCCAAGTGCCTCGCCGGCACCCGCCAGATGGGCATCGCCATGAGCACCTACGCCAACGACCAACGCGACTGGTTCCCCGTCCAGCCCATCCCCGACAACTCCCAGTTCACCGGCAAGATCGACGCCCAGTGGGTCTACGGCGGGGTCGCCGGCCTCTTCAGCCTCCGGCAGATCGGCGACGGCGTCGCCCAGGGCTCCGGGGGCACCGGCGACGTCGGCTACTTCGGCGCCCCCGGGCACATCAACGAGTACGCCAACGGCAACGACGAGCCCATCCTCCTCAGCTACCTCGCCGGCTTCGAGACCCTGCTCTGTCCCTCCGACAAGGAGGACTACTACTACGGGCGCCCCCCGAACTGGATCAACACCCTCTACGAGAACGGCGTCCAAAAGACCCCGGAAGCCCCCGGCGGCGAGCCCGACGTCATCTCCTACAACATCAGCTACATGTACATCGTCGGCTTCAAGATGAACGAGCCGACCATCGTCGCCCCCGCCCCCCTCTGGGGTGACGAGACCAACGGGAATGACATCCGCACCAACTCGTTCTACCAGAACGACCAGTGGCGCGATGTTGGCCTCTCGGGCAACCCCGGCGCCTACGAGGGCGACCCCGACTACATCGACCAGAGCTACGCCGACCAGGACAACCACGGCGCCGACGGCGGCAACTGGGTCTTCATCGACGGACACTCCGACTTCCTCAAGGGCAACATCCACGCCACCTTCTTCGATCCCTTCGAGGACTCGGAGGGCGAGCGTCGCCCCCGGACCAACTCCCAGAGCGTCAACATGATCCGCCCGGGGCGCAGCAATGACCTGATGACGATCGACTGATCTTCACCATTCATCACGCTCCCCCGAGCCCCGGCGCCATCCGTCGCCGGGGCTTCTTTGTGGTCTGGGCAGACCGCGCCTGCTCCACCCGCCCGTCCCTGACGCGCACAAGAAAGGGCCGCCCCGGAAGGCGGCCCTGATCAATGGCTCTGCACGCAAGGCGGGTCCAGGCGGCTTACCAGATCTTCGGGTCGCCGCTCCGGTCGCCGTGCTGGGCTTCCATGAACTCGATGGATCGCTCGAGCGTGTCTGCAGAGGGCCCCGGCGTGTCGATGGCTGTTCGACGAGGCGTGCCAGAACCAATTCCAGGCGAAGCAATCAACGGACTCTTCAGAGTAACCGCTACGCGTCGCGATCCGCTGCCACTCCGAGCTAGTAGATCTTGGCTCGGTCCGGATTGCCCCCGGTTTGTTCTTCCATGAATGCCGTCGCCTCGGGTGTCGCATCGTTTCCGGTCCACCGGCTCCCGGAGGGATACCACGGGTTCGGGTTGGAGTACGACTCCAACTGTGACATGCTGGCCGCATGGCCGTCAAAGTAGGCGGCGTTCATTGATCCGTTTGGATGGCGATAGGAGAGCAGTTGGTTGTCGGGCACAGCAACTTCACCCGCGCTGAACGGCTCTCGTCCGAAGGCGGACGAGCCGTGAATCGTCGGGTTGTTCGCAAAGAATGAGCTGAAGTAACCTGGGTTCGGGTTTGGATCGAAGTCCAGCCCGTCATCCTGAGAGGCGAATCGCGTCCCGTCAGAGAACATAATCTTCATCGCCGGATTTGTTCCCACCCGGTCGAGGCGGGGCGAGAAGCTCGCCGGCGCCACCGCGACGCTGTCGTTGGTTTCTTTGCGACGCCGGATCAGCTTGCCCTGGGTGACCTGAAGCGGGCTGATCGGGCTGTCGTAAGAGAGATAGTAGAAAGAGGTCGGTGCGAGATAACTGACCTGTCGGAATCCCTGCTCGTTCAGAATCTCGCGGAACTGCTCTTCGTCGTCGATCGCGGTGATGCGGTAGACCGTGTCGTTGTACACGTTCGCCGCAGCGCAGCCGTAGTCGTTGAACAGCTGAGCCGTTCTGGAAGCTCGGTTCGGGGAAAGATTCACAGCCTCACCCAGAATCGGACTCAACCAGTCGTACGTGGTGGTCGGTGCGTCCGGCTCGGAATCGAAGTAGAGCTGATCCAGCGGCTGCTCGGACTGGCCGGGGATGATCCACCAGTGGTCAAGATTCGAGGTGTTCGGACCGGAGTAAAAATCCTTGTTGTCCAGCGCGTAATGCGTTTGGAGAAGAGCGGTTTGACGCTCTGTGCTTGCGCACACCATGTTGCGTGCCGTCCCCCTTGCCGCTCCGAGGGCCGGCAGCAAAATGCCAATAAGGAGAGCGATGATCGCGATCACCACCAGCAGTTCGATGAGCGTAAAGCCCGGTCGAGTGGACGTCCCGGCGACACGCTGCTTGTGTTGGAATCCCATCCGTTGCTCCATCTCCTGCGTGCCGCAGCCACTCATGGCCGCAGCCGCCTCGGGCTTCGCTCGCTCAGGTTGACCAACGCTCCACCAGATCGCACAACCTGCTCGGAAACCGGGAGATCATCAAGCATGCCACGTGCCCGAGGAATGATCTCCCACTGGTCATCTTCTTCGCTGCGCCGGATCGGTAGCAAGACTGCCTCGCCCGTCTCCGGGTTTATCTCGGGCAGGGCCATTCCGCGGCGCCCACCCGTGTTGAACGTGAACCGATCCCCGTTCGTCACATCAACGAGCACGTGATCCTCTTTCAGATCCATCCGTTCGCCGCCGAATACTCCCCACGCCAGCGACGCCCCCAACACAACCACCGCGGCGATGAACAGTCCGATTTGCCAGGGCTTCATCTTGTCCATACCAGCCTCATCGCGGCGATCCTCGCCGGGGAATCATCCGTCCTCGTGACCCGGTCCCAAGTATAGAGCCACCACCCGACCGGCGACCCAAATCCGCTCCCGCCAACAGAATCTGAACGAATCTCCTTCAGGGCGCCGACGCTCCGCCGGGCGCCCGAAGCTCGAACACCACCGGGTAGTGGTCCGAAGCGTACCCCGGGAAGGTGTCAAGCTCCCGCCAACTGATCTCCTTCGGGCGTGCGGGCGTCCCCAGCACGAACTCGCTCGCCGGGTCCGCCAGGGCCTGCGCCTCCGCATTCGCCAGCACCAGATCGATCCGACGCCCCGACTCGTGCGTCACCCACCGCGTCGGGGACTTTCCCTCATTGTCCCCGAACAGGTCCGTGTACCCCGCCGCCTCATACATCTCCACGCTCGGCGCGTCCGCCTCCGCGTTGAAATCCCCCAGGATCAGCGTCGGCCCCAACCCCTCGCTCGCGTCGATCTCCCCAAGCACCTCGAGCAGGCCCTCCGCCTCCTTGTCCCGCCAGTACTGCGAGTACCGCCCGGACTTGTGGTGCACCACCACCACCCGCAGCGAGAGCGTCTCCTCGCCCCCCCACGCCTCCGAGGGGACCTCAACCACCCCCATCAGCGGAGAGCGGTGGAAGACGATGTCCTCCCCCGCGTGCCAGTTGCGGCCGTTGCCGTACTTCTCCGGGTGAACCCCGCCCAGCGGGCGCCGGACCCAGTTGCGGCTCTCGACGATCGGGAAGCGGGAGAGAATCGCCTGCTCGATGCCGCGCTCGTCCCCCGCGTCGATCGAGAGCACGTGCTCGTACCCCATCCCGTCCAGGCGCCCCGCCATGAACCACTCGAGGGCCTCGCGCGACTCGATCTCCTGCAGGCACAGGATGTCGGCGTCGATCTCGCGGATCGCGCTCGCCACGGCGTCCAGTTGGCCCTCGGGCTTCGTGTCGTCGATGTCCTCCTGGCGCCCCGAGAGCGTCGGGTCGTCCACGTCATCGAACAGGTTCTCGATGTTGTAAGTCGCGATGCGCAGGCGCCCGAGCGCCCGCTCCGGCGCTTCGGCCACCCCGAACCGGGGCGGGAAGAGCGGCTCGACCGCCTGACTCCCCACCTGCGTCTCAAGGGCCGGAGCCTCCGGCTGGCAGGCGATCGACAGCCCGGCAAAGACGCCGGCGCCCGCGAGCGCCAGCACGGTTCGCGCAATGTGCATCCTCAAACTCCTGCTCCCCCGGAACGGGCCAGAACTGTAGGGCGCCCGCTCACGGACGCCCTACAGTTCTGGCCCGTTCCGGGGGAGC
>MRWG01000855.1_pt1 | contig 24741 bp, 32 predicted proteins | sample 1013341 | NCBI WGS metagenome assembly MRWG01 (sample SAMN06117577, study PRJNA244670) | biofilm metagenome | biome: Water; feature: Cathode Biofilm; material: Biofilm; isolation source: microbial consortium enriched at the cathode of a solar microbial fuel cell | place: USA: District of Columbia ... | reverse complement strand
GCCCCTATAGCTCAGCTGGTAGAGCAACTGATTTGTAATCAGTAGGTCCGCGGTTCGAGTCCGTGTGGGGGCACCATCAACAAAAAGCGGGCCATCATGGCCCGCTTTTGTATTTTGGTCTTGGGCTAAACTACTGCGCCATTGATCGTAGCATCCAGGCTGTTTTTTCGTGCGTTTGGATGCGAACGGTCAAAAGGTCTGCGCTTGCCGCGTCGCCAGCTTCTTCAGCGGTGGAAAGCCCTTCGCGCGCGCGCTTGATCAGCGTTTCGTGATCGGAAAGCAGGCGTATCACCATCTGATCCGCCGCAGGCGGTTTCGTGTCCGCGTTATCGATGGCGGAAAGGTCGGCGAACTGCTTACCACTGGTCGGCGCAAAGACACCAAGGGCGCGAACCCGCTCGGCGATTTCATCGAGAGCCGTCCACATTTCGCGGTACTGTTCTTCGAACATGATATGCAGCGTGTGGAATTGCGGGCCAGTGACGTTCCAGTGATACGCATGGGTCTTCATATACAGAGAATAGGTGTCGGCCAGCGTCGCATTGAGCGCCTCTGCGACGGCGTTACGCGCGTTTTCTGCAAGGCCAATATCAACGGTCGACATGTATCAAATCTCCTGTTTCTGTTTGTTGTTACCCATAGATAGGGACTGCCTTTTGTTCAATCAAATTGATAATGACGATTATTTCATTCGAAATAATCGATATTATCAGGAAAGGGAGGCGGTGAAACGCTGGATCCGCGCACCGGCCTCCCGAAGCTCGTCCTTGGCTGCGGCGTAAGACACCCGGAAGAACGGCGCCAGCCCGAAAGCCGCCCCGAATACAGCAGCAACACCCTCCGCCTCGAGGAGTTCCCGGGCAAAATCCTCGTCATTATTGATGATCGCGCCGCCGGGCGTTTTCTTGCCGATGGTTCCGGCGCAGGACGGGTAGACGTAAAAGGCGCCTTCTGGCGTGGCGCAGGAAATGCCTTGCGCCTCGTTCAGCAGGTCGACAACTATGTCGCGGCGTTGCCGGAACGCTGCGTTGCGATCGATCAGGAAGGACTGATCGCCGTTAAGCGCTGCAACGCTCGCCCATTGGCTGATTGAACATGGGTTGGATGTGGATTGTGACATGACTTTCGCCATGGCCTTGATCAGCGCCTGCGGCCCGCCGGCGTAACCGATGCGCCAGCCGGTCATGGCGTAGGCTTTCGACGCGCCGTTGACCGTCAGAGTCCGGTCATAAAGCGCCGGTTCGACCTGCGCCGGCGTCGTAAACTCAAAGCCGTCATAGACGATGTGTTCATACATATCGTCCGTCATGACCCAGACATGCGGGTATTTCAGCAAAACATCCGTCAGCGCCTTGATTTCATCTCGCGTGTATGCGGCGCCCGTAGGGTTTGAGGGCGAGTTGAAAATGAACCACTTGGTGCGCGGCGTAATCGCTTTTTCAAGTTCGGCGGGCGTTAGTTTGAAATTTGTTTCGGCGCCAGCCTTAACGAAGGCTGGCTCGCCCCCCGCAAGCAGCACCATATCGGGATAGGAAACCCAGTAAGGCGCCGGAACGATAACTTCATCGCCCGGGTTCAGGGTTGCAACGAATGCATTATAGAGAATCGCTTTTCCGCCCGGCGCGACTGTAATTTGCGATGTTGCGTAGGAAAGATCGTTGTCGCGTTTGAATTTCGCGACAATCGCTTCTTTCAGTTCGGGTATGCCGTCGACGGCGGTGTATTTCGTTTTTCCGTCTCGGATCGCCTTGATCGCCGCTTCCTTGACGAAATCCGGCGTATCAAAATCCGGTTCGCCCGCGCCGAGCGAAATGATATCGCGGCCAGCCGCTTTCAGCTCGCGCGCCTTTTGCGTAACCGCAAGTGTCGGTGAGGGTTTGACTCGGGAAAGAGCGGCGGAGGATTTGAAGTCGGTCATTGGGCGGCTCCGGAAGTTGCACCGGCTGTTTACCGTGATGCTGCACCGCAACCAATCTCTTTTCTGGACGGTCCGTTTTTCGCGCCGTGGACGAAAAAGGTCGCGGTTTTCTCCGTCCGCTTGAGAGCCGGCGTTTGGTCCAGAATGGAAGCGACCCAGCAAACATCTGTTTTTACAATAGAAATTCTAAAAACGGGGAAAAATAATATCCTGTGACGGGCGCATCTTTTGGTTTGCGCCATAGGCGTGATGTGATTTCATGTTGGCGAGCGGGGGCAACATAGGAGCGCCTATGATTGCGGAACTTCAGACCGCGATATCTCAAGTTCCGAGTAGAAAGGCGAGGCTGAAGGGCCTGACGCAGGTGGAAAGCGTCAGGATCAAGGTCGAGCGCGCAGCACTATTGTTCCGCGGTGCGCCAGTTGCTGTGGCGGCGAGCGCTGTCAACGGCGCCATTGCAACCGCAATCGCCTGGACCAGTATCGATCACGCTATTCTGTTTTCATGGGCGGGCGCGATATTGGCCATCGCCTTATTGCGGGCGGGATTATGGCTGCGTTTCCGGTTGGGCGGCCTGTCAGCGCGTAACCTTTCGCGGTTCGCGCGATTGCATGTTTTCTTTATGGCGGTGAACGGCGCCGTGTGGGGCGCGTTGGCGCCGATCTTCGCCATGCATGGCGTTGTCGGGCATGCATTCCTTGCGTTCGTTATTGCCGGCATGACGGCGGCGTCGATTGTTTCCGCCGGCGCTTCGTGGCGGGCGGTGCTCGCCTTCAACATACCGGCGCTGACGCCGCTTGCTGTGACTTATGCGCTGACAGCCGGAACGAATGGCGCCGCTATCGCCGCCGTTGTCGTCTTTTACGGTATTGGGACGGCGTATCTGGCGCTGGCGACGCAGCGCATGATTGACCGGTCGATATTGTTGCATACAAAAAACGATAAACTTCTTTCCGTGCTTCGCCGCCGTATTGATGATACGCACACGGCGGAGCAGCGTTTCCGCGCTCTTGTCGAATCCTCGCTTGACGTAACAATTATCTTCTCGCCGGAAGGAAAAATCGTTTACGCCAGCCCCTCAGCGGAAAAAGCCTTTGGCGTTCCGACCGGTTTGCTCCTTGGGCGGACAACAAAACAGATCGTCCACCCAGACGACATGCCGCTGTTTCGCGCCGTTGGTGAAAAGTCGTTATCTCAACTGGGTGAAGTCAAACCCTTACCGCATGTCTGCATGCGTGGTTCTGATGACGGCGAATATGTTGCGCTTGGCGGCCGTCTGACCAACATGCTATATGTACCGGGTGTTGAAGGTTTCGTCTTCAGCGGCGGTCGCCTTGAAGGCGAGGGCGCCAGGCGGCATATTCACGCCGCCGAATGACCCAGATAAATTCCGCTTGCTTCCGCCCGGAACCATGGGCAATAGCGGGCGTTGACCCATAAGCGCCTGCACCGGAGATTTCCTGTTTGACTGTAGCAATGTCGCCGCCTGTCACGGCGAAGAAAAAAACAAAGAGAAAACCTCGCCCGCGCATCGGCTGGCGTGAATGGGCGGCTTTGCCGGATCTCAATGTGGAGCGGATTAACGCCAAGATCGACACTGGCGCGAAAACATCGGCAATACATGCCTTTCGAATTCGTGAAATCGAACTGGACGATCAGCCTCATGTCGAATTTTTTCTGCATCCTCTGCAAAGGAGAAAGCATCCGGAAGTTTATTGTTGCGCGCCGATTGCAGACAAGCGGGTTATTCGCAGTTCGAACGGGCAGGAAGAAGAACGATTTGTCATAGAAACGCGGTTGCGTTTGGGGCCGCGTTTCTGGAAGATCGACCTGACGCTGACCAATCGCGACGCCATGGGATTTCGTTTTCTCATCGGTCGCGACGCTTTGCGCCGGAAATTTCTGATCGATCCGGGCGCCTCATATTTACTTGAACACGCAGTGAAAGGAGAGCCGACATGAAACTGGCTCTAATGTGCAGAAACGCCGAACTTTACTCGCATAAACGTATTGTGGAGGCCGCTGAACAGCGCGGCCACGACATCGACGTCATCGACCATCTGCGTTGCTATATAAACATTACATCTCACCGGCCGACTGTTCGCTATCGCGGAGAGGAGCTGCCGTATTTTGATTGCGTTATCCCTCGTATCGGCGCCTCCGTCACGTTTTACGGTACGGCCGTTCTGCGTCAGTTCGAGATGATGGGTGTTTATCCGGTCAACGAATCCGTGGCGATCAGCCGGTCGCGCGACAAGCTGCGATCGCTGCAGCTTCTGGCGCGCAAGGGCATCGGTCTGCCTGTAACAGTCTTCGCCCATCGCACCAGCCGGGCGGAAGAGATTCTCGAAATGATTGGCGGCGCGCCTGTGGTCATAAAACTGCTTGAAGGCACGCAAGGCATCGGCGTTGTCCTTGGTGAAACAGAAAAAAGCGCAGAGTCGATCATCCAGGCATTCGGCGGCGTTAACACAAACATTCTTGTTCAGGAATTCATTAAGGAAGCCGGCGGTGAGGATATTCGCTCCATTGTCATTGGCGAAAAAGTCGTCGCGTCGATGAAACGCAAAGGCAAGGAAGGAGACTTTCGTTCGAACATTCATCGCGGCGGAACGGCCGAAAAAATCAAGATCACGCCGGAAGAACGCTCCACGGCGGTGCGCGCGGCGAAAGCCATGGGGCTCAATTTTTGCGGCGTCGATATGCTGCGATCCAATCACGGCCCGGTGGTGATGGAGGTGAATTCCTCTCCTGGCCTTGAGGGGATCGAGAACGCCACCGGCGTTGATGTGGCCGGCGGGCTTATCGATTTTATTGAGAAAAACGCGAAATACGGAAAGACGCAAACAAAAGGGAAGGGCTGACCGGCTGCAGCGCACATAGTTGCCCTTGACTCTAATTAGAAAAATATCTAATTAGAGAATATGAAAATTAATCAGGTCCTTAAGGCGCTCTCGCACCCAATCCGCCGGGAGATTATCACCAGGCTCCGCGACGGTCCGCAGTCGGCCGGCGAACTGGCGTCGAATTTCGGCGTCTCGAAGCCGACCATGTCCACGCATTTCGCTGCGCTGAAAGACGCAGACCTCATCACCGCCGAGCGGGACGGGGTTACGATCAATTATCATCTGAACACTACCGTGGCGGAAGAAGCCATGAGCGCTGTGATGGGCATTCTGGGCGCGGGTGAAGAAAAAGCGCCCGCTATCAAAAACAAAAGAAAGAAGGCGGCGATATGAGATTGATCGTTTACGCAGCCGGCTTGATTTTGGTTGCAGCCGCCGTCTTTGGGTTTTGGCTGCAATCTGTTGGCGTCGATGGCGCTCGTTTCACGCAAAAGCTTGGCGTTGCTTCGCAATTATGGCCGCTCGCATTTCCGGCGTTCGGCGCCGCGATTGCCGGTCTGATCGCCTACAAAAACAGGGAGCCGATCAAACGCTGTTGGCGTTCGAAAGAAGTCAACAAACCGGACATGAGGTCGGCGCTGGCGATTTTATTCGGGCCGTTGCTCGCCGTGTTGCTGCAAAGTTATGTCGGGTTCGAACATTTCGAACTGACGACCAAAGCGCGAATGATGACGGGGCTTGCCGTTCTCGATTTCCTGTTTTTCTTCGTAATGGGCAATTACGCATCGACGCTTCGTTTTGGCTCACCGGGCGGCTTTCGCACGCCATGGACTTTGAAAGACAAGCATGTCTGGAAAAAAACACACCGCTATCTCGGGCGCGGCCTTTTCGCCATATCGGCATTGGCGATGCTGTTGCTGCTGTTTGTGCCCCCCAAGACTGCGATATTCGCGCATCTCGGCGTTCTCATCGCTTTCAAGATGACGGCATTTGCGTATTCCTACAGCCTTTGGCGATCGCTGCAGCAACGGCACTTGATGGGCTAGGAAGGCAGCGAGTCCTGAAAACTCAGGAGGAGTCCGCATGCAAATGCGGAAGAGAGAGATTTTGTGCAAATTCGGGAGGCATTATGAACGGCTGGATTGAGACGCAACTTGAAAAGGCTGGCTGGCTACGGTTTCTTATCTTTTTTGCGCTTGTCGGCGCCTATTCGGTCTGGGCGTTCGTGTTACCGGGGCCATGGGCGCAGCTTGTCGCGGCAACTTCATCCGATGGCGTGGCGCCAGTTCTGCCGGAACTGATGTTCGGCTATCCGGCGGGCGAGCCCGCGGCGAGTTTTCAAAAACTTCAAGGCCTCAAAGACCAGTACATGCTTTTCCTGATCATCGATCTGGGGGCGGTCCTTCTCAGCTTGATGATGGTGACGTCGGGCGTCGCCTTGGGGTTACGCCGATACAATCTTCAGGATTCTTTCCTGCGATATCTTTTATTGCTTCCTGTCGTGCATTTTTTTGCTGAAGCGACCGAGAACGCTTTGCTTGCCGCGATGGTTGCAGACGTCATGTCGCCGGAGGGCCTGATGGTCACAATCCAGCAATCGGCGACATCGATGAAATTTATAGCGGACGGGGTTAATTCGTTAGCGCTCGTAATTGCGATTGTTGCGTCAATCGGCGCTTTTGCAACCAAGCCATTTCGCAAAAAATCGCGCGAAACGGCGGCAGTCTGACCCGGGAAAGGAGAGCTTCATGAGTAATTGCAGCAAATCCAGAAAATGGGCGTTTTACTACATAGCGGTCATCGTTTTTGCGGTTTCCCTGTCGCAAAGCGGCGAATCCCACGGCCAGATTTCCGGATTTATATCCGCCCTGCTTTCTGGAGAGTAGTCAGGATCCAAACTGCCGAGAATCTTTGAGATATCCGGTCACCCATAAGGGTGAATGGCGGTGAATAGGCTGTTTTCATGGTTGCGCCATTTCACACGTCATGATGCAGTTCCGGAAATGGAGGAGCTGCATCATGGAAAAAGTTGACGGGATCGGCGGATTTTTCTTCAGATCGAAAAATCCGGACAAATTGGCGAAATGGTACGAAGACAATTTCGGCATCAATGTCGTTCCCAGTGATTACGATATGCCGGGCTGGCGCTCGGAAGCGGGAACGACCGTGTTCGCGCCGTTCAAGGAAGACACCACCTATTTCGGCGACATGAAGAACCAGTGGATGATCAATTTCCGGGTCAAGAATCTCGACGCCATGGCCGCGCAGCTCGAAAAGGCGGGCGCCAAAGTCGAAGTCGACCCTGAGGAATATCCAAATGGCCGGTTTGCTCAGCTTTTCGATCCCGAAGGCAATCCGATCCAGCTTTGGCAGCCGGGCGGAAAAGATCCGGGTTAATCGAAAAGGCTGGAAACGGATTCTTCGTTGGCGATGCGGCGGATCGCTTCGGCGAGCAGCGTTGCAATCGACACTTCCTCGATTTTCGGACACTCGGCGACTTCCGGCCGCGCCTCTATGGAGTCGGTAACGATCAATCGCGTCATCGCATCGGAATTCATAACACGGCGTTCGGCATGATCGGACAAAACGCCATGGGTGACGCAGGCGGCGACGCTCTTTGCGCCTTTGTCCATCAACGCCTCAGCGGCGTTGCACAGCGTGCCGCCGGAATCGACAATGTCGTCGAATATAACGCACCGGCGATCCTTGACGTCGCCGATGATGTTCATGACTTCGGACTGGCCCGGTCCTTCGCGGCGTTTGTCGACGATGGCGAGCGGTCGGTCCTTTAGGCGTTTGGCGAGCGCGCGCGCCCTGACCACGCCGCCGACATCGGGGGAGACGACAGTCACCTGTTCGATATCGCCGTTATAGATTTCGCGAATACGCCGATCGAACTCTTTCACTGCATAAAGATTGTCGGTCGGGATATCGAAAAAGCCCTGAATTTGCCCGGCGTGAAGATCGACGGTGAGGACGCGATCCGCGCCGGCGCTGGTGATGAGATTGGCGACCAGCTTTGCCGATATGGGCGTCCGCGGCCCGGCTTTTCGGTCCTGACGCGCATAGCCGAAATAGGGGATCACCGCCGTGATGCGGCTGGCGGATGCGCGGCTCAGCGCATCCATGGTGATCAGCAATTCCATCAGATTGTCGTTCGCCGGGTAGGAGGTCGACTGAATGACGAAAACGTCCTCGCCACGGACGTTTTCCTGAATTTCCACAAAAACTTCGCCGTCTTTAAAGGTCTTGATGTCCGCCTTGGCGAGCGAAGTGCCGAGCTTGCGGCAAATGGCGTCGCTTAACCGGCGGTTCGAGTTTCCGGCGATCAGTTTCATGATATCCGTCCCCTGCAAATCCCCCGCGGCAGTTGGGCGTTTCATGACGGTTTCTTGACGATTGCGCAACCGCTAATTGGCGGTTTTTTATTTCACGCACTTTTCAGGACGATAGCCGACAGGTTGCGCCCATAGTCTGAGAGATTCCGGCGGCGCGAGGCGCGGTAGCTGAAGAAGCGATTCGGCGCCTCGAGCGTGCAAAGCCCGATATCATCCACCTTCGTAACGCCACACTTCGTTAGGCGCCAGAGGCCGAAGGCGACAAGATCGAACTGGCGTTTTTCCCCATTTACGCCGGGTGCGAAAAACCGAGCAGCGCCTTTATGGACGCTCAGGAACTGATCGACGAGATCCATTCCCACCTCGAAATTTGGCTGGCGCAGACAGGGGCCGACGGCGGCGCAAATATTTTCGGAACGGGCTCCAAGTTCCGTCATCTTTGCGACCGTGTTTTCAAGAACACCCGCCAGGGCGCCGCGCCATCCCGCATGGGCGGCGCCGATGACCCCCGCTGTCTCGTCGGCGAAAAGGAACGGCATGCAGTCCGCCGCCAGAACACCGATAGCGAGACCCGGCGTCTTCGTGACGAGTCCGTCGACCTGCGCCGCGCCATCTTTCCATGGACCGTCAACGACCATCACATCGGGCGAATGGGTCTGATATCCCGTAAGCAGATAATCCGCACTAAGTGCGTCCATGCAACGGGACCTGTTCTCGGCGACGGCAGTCTGATTGTCGCCGGAACCGGGGCCGGTGTTCAGCGTGTGATAGGGCGCCTCGGATACGCCGCCTTCGCGGGTGAAAAACCCGTGTGAAACCCCCGGGAGGTCGAGCATCGGCGAAACCAGAAAGGGCGGCGTATTGGTCACGATTCAAATCCGGCGGGTGTCGGCAGGCTCGGCGATGAAATGCACATTACCTTGAAGATCTCACCCATGGCGTTGGGCGCTGCGATGCGTGCGGCGCCAGTGCGGATATCCTTCGCGGTTTTTTCATCCTGTCCCTTGCACAGCGCTTCTACGCGGAGCGTCAGCCCAAGCCGGTCAAGGAACCGGCCTTGTGTGACAGGGCCATGCGCATTGGCGCCGGCATCGAGCGCAATTCTCGCCAAAGCTTCAAAGTCCACATGCGCGGTCAGATCCGCATAACCGGGAGAGGCGAGCGGTGGCCAGTATGCATGATCCTTGACGGCCTGCAGGGTGTCGCCGAAGCCGCGCTCCATATGGCCGTAGTCGATGATCAGTGCATGACCGCCATGCTGATTGAGCGTTTCGCAAATGTCTGCGGCGAACTGGTGCGCCACGAACGAAGCTTCGAAAATGTCACCCTCATCGGACTCCGAGATATCCGGCAGATTAAATTCCGGCGGCGGGGGCGTGGCGCCGAGCGTGAACGCGAGACGGGCGCCGTCTTTATCAAGGCCGACAAGGCGTTCGCGCCATCCTGACTTTGTGCGTTCAAACTGGCGTATGGGCAGGCAGTCGAAAAACTCGTTGGCGATGATCAATGTCGGCGCCGGCGAGATGTCGGCATAGTCATCAGCCCACAGTGGTTTGACCTCTGTCGTCTTCAACCTCTTTTGCTGCTCAAGCCGCAGACGGCCTGACGTTTCAAGCAGCCAGACTTGCGCTGCCCGTGCAAAGCCGGGGCGCAAACGCGCCGCACGCAAGATGTCTTCCATCAATACGCCGCGGCCGGGGCCGAGTTCGACGAGATTGAAGCTCTCAGGCGAGCCCATGGCTTGCCATGCTTCAACGAGCCACAGTCCGATCAATTCTCCGAACACCTGGCTGATTTCCGGCGCGGTGGTGAAATCGCCATCTGCCCCGATTGGCGAGGCGCGCATATAATAGCCCTCATGAGGGTGGCCGAGCGCGTCCGACATATAATCGGCGATTGTAATCGGCCCCTTTAGTTTGATGAGGTCAATCAGGCGTTCTTCGAGAGGCGTCGTTTCTGCTGCTGCAGCGCCGCTGCTCATGAAGCCGTCTTCTTTTCGTTTTCCGCGGCCATAGTCCGCGTGCGCCAGATCAGCCAGCCGCCAAGAGCCAGCATGGGAATCGAAAGCATCATGCCCATAGTTAAGCCAAGCGGAAAGTCCGGCATATGCGCGTCAGGCTCTCGGAAATTTTCTATAAAAATACGCGAGGCTGCGTAGCCGGCGAGGAAAAGTCCGATGGTTGCTCCGGGACGTTTCAGCAAGCCGAGTGAGTGCGTTGCAATTCGGATGACCGCAAAGAGAACGAGACCTTCAAGCGCCGCTTCGTAAAGCTGGCTCGGGTGACGGGGAACCAGCAGCGGGTCGGTTGGAAACACCATCGACCATGCTCCGTCCCATGGGCGGCCATATAGTTCCGCATTTATAAAGTTGGCGATGCGGCCGAAGAACAGGCCGATAGGCGCAGCGCAAGCGAATAGATCGCCAAGCGACAGCGGGTTCAATTTATGTTTGCGGGAAAACAAATAGCCCACAAGAGTCACGCCGATCAGGCCGCCATGAAACGACATGCCGCCCTGCCACATCATCAACGCCGGCGGGAAGGGCAGGAAGCCAAGAATCGGCTGCCATGGAGCGAGCAGTAACGACGGCTCGTAAAACAGGACATAGCCGATACGCCCTCCGGCCATCACCCCGATCGCCACCCAGAATATGACGTCGTCGAGGAGCGGACGCGTGATTGGCGCGCCGGCCTTTCCCCAGACTTTTGAATTCTTGAGGAGGCGCGTCAGGTACCACCAGCCGGCCGCCAGCCCGCCAATATAGGCGAGGGAGTACCAGCGAATGGGGAGGGGGCCGATCTGCAGCGCAACAGGGTCGATCTCGGGATAGGGCAGGCTCATTACGTTCTCAAAAATACGGCAGGTTCATTCCGTGCGTCTCAATAGCGCGCTTTGGCGCCCCTGTCGCCCCGGGGTTTGCGTCCCTATATTGGCGTGAAATCAGGAGTGCCGGATATGCAGACCCAAAGCGCCATTTTTGACGAAATCGCAAAACTGATGACCGAAGCTGCGGGCGCTGCGGACGGCGTGCGCCGGGAAGCGGAAACCGTATTCAAAGGCAAGCTTCAGAGCCTGCTGGCCGATATGGAACTCGTCACCCGCGATGAGTTTGAAGCGGTGCGTGAAATGGCCCGAGCGGCGCGCGAGGAAAACGAAGCGTTGAAAGCGCGTCTCGATGCGCTCGAAAATCGTTAATTCCCACAACTATTTGCGGAAAACGAACCTAATCGAATCATTTCTCACGTCACCGAATCGACGCGTCATACACGCATAAGGCGACCGCTCCCGGTCGCCCAAGCCATGAATGAGGCGCTGATGTCGATCGAACTCGTCCGCAAACCAAAGGCAAGCGAGAATCCGTTAAAGGCGCTAGAGGCGGCTGCCGCCGGTCTTGAGTTCGATATCGAGCGCGCGGGTGATCACGAGTTGCATGTCATGCTGCCCGGCGTGTGGCGCGACATTGGTTTGTGGTTCACATGGCGGCCTGAGCTTTCAACGTTGCAGATGGGCGCGCCGCTGGATCTTAAAGCGCCCGTCGGTAGACTTGACGAGGCGAGCCGCCTTGTCGTCATGGTCAATGAACGGTTGTGGATCGGGCACTTTGATCTGTGGGCGGAGGATCATTCCATCGTATATCGCAATTCGGCGTTGCTGCCCGCTGAGGGAGGCCTCGACAGCATGCAAGGCGAGGCGTTGATTCGTGCGGCAAGCGAGGCGGTGGACCGGTTCTACCCTGCCTTCAACTTCCTGATCTGGGGCGGCAAGTCTCCGGACGATGCGCTGCAGGCTTCATTGTTCGAGACCGCAGGCAACGCCTGAGAAATTGAAAAGCATTCAAATTCTGCATTTTCTTCGCTGCGGCTGCGCGTTAGGGTCTTTTCATGACTGAAAAACCTTCCGTTGCATTAATCGGCGCCGGCGCCATGGGTGGTGCGCTGTTGAAAGGCTGGCTCGCCGCCGGTTCTATTAATGGTGCGGCGTCCGCCATATTCGATCCTGCAGCAGACGATGAAATTACATCGTTGTGCAAGCAGCATAAGATTGTCGCCAACTCTGATGCAGTTGCTGAGTATGATGCTGTCGTGATCGCCGTTAAACCCCAAATAGCCGCGGATGTGTTGCCTGCATATGCTGGCCTGGCCCGTAACGCGATTGTCATTTCCATCATGGCTGGAAAAAGCACTGTCAGTATCAGTAAAGCCTTGAAAGGCGCAGGGCGGATTGCGCGGGCGATGCCGAACCTGCCGGCTGCAATCGGCAAAGGCGTTACTGGCGTCTATGCAACGCCGGCGGTCGACGAGTGCGGCCGCAAGCTGGTCGAATCTTTGATGCGCGCTGCCGGCGAGGTTGTCTGGGTGAAACGCGAAACAGACATCGACATCATCACCGCGGTGTCAGGCTCGGGACCGGCCTATTACTTTTTGCTGACGGAAGCTCTGGCCGAAGCGGGGGAGGCGGTTGGCCTCGACAAAAGCACAGCGGCGGCGCTCGCACGCGCGACGCTCGCTGGCGCCGGCGCCTTGATTGAGACTGAAACGCGCGCACCTGCCGACATGCGAAAAGCGGTGACATCGCCGGGCGGGACGACCGAAGCGGCGCTTAAAGTCTTTGACGGCGACGAACATACGTTGCGCAAACTAGTGAAGAACGCTGTCGCCGCCGCCGCAAAACGAGCAGGCGAGCTGACAGATTAGCTTTCGCTTTTGCGGCACTCATATTTGATCAGCAACGCGCCGTTTGACTGAATTTCTGTTTCGTACCCGCCGGTGAACCCGGCGCTTTGACTGCATTTCGGGGCAGGCAAAGTTGCAACGCATTCATACCGCCAGTTCTCGGAACGCGAGACATTCGAACCTGTTCTGTCCAGCGGATCGATACATTCACCGTCGAACGGCAAAAGTGCTTCAGGCGTATCCATTGTGGCGTCATTATTCGGTACGGCCATTCTTGGAACGCCAAAGGCGCTGCCTGCAACGAAAGCGAAAGCAGTTCCAATTACCAGTAATGTCATCGTTTTGCGCATAGCTCTCCCCTTTTACGGCTTCACGAACGTGTCTGCATATTAGCCGCCGGAGCGTTTGCTGACAAAGCGCATTCGGTTAATTTCATGCAAGGGCTGCTAAAGCGGCAGGCGGATAATCGCCCGCAATCCGCCATGCTCGGACTTTCCAAGCGTCACGTCTCCGCCGTGGGCGCGGGCGACGTCGCGTACGATGGTGAGGCCCATGCCGACGCCGCTTTCATTCTGGTTGCGCGCTTCATCAAGACGGATAAAGGGTTTGAAGACTTCTTCATATTTGTCGGGGCTAATGCCCGGTCCGTCATCGTCGACGGTGATTTCAACATGGCGGTCCGTGCGACGCGCCGCGATCCAGACATGATTCGCATAACGCAGACCATTGTTCACAAGGTTTCCGACAGCGCGCTTGAGCGCGCTACGCCGCGCCGTCATGGAGATATTCGCGGGAACATCGGTTGTGATGCTGGCTCCTGCGCGTTCAACGTTTCCTGCGATCTCCGATAAGAGCTCACCAAGCCGGAACGGTCCCGGGTCTTCGTCAGCAGCTTCGTTGCGCGCGAAATCAAGATACGCCTCGACCATTTTCTCCATCTCGGCGACATCGTTCCTCAGCGCATTGATTTCCTCATTTTCGGGCTGCATGGCGAGTGAAAGCTTGATGCGGGTCAGCGGTGTTCGAAGATCATGGCTGACGCCGGCGAGCATGGCCGTGCGCTGCTCAAGATGGCGCTTGATGCGTTCACGCATGGCGATGAAGGCATAACCCGCCTTTCTGACTTCCGTTGCGCCGGTGGGGCGATAGTCCGGCGAATCCCGGCCGCGGCCGAAAGCTTCGGCGGCGTTTGCAAGCCGCAAGATCGAGCGCACCTGGTTGCGCATGAAAATGATCGCCGTCGCGCCCAGAAGGACGGATGTCGTAATCAGCCAAAAAAGAAAAATGGGTCCGGTCGTTGCAAAAACCCGGTCGCGCTGGGCGAAAAATATCATCGCGCCATCGTCTAGTTGCACGCGTATTTCGACATCGTTCGGCCAGCTTTGTGTGTTCATCCAGTATGGCCACTCAAGCGCACGCCTTAACCGCCTGTCGAGCGTGGCGTTGTATACATTGAGCGGCGCGAGCTGGTTGTCGGTTGGAATCTCCATTTCTGGCGCATACCGGACCCTGATATCGAGGTCGGTGAGCGCCATGGCGACGATGGCTTCGCGTTCGGCGTCCGTCGAGGTGTCCCGGTAAAGCCGCGTCACCAGCGCGATCTGCCCGGCGACGTTTTCGGAAAGATTGGCTGTCACCAAATCCCAGTGACGCGCAAAAAAGATATAAGTAACGACCGACTGCGTGATGAAAATCGGCAGGATGACGATCAGTATGACGCGCGCATAAAGGCTTTTCGGAAAATACCGCCGGATCATCGCCTAATCCGCCATCAGCGCGTAGCCGACGCCGCGCACGGTCTGAAGATAAATCGGCGCGCGCGGGTCTTCCTCGATCTTCTTGCGCAGGCGCGTTACCTGAACGTCCACCGAGCGTTCCATTCCGGCGTCGGACTGTTCCGCTAGCGCTTCACGGCTGATCGCCTCGCGCGGTTTTTGCGCGAGGGCTCGAAGAAGCGATGTTTCGCCTTCCGTCAAGCGAACAAGCTCGCCATTCCGGCGCAATTCGCCGCGGCCGATAGAGAATGTGCATTCGCCGAATGTAATTTCCTTGCGCGATAACTGCGAGGGTCGAGCCCGGCGCAATAATCCGTTAGCGCGCAGAAGCAGTTCACGCGGCTCGAACGGTTTTGAAAGATAATCGTCCGCGCCGGCCTCAAGGCCTTCGATGCGGTCCTCTGGCATGCCGCGCGCGGTCAGCAACAGGATTGGAACATTCGAAGCGGCGCGCACCGATTTCGTGAGCGAGAACCCTGTTTCTCCCGGCATCATCACGTCAAAGATGAAGAGATCAAAGTCGAAAGAACTCATCAGCGCACGGGCGTCTTTTGCATTCGCGGCGACCGACGTGCGGAACCCGTTGTCGTTGAGATACCGCTTTAATAGTGATCGGATGCGGTCGTCATCATCGACAACGAGAATGTGGGAGGCGTCGTCCTTCGCATGAGATTTCGTCATTTGCGCTGCGCCTCCGTCAGTTCGCCGCCGGATCGCGCAAGAGTTTGACCGATTGCCGCACATAATCAGCGCCGGTCCAGGCGGTCAGCACGGCGGCGAGCCATAAGACCCCGCCCGCAGCCGGGCGCAGGCTTTCGCCAACCGCGCCTAATGGAGCGGCGGCGAGCAGGAGGCCTGCGGCGGCAAGCTGCGCTGTCGTTTTCCATTTCGAGAGCGCCGTGACGGGGAGGGATTTTCCCCGCGGCCCGAGCGCCTCGCGTAATCCGCTGACGATCAGCTCTCGCAGGATAATGATTAAAACGGCAATGACGCCAAGGCCCTGAATAACGCCGTTGCGCGCCAGCAAGATCAGCGCAGCGGCGACAAGCAGTTTGTCGGCGAGCGGGTCAAGCGCGGCGCCGAGCGCGGATGTTTCCCCGCGCGCCCGCGCCACGCGGCCGTCAACAAAATCGGTCAGCGCCGCGATGATGAATATCGTGAGCGCCGCCTTCATGTTCCACGAGACGTTCGCCAGAAAGGCCGCGGCAAAGGGAATAATCAGCAGGATACGCGCGAGCGTAATAATATTGGCCATTGGCGCAGTTTAGGCTGCGCCGCACGATCATTCCAGCCGTCAGGGCTTATCCTTTTTTGTCGTCATCGCCCCAGAGCCGCTTCCACCACGGGTCTTTTGCGGGCTCGTCAAAATCCTGGCCCGCCTCATTCATCTTGTCGCGGATATCGTCAATATCCCAGCCGGTGAGGTTGGCGAGGGTTTGCGCTTCCTTTTCGAACCGCTGGGGTAAGGCCGCCTTGTATTCTTCTGCGGCCTCACAATTTGCATCGCCCTTGTAAGGGTGACGCAGGACATAGCGGCCCTGAAAGTTCGACTTGTCGCCGGTTTCCTTGAAGACGAGATCTTCGGGGAAGGTCTGTGCGTCATAGGAAACGTGCAGGCGAGTTACATAAACGTCCTGCGCCTGCGGGCCGGGCCGACGCGGCAGAGTGCTGTTTGAATCATTGCCTAGCCAATAAACGCCAAGCTCGCGTAGCTCCTGCGATGAAAGCGGGTCGGCGGCGCATGGATCGCACCAGTTCATGTTCCACGCATATTCCATGAAGACGGCGCGGCCGTTTTCCTTTTCCACCTGTTCGTGAAACATGTCTTTATAAAAGCTGCCGAACTCGTTTTTGACATAGAGCGGAACGTCCATGCCCGTCGGCAGTTTCACGGTGCGGTAGTTGGTGGTTTCAATGCGGCCGGAGCGGGTGAGGCCGAAGACGAATAATTCCTGCTTGCCGTCGGCATTCACCGTGCCGAGCCGGATCGGCAGCAGGAATTTCGGCGACTCGAACGCGATCTGCAGGGGCCGTAGGTATTTGAGGCCCGTTTCGGCCTGTTCTTCGAGATTGACCTTGGCGACGAAGAACTTCGTTCCCTGCTTGATATAGCTGCCTAGCGTCGCTTCTGCGCCTTCGGGCAGTTTGTAACCGTTTTCTACGAGCCACTGCGCCAGTCCGTCCGACTGATCGGCGGACAGAATCTGGATGTCGTACTCGCCGACGGTATACTCGGCCTCAATAGTGACCCCGAGGCCATCGCGTCTGCGAGAGCCCGCTTCATCTTCCATGACGGCGGTTGGCGCCATCTGGGCGCGTTCAAGATATTTATCCCGCACGCACGGATCTTCGTCGAAATATTCGACCAGCCGCGGCGCGGTGTAGGCGTCAAGATGGTCGAGAATAGCGTTGTCCGTGACGTGGATCTGTTCTTCCTGCAGCACTACGGGCACCGGGATGACCATGGCGAATTCTTTGAGATCGCCCTGAAAGTCGTTCGCCATGGTGATGACGGTGCGGTCGCCGTCGCGCATGATCGCAACCTTCGACGCCTTGTTGAACAGTTTGGTGTCGGCTTTCGCGACGTAAAAACCGCAAAACGCGACGGCGCCGCCGGTTAGCGCCAATGCGGCGGTCGCCGAGGCGGCGGCGAAGAGGGTTTTCTTGAGCGAGCGATGCATGGGAGACTCCTTTGGGGATTATTCAGCGGGCAGGGGATGCGGCGCCGGTTCTTTCGAACGGCGCTTTGACGGAATAAACAAAGCCGGGATTTTGACGGGATCTCCCCACTGATAATGGGGGGCTGGATCGAGCCATTCGAGAACAGGTCTCGCAATGCAGACGATAGCAAGCGCATAAAACAGGCCGTCTGCGATATAGAAATGATAGGTCAGGATGTATGCGATCAGCGCCGCACCGGCCGAAAAGACAATGCGTGAGATCACGCCGTCGGGCGTCGTCTTCGGATCGGATATCATGAAAAACGCGAAGAGGATCAGTGCGCCGTTCTGAAGCCGCAGGAGCGGTATCGCCAGTGGATCGCCAAGCCAGATAGCTCTCGCGAATATCAGCGCAGCAAAAGCGCCGAGAAACATCAACGGCACGTCAAACCGCGCGGCGCGGTAGGTGACGAAAAGACCGGCGCCGGCAATCAGCATGGCGAACCACAACGCCGTCCCCCATTGCCCCGGCGTCGTCCACGCGGCGTCAAGCAACGGCCCTTCTGAAAGAAGCAGTAAGGCGACAATGCCGGCGTTTGCCGGGTTGTAAATGTGCTTGTGATTGAAACGCAGCATGAATTTAGAGCCGACGCCAATCAGTGCAGCAATCATTAGCGGCGTGACGCCATCCGCACGCAGGAGCAGGGATAATGAAAGCGTGGTGACAAGCGCGCTGCGCGGATCGAAGCGAGTCGCCGTCATCAGTGATCCGAGATATTGCGCAAAGAGCGCCGCCGCTCCTATGCCTGCAATCTGCACCGGCGTGATCGCGAAGGCGCGCAAAGCGAGGCCGACCGCCAAAATCGCAGATAGCGCCATGATCTGATAATGGCGTGGGTCTTTTAAAAGGGGGATCGCGGTTATTGCGTTCACAAGCTTTCAGGACAGGCCGGTTTGTCCATGATCCGTCTCACTACGCTGCCATAAAGATGCATGAGTGGGGCGGAAAAAGGGCGGTCGCAGGAAGCTTTAAAGGCGAATTTGCGAGGCGAATTCGTTTCCCGACGTTTAACCGTGGAAGTGATCGTATATCTTTTGCGCCAGCGAGGCTGAAACGCCTTCGACCGCCTGAAGATCCTGTGGTTTTGCGCGGGCGATTTCCTTTGCCGAACCGAAATGATTTAACAGCGCTCGTTTGCGTTTGGCGCCGATGCCCGGCACGGCGTCGAGCGGGTTCGCCGCGATCGCTTTTTTGCGTTTGGCGTGGTGGGCGCCGATGGCGAAACGGTGGGCTTCGTCGCGCAGGCGCTGCAACACGAACAGGCCTGGATCGCGCGGCGGCAGGGTAAAGGGCTCGCGCCCCGGGGTAACGACCTGCTCGCCAGTCGCTCCCATAGTCCGGTCAATACGTTTGCCGCCGCCATCCGCTTCGCGTCTGCCTTTGGCGACGCCAATGATCGTGACGCCTTCCGCCTCCGGGTCGACGCCGATTTCTTTCAGCGCATCGAGAACAACGCTGAGCTGGCCCTTGCCGCCGTCGATAATGACGAGGTCGGGGCGTTCTGCATTCTCATCTTTCATCAGGCGCGCAAAGCGGCGTGTAATGACCTCGCGCATCATGCCGAAATCATCGCCCGGGGTCAGGCTCTCAGTTTTGATGTTGAACTTGCGGTACTGGTTTTTGATAAACCCTTCCGGCCCGGCGACGATCATGGCGCCGACAGCGTTCGCGCCCTGAATATGCGAGTTGTCATAGACTTCGATGCGGTCTGGCGGCGCTTCCAGCCCCAGAATATCGCTGAGCTGGCGCAAGGATTTCTGCTGGCTCGCGGACTCGGCCATTCTACGGGACAACGATTCGCGCGCATTCATCTGCGCGGCTTTGATCAGATCGCGCTTTTCACCGCGCTGCGGCTTGCTGATTTCAATTTTGCGGTCGGCCTTCAGGGAGAGCGCTTCGGCGAGAAGCTCCACTTGCGGCGGCGTGTGAGAAACGAGGATCAGTTTTGGCGGCTCACGCGAGTCGTAGAACTGCGCGATGAATGCGTCGAGAACGGTCTCAATTTCATCCTCCCTGTCGTGTTTTGGAAAATAGGCGTGGTTGCCCCAGTTCTGGCCGCCGCGAAAGAAGAACACCTGCACGCAGGTTTGTCCTGATTCTGAATAGATGGCGAAGACATCAGCCTCGGCGACGCCGCCGGGGTTAATGTCCTGCGTTCCTTGAATATACGAAAGCGCGCGGATGCGATCACGCAAGGCGGCGGCGCGTTCGAAGTCGAGACCGGTTGAGGCGGCTTCCATTTGTTTTGACAAAGTGCGCTGAATTTTCGCGCTTTCGCCGGACAGGAATGTTTTCGCCTCATCCACCAGGGCCAGATAGTCTTCGCTGCTGATGAGATCGACGCATGGCGCGGAACAGCGCTTGATCTGATGCAATAGGCATGGCCGCGTTCGGCCTTCGTAAACGCTATCTGAGCATGACCGCAACAAAAACGCTTTCTGCAATGTATTGAGCGTCCGGTTGACGGCGCCGGCGGAAGCGAAGGGGCCGTAATAAGCGCCCTTGCGTTTCTGCGCGCCGCGATGTTTCAGGATTTGCGGCGCCGGATGATCGTCAGCCACGAGAATAAACGGAAACGATTTGTCGTCGCGTAGGATAACGTTGTATCGGGGTTTGAGATGCTTGATCAGGTTCGCTTCGAGCAACAGCGCCTCGGTCTCCGTCGCCGTCACCACGAACTCCATGGCGGCGGTTTCGGAAATCATCCGCATGATACGGTTAGAATGGCCGCCGGACTTGGCGTAGGACGAAACGCGGGCCTTCAGGCTTTTCGCCTTGCCCACATAAAGAACGTCGCCCCTGGCGTTGATCATGCGGTAAACGCCGGGCTTTGCGGGCAGGCGTTTTACATGATCCGCGATCAGCGCCGCGCCGATTAAGGGCGCATTCTTGCTGACTTTTTGACTGTCTGGCGTTTCGGTTTCAGAACTCATGGCGTATTGGTTAACCGGGCGTTCACGATCCATACGGTATTTTACGTTCGAGCTAATGCGGCTGGATCGTAAGGTCAAATGTCAGAAGAGCTGAAAAGCAAGTCGGACATTTCGATTGTCCTGTTCTTTTTCACGGCGCTTGCCGTTCTCGGCATCGCCGGGGGCGGTTTTTTCGTGCACGATTATGCGCGCGCCCGTTCGAGTGTTTCGTGGCCTGCTGTTGACGGCATCGTCCTCAGCCAGCTCGAAGAAGAGCACGCAAAGGTCCGGTATGTCTATTCCATTGACGGCAGAAGCTATGAATCGACACGCGAGCGTGTTTTTCTCTCCCGGTTTCTGAACAGCGGTCGAGGCGAGTATCGCCCCGGCGAGTCCGTCACGGTTTTCGTCAATCCGCAGGATCACACATACGCCGTTTTAAAGCCAGGCGGGGCCGGTGCGACATTTATCATTTGTTCGATTCTCAGCGGGTTTGCCGTCTTTTTTGGGATCGGCGGCGTTATCTGGGCGCTTTCGAGAAGCGCTGAGTCCGGATTTGCGCTGGCGGAAGACGCCGTCTGATTTTTAATATTTCGTGCGCGTTATTTCGACGCCTGCCGCATTGGCTTCGGTGATCGCTTTTGGTTTTTCAATCCGTACCATGACGGAAAGCACCATGGCATGCGAAAGCGCGAGATCGGCAACGCGCTCCGCAAGCGTTTCGACAAGCTTGATGTGACCTTCGGCAAGGATCGCCTTGACGCCCATCGTCATGCGGTCATAGCAGACGACGTCCTCCAGGCTGTCGCTGACCGGGTTTGACGGCTCGACGACGTCGAGCTCGATATCAATCCGGATCGGCTGCGTGACGCCCTGTTCCTTGTCGTAGGCGCCAATATAGGCGTCGAGAACGAGCCCGCGGACGAAAACTTTGCGGCGTGGGGCGCTTGCTGTTCTTGGCAAGGAAGAAATTTCCTGACTTTTTGGCCGTTCGACCATTTGATTATTCCTTCACCAGTACGTCCGGCGTTTCCCATGCGAGATGCTGGCCGCCGTCTACGGCGATCATCTGCCCGGTTACAGCCTTTGCTGACAAGAGGTATCGAAGCGCGCTGCAAATATCCTCAGGTTCGGCGCCGCGGCCAAGAATGGTTGCCTCGTTCTGGCGGCGCCAGTCCTCATCTGACTGGCGGGGGTTTTTAATGGTCGGGCCGGGGCCGATTGCGTTGACGCGGATGCCTTTCGGCCCCAGCGCCTGCGCCAGCGTCACGGTGAGCGTGTGGAGTGCGGCCTTCGACACTGTGTAGGAAAGAAATTGCGGCGTCAGTTTCAACACGCGCTGATCAATAATGTTGACGATCAGGTTGTCGACACCTTCTGAAACTTGCGCGGCGAAATCCTGCGCGAGTTTAAAAGGCGCACGCAAGTTGGTTTCGATATGCCTGTCCCAGCTTTCACGGGTCATCGTTTCGATGTCGTCGAAGTCAAAAACGGATGCAGAGTTCACAAGTAGAGAAAGCGGACCGAGCGCATTTGCCGTCTCTGCGATCAGCGCCGCTGTATTCGTTTCGTTCGAAAGGTCTGCCTTTGCGGATATGGCGTTGCGGCCCTTGCTTTTGATCAGCTCAACAACGGCTTCAGCTTCAGATTGTGAAGAGTTGTAGTGGACGCCGACTTCATATCCGCTGTCCGCGAGCGACAACGCTAGTGCGCGGCCGATGCGTTTGCCGGCGCCGGTTACGAGGGCCGCTGGCATTGCCTAAACACCTCCGGCGAGCGCGGCGAGCAAGAAGATGAAGCCAATATAGGCGAGGAAAAAGAGGGCGCCAGCGGGCCGCCCGATATCTCGCCGGGTCAGCACATAGGCGGCGACTGCGATGGAGGCGACAATCATGACCGGAATATCGACGCGCATAGATTCGGGGTCGAAAACCGCTGTGCCGGCTAGACCTGCAGCGCCGCCGACGGCGAGAAGGTTGAAGATATTCGAGCCGATAACGCCGCCAATGGCGACGTCGGATTTTTTATGAAACGCCGCCGCCATGACCGTCGCCAGTTCCGGCAATGACGTGCCGAAGGCGACGATGGTAAGACCGATCAGCTCTTCGCGCACGCCAAGATCCATGGCGAGGGATGCGCCATTGGAAACAAGAAGATGCGCGCCCAAGGGCAGACCCACCAGCCCTGCCGCCAGAAAAAGCATCGTTTTTAGACTGACGCCGCTTGCGGCCTGATACTCCTCGACCTCGTCGATTACAGGGTCGTTGGCGTTTCCGATGCTGGCGCGGATCCACATGTAAGCGACATAGGCGATGATGCCGACAAATAGTCCGCCGCCGATTGCGGTGTCGATATATCCGGGGCCATAGGCGGCGGCAATAAACGCCGCGGTTGCGAGCAGCATGATGATAGCGTGGCGCCTGAGGCCAACAACATGCGTCGTGATCGGATAGATAAGCGCCGGCAGGCCCAGCACCAGAAACACATTGGCGATGTTTGAACCGATGATGTTGCCGAGTGCGATCCCGTCATTGCCGGTGAGCACCGCCTGTACGGAAACAACCATTTCCGGCGCGGAAGTTCCGAAGGCGACAATGGTGAGGCTGACGATCAGCGCCGGGACTTTGAGGGCGGCCGCGAGGCCAACGGCGCCGCGAACCAGAAGGTCGCCGGCGACGAGGAGGATCGCGAGGCCGAGAATCAAAAATGCAATCTGGTGGACGATCTCGGGGATCATAGAAGCCTTTGCCGTTTAGCGTTGTTCCGGGCAGGGCGCCCCTGCAACCATGGAAATTCGCAATACAACGAACCCGTCATATAGGAAGCCGCAACAAGCTTTAAACGGATAGCCGGATACTCAGCCTTATGGGAAATCACTTGCAACGGACATTCCACATAGGGCTCAGTCGAGGCTGCCTTTTTCCAGGATGTTAAGCAGGGCGAAAACGACAACAAAAGCGACAATCAGTGTGACAGCCATCCATCCCGGATTCATAGGAAACCCCTCTGTTTCAAAGCGACGCCACTTATAGGGGCGCTCGCCGGGGCCGTCACCCCCTTGGCCAAGAGCCGGAAATTGCTGACATTGTCGAGAAAGCGCATCAAATTTGGGATAAAGTTGGGGCTTGCGGAAAACCGGTTTTTCATGCGGGTGGGCCTAATGTCCCGATGCAGGCAACAGGGCGGGCGATATGCGAACCGAGGTAATGGACGCGCCGGTAAGAGTGACAGAGCGGCGGCTGACCGAACGGATACGCCAGAAATGGGCGGGGATCGCCAATGGCCGCCTGCCGTCTTTGCGCGAAATCGAAAGCCTCAATCTCGGGCTTGATCGTGACTTTTGCTTCGCGGTGGATATGCGTCTTTCAGACATCCTTCCGTATTTCGTCTTTATGGGTGAAGAGTTGTCGAAATATTCGACGCTCTACCCGACGGGAGATCCGAGACGGGAAAAAACACTCCTCGATACGGCGATTGCAAAAATTGACGAAGCCGCCCTGACGCGGCAACCTGTTAACTATAGCGCCATCGCCCGTCTTGCTGACGGACGGCGCATTGCGTTCCGAAGCATCCTTTTGCCGGTGTCGGAGAACGGCATTGATGTTAGCCATGTCTTCGGCGCGGCAAAGGGAAAAGGGCTGTAAAACGCCGATGAGCTTCGCCTTATGGTTACCGGGCGCGCCGAATTTTAAATAAATTGATACGCCTCGAAAAATCGTCAGCTCACGAAGCTGTCATAAAGTTTATGCCGGAAAACGGACAGAGTGATTTTGCGGGGCGGCATGTTGAGCGATGTAGCGGAACTTTTTGGCGATGGCGCTGTTGCGCCGGCCTCGGACCGGCGTTTGACGCGCCGGCTTGTGGATATCTGGGCGCGCGCGGCCCGCGGTCAATTCCCCAGCTGGTCCGCCATGAAAGACATGGACCTTGGCGAAGACTGGGACTGGACCTTCGTTGTTGATCTCGAAAAGAGCATCGGATTTCCGTATTTCGTTTTTATCGGCGACCGGCTGGCGCGTCTGTCCGATGTCCACCTGAGCGGTGAAGACGACTGGGCGCTGACGGTCCTTGATAAAGCAACTGCAGATATATACGCGGCTGTCGCCGGCGAGGCGCCGCACTTCCGCGATGACACGCTGACTTTGTGCGATGGCCGCCGTCTGCTGTTCCGGTCCGTGACGGCGCCGCTGGCGGAAGACGGCGCTACGATCAGCCATGTCATCGGCGTCGCCAATGGCCGGCTCGCGCTTGAGGTTGAGCCTGTTCTGAGGGTGGTGGACTAGCACCGCCCGTTTTTCATCCTTCGTTCTCGCTGCGGGCGGGGAATGTATCCTGTATTCACGCCACTTGGCGGCAATGCCCTGTGGCTAGCGTTCCTTTCTCCGTATGGCGAGGCATATTTCTCCTGCGACGTTAGAACATGACGCCAGGCTTGAATCGGCCAAACATATTTTCATCTGTGATAAAGACGACTATGACAGGCGCGGTGGCGGCCTGCCGCATAAACAGGCGAAATATCGAAGGGGTTGGGGTTTGTTCGGGATTGAACCTGCGGACG
>MRWG01000854.1_pt1 | contig 24747 bp, 15 predicted proteins | sample 1013341 | NCBI WGS metagenome assembly MRWG01 (sample SAMN06117577, study PRJNA244670) | biofilm metagenome | biome: Water; feature: Cathode Biofilm; material: Biofilm; isolation source: microbial consortium enriched at the cathode of a solar microbial fuel cell | place: USA: District of Columbia ... | reverse complement strand
GCTTGAGGGGGAGGGGCGGAACGGAGCGTCTCGGCGCGGTGGGGTCCGAGAACGCACGCGCGGGCTGGGCCTCTACGACCGGGGCCAAATGAAACAGGGCACGCGTCCGGAGGAGCGCGTGCCCGAAGTGGATGGGGTTGTCGGTCGGCTACTGATCGTGCCCGGTGAACGCGGGCAGCTCGTGCCCGGCGTCCTTGAGCGTCTTCTCGCGCCGGGCGAGTTCAAGGTCGCTCTCGACCATCATGCTCACCAGCTCGTCGAAGCTCGTCGTGGGTTCCCACCCGAGCTTCTCCTTGGCCTTGGCCGGGTCGCCCAGGAGCAGGTCCACCTCCGCCGGGCGGAGGTAGCGCTTGTCGAACTCGACGTACTTCTCGAAGTCGAGCCCGGCCAGGCTGAACGCCTTCTCGGCGAACTCACGCACGGACCAGGTCTTGTTCGTCGCGACGACGTAGTCGTCGGCCACGTCCTGCTGGAGCATGCGCCACATCATCTCGACGTAGTCGCCCGCGAAGCCCCAGTCACGCTTGGAGTCGAGGTTGCCCAGGAAGAGCTTGTCCTGAAGGCCCATCTTGATGCGTCCGACGGCGCGGGTGATCTTCCGGGTGACGAAGGTTTCGCCGCGGCGCGGAGACTCGTGGTTGAAGAGGATGCCGCACGAGGCGTGCAGGTCGTAGCTCTCGCGGTAGTTGACCGTCGCCCAGTGGGCCATGACCTTCGCGCAGGCGTAGGGCGAGCGGGGGTAGAAGGGGGTCAGTTCGGTCTGCGGGGTCTCGACGACCTTGCCGTACATCTCCGAGCTTGACGCCTGGTAGTAGCGGACCTGCTGGCCGGACTTCTGCTGGAAGTCGCGCACGGCCTCGAGAAGCTTGAGGGCGCCCATCGCGACCGTCTCGGCGGTGTAGATCGGCATGTCGAAGGAGACGCGCACGTGCGACTGGGCGCCGAGGTTGTAGACCTCGTGCGGCTTGATCTGGTCCATGAGCATGGAGATGTTGTTGCCGTCGCACAGATCGCCGTAGTGCAGAAAGAGCTTGGTGCCCGCGATGTGGGGGTCCTGGTAGATGTGGTCGATGCGGTCGGTGTTGAAGGTGGAAGCGCGCCGGACGATGCCGTGGACCTCGTACCCCTTGGAGATAAGCAGCTCGGCGAGATAGCTCCCGTCCTGACCGGTGATGCCGGTGATGATCGCGCGCTTGCCGGTGTGTGTCTGATCGCTCACGGGTCGGGACTCCTCGTCGGGGCTGGTCTTCCCCGCTCGGGGGGATCTGAAGGGTAGGGGACCGGCGCCGGGCCTCCAAGAATCGCTCTCATCGGCTGGATTCGCCCCGGGCTTGCCCGGGTACGCCCACTCCGGGCGGTTCGTTCACGAAGGAGAGTGATTCAAGGCGAACGGGCGGGGGAAGCCCCCCGTACCCCGGATCTGTGCAAGGCGGGGCCGTCCCGGACCGATCAGGAACCCAGCGAGGAGCGCCGATGGACGCCGGGCAGGCCCACGTGGTGGATGAACAACTCGAGCGGGCCAGGTCCAGACCGCTCTGGCGCAGCCTGATCAAGCTCGCCAGGCCCCACCAGTGGTCCAAGAGCGCGTTCGTATTTATCGGACCCGTCTACGCCCTGGCGGACGGCTCGCACGACGCGAGCGAGGCCCGCCCGATGCTTCTGGCCGCCTTGCTCGCCGCGATCAGCTTCTCGCTCGCATCGAGCGGGTGCTACGTCTTCAACGACCTGATGGACGTCGAGGCGGACCGGACCCACCCGAGGAAGCGACGCCGCCCGATCGCCTGCGGCGCCGTGAGCCCAGGCCAGGCCAAGGTCTTCGCCGTCGCCCTGCTGGTCGCCTCGGCCCTGGCCCTGATCCCCCTGCTGGGAGAGGCCCGCTGGGTCGGGCTGCTCGTGGGGCTCCACGTGCTCAACGTCCTGCTCTACTCGGTCAGGCTCAAGCACGTGGTCATTCTCGATGTGATCATGCTCTCGCTCGGGTTCGTGCTTCGGGTGCTCGGCGGGTGTGCCGCGGCGGGGGTCGCCCCCTCCACGTGGCTGCTCAACTCCACGCTCTTCCTCAGCATGTTCCTGGCGTTTGGCAAAAGGTTGGGTGAGCGTCGGACGATGGGGGGCGCCCAGGCCTCGATCGCGGCCCGCACGGTGCAGGGCAAGTACTCCGACGAGCTGTTGCGGATGCTGGTGGTGGTGACGGCGGTGGCGACGCTGCTGACGTACGCCGGGTACACCCAGACGCGTGAGGCGGACTTCCTGATCACGCTGGGCGAGCCGGGTGGTTTTTCACTTAACCTCTTGTGGCTCACAATCTTGCCGGCGATCTACGCCCTGATCCGGGCGATCACCCTGCTCGAGCGGGGGGAGCATGACGACCCGACCGAGCTGGCGACCAAGGATCGCCCCTTCCAGCTCGCGGCGGGCCTTTTTGCCCTGATTACGGTGGCTCTGGTCGTGGTTCGCCCGATGTTGAATCAACCGATGGGGTGAACCCTCGGGGCAGGTGGGCGGTATAGCGAAGACAACCGCTTGTCCCGCGGGAGGTTGTCGTACCCTCGGAGCGGGACACCGGGTCTCGGGCGGCAGGCCGACGCCCATCGTTCGTTGTCTGGTCGAATGGAACAGCAATCACACACACGTGACGGATCAGGGCGATGAAGCGCAATGAGTGCGCTTGCGCCCGCGAACCCGTGACGGACAGCATCGCAACAGGAGTAGCGCGCATGGCACGTCTCGTCATCGATAGCAGGATCACCCCACGAGTTCTGGCCGGCGTCGTTGGCGCCGCGCTCGGCCTCTCCCCCGTCGCCCTCGCCTTCGAGCCCCCGGCCGAGACCCCCGCCGACCAGGGCGAGACCGAACTCGACCTGGCGCAGATCCAGGCCATGATGGGGAACATGGGCGCGCGCAAGTCGTCCGACAAGAAGCAGGAGTTCAAGCCCTGGAAGGAAGTCTCCGAGGGCTTCGAGCAGGTCATCTCCACCGCGGACGGCAGCAGCTTCTACGGCATCTGGATCAACAAGAAGAACAACCAGATGCTCGCCGAACTCCCCCGCGGGTACGAGCGCCAGAAGCACTTCTTCGCCATGACCGTCGCCGGCGGCGAGATCTTCGCCGGGCTCCAGGCGGGTGACCTCTACACCTACTGGAAACGCTTCGACGACGAACTCGCCCTCATCCTCCCCCAGATCAGCGTGCGTTCCAACGGCGACCAGGAGTCCAAGGACTCCGTCAAGCGGATCTTCACCGACCGCGTGCTGCTCAGCGTCCCCATCGTCGCCATCGGCCCCAACGGGCAGCCGGTCATCGACATGGACAACCTGCTCGTCAACCAGGCCAGCAAGTTCTTCGGCGGCAGCGCCCGCGGCGTGCAGGCCAACCTGGCCACCATCGACAAGGCCAAGGCCTTCCCCCAGAACGTCGAGATCGCCTACAAGGTCCCCGTCGGCAACGGCTCGTTCAAGACCTTCTTCTACTCCATCAGCAACATCAAGGGCACCCCCGGATACAAGCCCCGCAAGGCCGACGAACGCGTCGGCTACTTCACCACCAGCTTCCGCGACCTCGGCCAGATCAAGCGCGAAGAGGTCCCCGTCCGGTACATCAACCGCTGGAACCTCGAGAAGCGCGACCCCAAGCTCAAGATGAGCCCCCCCAAGGAGCCCATCGTCTGGTACGTCGAGCACACCGCCCCCGTCCGCTACCGCCGGTTCATCCGCGAGGGGGTCGAGTACTGGAACAAGGCCTTTGAGCAGGTCGGCATCGTGGACGCCATGGAGGTCCGCTTCCAGGACAAGGCCAGCGGCGCCCACATGGACAAGGACCCCGAGGACGTTCGCTATAACTTCATCCGCTGGCTCTCCAACGACATCTCCACTGCCATCGGCCCCAGCCGCGTCAACCCCATGACCGGCGAGATCCTCGACGCCGACGTCGTCCTCACCGACGGCTGGATGCGCGTCTACCAGTACTGGTGGAACGAACTCATGCCCGAGCTGGCCACCGAGGGGTACAGCCCGCAGATGCTCTCCTGGCTGGAGAAGCATCCGCGCTGGGATCCCCGCCTGCGCATGGCTTCCCCCGACCGGCGGGATCAGATCCTCGCCGAGCGTGCGATGCGCGGCGTGCTCCCCTTCGCCGGCCACCCCGCCGCGATGGCCGATCCCACCCTGATCGGTGACGACGAGTACGACGGGCTCTACGGGCGCACCAGCCAGGTCGCGGGCGCCTGCCACGCCTCGCACGGCAAGGGGCTTTCCCTCGCCATGGCCCGCATGCACCTCGAGCTGATGCGCGACCTCGACTTCGAGGCCGAGCAGACCTCCGCCGCCGAGAGCGCCGAGGCCGCGCAGCCCGAGCCCGAGATCACGCCCGAGATGCTCGAGATGATCAAGAAGCAGCTCGAGCAGAACCCGGCGCTGATCGCCATGGTCCCCGAGGAGTACCGACACCTTCTCCAGGAGGGCGACGAGCCCGAGGACGAGGAAGAGGTCGCCGAGGAGGACAAGACCGAGAAGAAGGACGAGAAGAAGAAGGAGGAGGTCGTCGAGGAGAACCTGCTCGACGGCGTGCCGGAGGAGTTCATCGGGCCCATGCTCGCCGAACTCGTTGCGCACGAGGTCGGGCACTGCATCGGTCTGCGCCACAACTTCAAGGGCTCCTCCGCCTACACCCTCGACGAGATCAACTCCGAAGAGATGAAGGGCGTCAAGCCCTGGTCCACCACCGTCATGGATTACAACCCGGTCAACATCCGCGTCGCGGAGTACGGGGACATCCAGGGTGACTGGGCGATCATCGACATCGGCCCCTACGACATGTGGGCCATCGAGTACGGCTACACGACCGGCAAGCTCGATCCCATCCTCGCCCGCGTCGCCGAGCCCGAGCTGCAGTACGGCACGGACGAGGACACCTGGGGCCCGGACCCGTACGCCCGTCGCTACGACATGTCGAAGAACCCGCTGGACTACGCCAAGAACCAGATGGCCCTGGCCCAGCTCCACCGTGAGCAGCTCATCGACAAGTTCGTCAAGGACGGACAGAGCTGGTCACGCGCCCGGCGCGGGTACCTCATCACCCTCAGCCAGCAGACCCAGGCCCTGAGCATGATGTCCAACTGGCTCGGCGGCGCCCACGTCTACCGCGACAAGAAGGGCGACCCCAACGGGCGTCCTCCCATCGACGTCGTCGATGCCGACACCCAGCGTGAGGCCCTCAACTTCGTCATCGACAACAGCTTCAAGGACGAGGCCTACGGGCTCACCCCCGAGATCCTCAACCACATGACCGTGGACAAGTGGTGGGACGAGGACGGGATCAACTCGATCTTCGAGGACCCCACCTTCCCGATCCACGAACGCGTCCTCGCGATCCAGTCTTCCGCGATGACCATGCTCCTCAACCCCTTCACCCTCGGGCGCGTGCTCGACAACGAGGCCTTCGTCCCCGCCGACGAGGACGCCCTGACGCTCCCCGAGGTCATGAAGACCGTCACCGCCGCCGCCTGGACCGAGCTCGACAGCTCCCCCAACCGGCGCTACACCTCGCGCGACCCGATGATCTCCTCCTTCCGGCGGAACCTCCAGAAGGAGCACATCGAGCGGCTCATCGACCTGACCCTCGACGATGACACCACCGCCGCCTCCCAGAAGCCCATCGCCAACCTCGCCCGCATGCACCTGCGGGACATCAAGAAGAAGGTGGACGGCGTGCTGGGCAACGGCGGGTCCGCTCGCCTCGACGACTACACCCGCGCCCACCTCGAGGAGGCCTCCGTCCGCATCGACAAGGCCCTGGATGCGCACTACATCGCCAACATGATCGACGGCGTGCCCACCATCAACCTGGGCAACCTCTTCGGCGCCCAGCCGCAGGACGACTGAGTCCGCCAGAGAATCTGAACCCCTGCGGGCGGGCCCCTCGGCCCGCCCGCTTTCTTTTTCTCCCCGCTACCATCGCCCCGTGAGCGACCAACCCTCCATCGGCGTGCTGCGCCACCTCGCCCGCTCGGGCGGCACCATGCTCACCCGCTGCCTCGGGTGCATGGACAAGATCATCGTGCTCAGCGAGGTCCACCCCGCCGCCCTCCGCCACACCAACCCCGTCTGGCAAGCGCACGAATGGTTCGGGCTCATCTCCCCGGGAGAGCGCGCCGCCTTTGAACGGCCCGGCGCCAGCTTCGTCGAGTTCATCACGCTCGCCGAGCAGCGCGCCCGGCACAAGGGCAAACGCCTCGTCCTGCGCGACTGGGCGCACATCGACTACATCGGCTTTCCCTACGCCCCGCCCACCGGCCGGGCGACGCTGCTCGAGACCCTCGCCCCGGGCTTCGAGGTTCACCAGGCCGTCACGGTGCGCCACCCACTCGATCAGTGGCTGAGTCTCAACACCCTCGACGTCATCCGGGGACGGCTGACGCCGGAGGCGTACCTCGCCGGCGTGCGCACCTTCGCCGAGCAGGTCGCCGGCGGACCCTTCACCCGTTTCGAGGACTTCACCCGGCAGCCGATGATCGAAGCGCGCACGCTCTGCGACCGGCTGGGCGTTCCCTTCGACCCCGCCTTCATGACCCGCTGGCACGCCTACGAGAAGGTCACGGGCGACCGGAAGGAACACGCCAGCCGCGCCAGCGGTCGCAAGCAGATCACCCCCCTCGAGCGGCGCCCCGTCGAACCCGCGTTGCTCGAGACCTTCCGTGCCAGCGAGGACTATCGCGTGTCCTGCGAGCGGCTCGGGTACGAGCCCTAGGCGGCCAGCCGCCGGTCGTACCCGTACGCCCCCGCGTGCTCCCCGAACCAGGTGTCGAAGAACTCGTCCAGGCCCGGCTCGATCTGATCGAGGGACTGCCCCGACGCGCCGCACGCGAAGAAACGCGCGCCGTCCGGCCTTCCACGGGCCAACAGGCGACGCTGCTCGGCGGCGCGCAGCCGTTCGAAGTCTGACTTGGCCACCGCCCGCCGAATCATCGCCGGCGTCGCCCGCCACCCGAGGAAGTCGATCATCCGGGTCAGCTCGCGCGCGGCGTTCTGGCGCAGATCCTCGTAGCGCACCGTGAGCACGGGGAAGGGTGTGCGTCCGGTCCAGCTCTCGACGTTCTCGCGCCACGTCCCGTACGCCCCCAACGCCCACGCGGGGTCCCCCCCGGTGCGCACAAACCGGCGCGCGTACTTGGGCGCGGAGAGGTTGGCGCACAGCACGCGGCGATCCGAGGCCGCCTGGCGGAAGGGCATGTACCGGATGCACGAGAGGAGCACGTCCCGCGGGTCGCGCATCACGTAGATCGCCCGGTCGGTGCGCTCGAGGAGGGGCAGCTCGGGCGTCAGCCGATGGTGCGTCTTGACCAGGAGGCCCTCGTCCGAGTCCAGCCGCGGATCGTTCTCGTCGACCCGTCCAACTGGGGGGATGTGGGCGCCAAGGTCATCGACCTGTTCCACCGACGCGCCCATCGCGTGGGCAAGCAGAAAGCGAACCCAGGTGTTGCCGCTCTTGGGATATGACGCGATCCACGTGACGCTCATCGGGCCCTCCGTTGCCGGCGTCCGGAGGGTTCATCGGCAGGGCGGCGGGGTCAGTTTGAACCGTATCCGAAGCGGGCGGGCATATCGCCCAGGGCCGCGTCGAGCATCGCGTCCAGACCCGGGGCGATCGCCTCATCGAGGGATTGTCCGGTCAGGCCCTTGTTCATGAAGAAGACACCCTGCCGATTCGTGCGGGTGTCCCCGAGGAAAAGCCCGTCCTTGCGCTTCGGGTCCGCCTTCTCGCGGATCTCGATGGCGCGGAGCGAATCGAAGGAGGAGGCCTTGATCGCCCGCTCGAGCGCGTCGTCCTCGATCTCCAAGCCCATGAACTCGATCGCGTCGCGCATCACACCCATCGTGTCCGCCTTGAGGTCCTCGTACCGGATGGTCCGGACCGGGAAGGCGTCGGTCCCCGTCCACGAGGCGGCGTGGGAGGCCCATGTCCCGAACTTCTGCTGTTTCCAGGTCGGGTCGCCGCCGGCGCGGATGAACATCTCGGCGTAGGCCTTGTCGCTGAGCTGCGCGGGCGTGACGCCGTTGAGGCGCCGGTAGTTGAGCGCGCTGAGCAGGACGTCGCGCGGGTTGCGGATGATGTGCAGCGCCCGGTCGGTCCGGGCCAGCTCCGGGTGGGCGTTGCTGAGTTCGAAGTGGGTCTTGGCCAGCAGGGGACCGCCCTGATCGGGGGAGGCCAGGCGGTCGTCGGGCAGTCGCCGGTGCATGTCCGGGATGCGTCGGTTGACGTCGATGGAGCGCTCCGTGGGCCCGTAGAGCGCGTTGGAGAGGATGAAGCGGACCCAGGTGTTGCCGCTCTTGGGGTACGAGGCGAGCCAGGTGATGCCCATGGGAAGTCTCTCTCGGCGCGCTCAGGCTCTGGAGGTGAGCCAGTCGGTGAACAGCTGGTGATAGGCGTCCTCCAGACGCCGCGTGAACCCCTCCGCGTCGCAGAGCGCCGATTCGGCCATGCGTGTGCGCATCGAGGCGCGCAGCTCGGCGAGGCGCCCGGGGTCGCCGGCGAGGGCGACGCCCCGCTCGACAAAGTCCCCCGGGTCCGAGGCGATCAGCTCCGGGCGACCGATTGCCGAGAGCAGGCTTACCCCCACGCGCGAGGCGTGGCTCCCCCCCGCGAGGGTGAGGACGGGCACACCCATCCAGAGGGCCTCGCAGGTGGTGGTCGTGCCGTGGTAGGGGAAGGACTCGAGCGCCAGGTCGATCCGGGTGTACAGGTCGAGGTGCTCGCGCATGGAGGGGATGTGCGCGATCAGCTCGACGCGCTCGGGGGCGACGCCCCGCTCGCCGAGCATCGACTCGATGCGCGCGCGCAGCGCCGGGGTGTCGAACCCGCGGTTCTTCAGGATCAGGCGCGAGCCGGGGACGCGCTCGAGCAGGGCCGCCCAGGCGTCGAGCGTGGGGGGGGCGAGCTTCTTCAGGTCGTTGAACGACCCGAAGGTGACGTGCCCGGCGCGCAGAGCGGGAGGCGGGGAGACGGGCTCCCCGGGCGCGGGCGCCTCGGGCGGGGGGGCGTAGCACAGGAAGCAGGGGTCGAGGCGGACGAGGCGCTCGGTCGCGAGGGCGTCGGCGCCCGGCTCGGGGTCGGTCTGCGCGTCCACGAGGCGCGCGTCGATCCGGGTCAGCCCCGTCGTCGCGGGGTACCCGAGGTAGGTGACCTGCACGGGCGCGGGGCGCATGGCCAGGAGGGGCAGCCGGTGCCCGGAGAAGTGCCCCGAGAGTTCAACGAGCACATCGATCCGGTCGGCGCGGATCTTCTCGGCCAGCGCCAGATCGTCCATCGCGCCCGCGTCGCGCCACACACCGGCGCGTGTGCGCAGTCGCTCGGTCATGTCGTCGGGCGCCAGCGTTGTCGAGTAGCAGTACGACTCGACGCGGGCCGGATCGTGGGCGGCGAGGATCGTCTGCAGGAAGTACGCGACCGAGTGGCGGCGCATGTCGCGCGAGAGGTACCCCACCCGCAGGGGACGCTCGGGGCTGGGATCGTTGGCGTGGGCGGTGAAGGGGCGGACGGAACGCTCGAGCAGCTCACCGAAGCGCTTGTGCGCCCGGAAGGTGTCCTCCGGCGTGGCGCGGTGGTCGTAGTTGAGGGCCAGCGCAAGGGTGTCCCAGGGCAAAACGCTCGAGGGGTCAAGGCGTGTGGCCTCGCGCAGGGTGTCCACCGCCTCGGCGGCCTCCCCCCGGTCCAGATGCAGCAGCCCCAGGTTCACCCGGCTCTCGGTGTGGTCGGGACGCAGCTCGACCGCCCGGCGCATGGCGTGCAGGGCGTCGTCCAGCCGGTCGGTGTGCTGCAGGCAGGCGCCCAGGGTCATGTGCGCATCGGGCTGGTCCGGGTCGATCGCGATGGCGCGTTCGAGCTTCTCCGCGGCCTGGGCGCTCTTGCCCGAGAGCTGGAGCAGCTTGGCGTGGGTGACGAGCACATCCGCCCGCCCCGGGGCGCTCGCCTCGGCGCGCTGGGCGAAGAAGAGGCCCTGGTCGATGTTCGAGAGCTGTGCGCACAGCAGCGCCCCCAGGTTGTTCGCGTCCGGGTCGGCGGGCTTCTTGGTCAGGTACCGACGGATCAGCGCGAGCGCCTGGTCCGGGCGCCCGTGCTGGGCGTGCGTGACGGCCTGCTGGAGCTGGGGGCTGGGCTGGGCGCTTCCGGGGGGCACGGGCAGATCCTAGTGGCTCACCCGCTCACGCCAGAGTGAGCGAAGGGCGGCGGCGAACGCGCGGGCGTGGTCCGGCGCGTCGCAGAGGGGTGAGCATCGCATCTGCTCACGCCGTGCGAGACGGGCGGACCGCAGGCGGGCGGGGTCGGCGGCGTGCTCGCAGGCGATCTCGACGAACCGCTCGGGGGTGTCGGCGGTCAGCTCGTCGAGCCCGAGGGCGTGGTTGATCGAGGCGCCCACGCGGGCGCTGTGCCGGTCCCCGGCGAGCGTCAGGGTGGGCACGCCCATCCAGGCGGCCTCGCAGGTGGTGGTCGTGCCGGCGTAGGGGAAGGTGTCGAGGGCGAGGTCGGCGCGGTGGTAGCTGCCCAGGTGCTCGTCGATGGGCTTGAGGTGCCCGATGAGCTCGACGCGGGCGGGGTCGATGTCGCGCTCGCGGAAGAGTGCGTCGATGCGCGCGCGCGAGGCGGGCTCGTCCGCGCCCCGGTGCTTGAGCAGGAGGCGGGTCTCCGGGCGGGCGCGGAGGACGGCGCTCCAGAGATCGAGCGTTGTCGGGTTGATCTTCTGGATGGTGTTGAGGCTGATGAAGGTCAGCGGCTCGCCCTCCGGTCGGGGTTGCACGTCGGGCGCGCGCGCATCGGGCTGGTAGCACAGGAAGCACCGGTCCAGGCGGACGAGGCGTTCGGTCGCCAGCGCGTCGCAGGCGTCGGTTGCGGGGTCGGTGATCGCGTCCACGATCCGGGCGTCGATCCGGGAGAGCCCGGTGGTGTTGGGGTAGGCCAGGTAGGTGAGCTGCAGGGGCGCCGGTCGGGCGGCAAGGATGGCCAGGCGCACGCCGGCGGTCAGTCCCATGCACTCGATCAGGACATCGATGCGGTCCTTGCGGATCTGCTCGATGACGCTCTTGGGCGGGGCGCCCGGCAGGTCGCGCCAGTGGGCGCAGGCGGCGCGGATGCGCCGGGTGAAGTCGTCGGTGATCGGCCCCATCGAGTAGCAGGTGGTCTCGACCGAGGCCGGGTCCAGGTTGGCGATGAGCGGCTCGAGGAAATAGGCGCAGGAGTGGCGGTGCAGATCGCGTGAGAGGAACCCGACGCGCAGCGGGCGTTCGGGATCAGGGTCCGGATCGGGCGTCTGGAGGGGTGGGGTGGCGCGTTCGAGGGCTCGCCCGAAGGCGCGGTGGGCGTCGCGGATGTAGGCGGGGGAGGCCTGGTCGGTGTAGTTGAGCGCGGAGGCGAAGGCCGCGAGCACTCCCGGGGCGTCGGGGTGACGCATGGCGAGCGATCCGATCAGGGCGATCGCCTGGCGGGCGCGCCCGGTCTCGAGCAGGGCCGAGGCGTGCGCGAGGGCGTGGCCGGGGTTGCCCGGTTCGAGTGCGGCGGCGCGCCCCGCGGCGTCGGCGGTGGCCTCGGGGTGACCCACCGAGGCGTGGGCCGAGGCGAGGGCGGCGAGGGCGTCGGCGCTGCGCGGGTGGGCGCCGGCGAGCCGCTCGGCGCGGCGCAGGGCCTCATCATGCCGCTTCAGGGCATGCAGGGCGCGGATCCCCAGCAGACCCGTCTCGAGCGCGGGGGCGCGGTCGGCGGCGAAGAGGGCCTGCTCGGGCTGATCGGCTCGGAGCAGCGCCTCGGCGAGCACGGCGGCGATGGCGGGGTTGCTCGGGTCTTTCTGGCTCAGTCGCCGGGCCTGGGCGATGGCGTCCTGGATTCGCCCGGCCTCGAGCGCAGCACGGGCGCGCTGGGCGGGGTTTGCGCCGGGGGATGGGGCGGGTCGGCGGGCCAACTCACGCCTCCACGAGCCGTCGGGAAACAAAGCGTCGGGCCTCGGCGTCCGCTTCGAGCGCATCGGCGAGGGTGTTGAGCGGGGCGTCGCCCAGCTCGTCGAGCGCCGCGCCGGCGAGTTCGGGGATGGCGCCGAAGGGGAGCGTCGCGTCCGGGCTCAGGAAGGCTTCGACGGCGGCCTCGTTGGCGGCGTTGAAAACCGCGCCGGCGACACCGCCGCGCTCGATCACCTCATGGGCACGGCGCAGCGCGGGGAAGCGGTCGAGGTCGGGCGCCTCAAAGTCGAGGCGCGAGACGGTGGTGAGGTCGAGGCGCGGGGCGGGCGCCGCGGCTCGCTCCGGGTGGGTGAGCGCGACCTGGATGGGGGTGCGCATGTCCGTCGTGCCGAGTTGGGCGAGCATGGAGCCGTCGTCGCACTCGACGATGGAGTGGACGATGGACTGCGGGTGGACGATGACGTCGAGCTGCGGGGCGGGGGCGGCGAAGAGCCAGTGGGCCTCGATGAGTTCGAGGGCCTTGTTGGTCAGGGTCGCACAGTCGATGGTGATCTTGGGGCCCATGTCCCAGGTGGGGTGGGCCAGGGCCTGCTCGCGGGTGGCGTTGGCGATGCGGTCGGCGCTCCACTGGCGGAAGGGGCCGCCCGAGGCGGTGAGGATGAGGCGTCGGACGCCCGGCGTGAGGGCCTGGAGCGGCGGGGTGGCCGCGGGGGTGGGGGAGAGCCCGGCCAGGGCCTGCCAGATGGCCGAGTGCTCGGAGTCGAGGGGGAGGAGGGCGGCGCCGGATTGGCGCGCGGCGCGGGTGACCAGGGCGCCCGCGGCGACCAGGGCCTCCTTGTTGGCCAGGGCGATATCCACGCCCTTCCGGGCCGCGGCGAGTGTGGCGGGAAGACCCGCCGCGCCGACCATCGCGGAGACGACCAGGTCCGCCTCGATGTCGGTGACGAGCGATTCCGCGGCGGCCTCGCCCCGCCTCCACTGGGCGGGGGCGTCGATGCTCTCGTCGGCGAGGGCGATGGCGCTCACCCCGTGCCGCTCGGCCTGGGCGCGCAGCGCGTTGGCGTTGCGTCCGGCCGCGAGGGCGACCACCTCGTAGCGCACGGAGGACTCGCCCCGGTCGGCGAGGGTGTTGAGGTGTTCAACGACGTCGAGGGTTTGCGCGCCGATGGAGCCGGTGGAGCCCAGGATGATCAGGCGGCGTGTGTCCGGATCGGGCATGGCCTGGGTCCGTTAGTCGTCCTTGGAGATGTTGGAGAGTTCGCTGGCGCTGAGCTTGCGCCGGCCGCGCCCGTAGAGGGTGCGCGGCTTGGGCTTGGCTTCGGCCTCGGGCTTGGGCTCGGGCTTGGGTTCCGACTTGCGTTCGGGCTTGGGCTCGCCCCCGCTGGCCTCGCCGTTGTCGGCGGTGGTCTTCTTGCGGGAACGCCGGCGGCGGCGCTTCTTCTTGGGTGCGCCGTCCGGGTCGTCGGACGTCTCGTCGCGCTCCCCTTCGGGCTCGGACTCGCGCGACTCCCGGGCGGGGGCGTCGTCGGGGGCCTCGGCGTGCTGATCGGCGCCCTCCTCCCCCGGGGCCTGCTCGCCCGAGCGTGAGCGTCGGCGACCACCCCGGCGGCGGCGGCGTTTTTTCTTGGGGGCCGCGTCGTCGGACTCGGCGTTGGATTCGTCGCCCTCATCGGTCGCCGACGAGCGATCCTCGGAGGAGTCCTCGTCGTTGCGGGACTCGCTGTCGTCGCGAGACTCGTTGTGGTCGGAACGGGCGTCGCCTTCGGAGGTGTCGGAGGACTTCCGCCGTCGGCGTCCACCCCGTCGGCGCCGGCGCTTCTTCTTCGTGGGCGCGCCATCCTCGTCGTCGTCATCCGAGAAGAACTCGAACTCGACGCCCTCCTCCTCGGCACGCGCGATGGCGAGTTCGGCGGTCGCCTGAACGCTGGCGGCTTCCTCGGCCTCCTGCTTCATGTCGGCGGCCCAGGTGTCGTCTTCCTTGGAGAGGTCCATGTCCTCCCACTCGACGACTTCTGGCTTCTTGCGCCGCTTGGGCAGGCGTTCGACGTCGATGTCGGCGCCGGACTCGTCGTAGGCGTAGATCGCGACGCGATCGGGCGGGAGTGTTTCGCTGACACGGACGTCCATGGTCTTGCCGGAGGAGATCTCCAGTCGCGTCATCGCGGCGCGGCTCTGGCTGAGCAGGGCGCCGGCGACACGGGGCGAGACGACCAGCTCGACGCGGGCGACCTTGTCGCGGTCGAGCACGTCGGCGAGCTGGCGGAGGGCTCGGGCGGCGACGGACTCGGGGCGCTGCAGGAGCCCGCGTCCGCGGCAGGAGGGGCAGGTGGAGAAGTGGAGGGACTCCTGGCTGCCGCGCATCCGCTGGCGGGTCAGTTCGAGAATGCCGAACTGGGAGATGGGGAGGACGGTGGTGCGCGCCCGGTCGTTCTTGAAGCGGTCCTTGAAGCGGTTCTCGATCTCCTTGCGGTGGGAGGCGAATCGCATATCGATGAGGTCGCAGACGACGAGGCCGCCGAGGTCGCGGAGGCGGAGCTGTCGGCAGATCTCGTCGGTGGCTTCGAGGTTGGTGCGGTAGGCGTTGGTCTCGGCGTCACGGGCGGAGCGGGACTTGCCGGAGTTGACGTCGATGGCGACGAGGGCCTCGGTCTCATCGATGACCAGGCGTCCGCCCGAGGGGAGGGGAACGTCGCGGGAGTGGATCGTCTCGATCTGGTCCTGGATGTCGAAGGCGTGGAAGATGGGCGCCTTGCCGGTGTAGTGGATGAGCTTGGCCTGCGTGCGCGGGGCGACGATCTTGAGGAAGCTCGCGGCGCGTCGGACGGCGGGCTCGTGGTCGATGGTGACCGAGGAGACGTCGGAGGTGAGCAGGTCGCGGATGGAGCGGACGAGCAGGTCGGACTCGGAGTAGAGCAGGCGCGGGCGGCGTCCGGCCTTGCGTCGCTTCTCCATGTCCTTCCAGAGACGCTGGAGGTAGGCCAGGTCGCGCTTCAGCTCGGTCTTGGTCCGTCCCATGCCGGCGGTGCGGAGGATGAACCCGAAGCCCTCGGGCAGATCGAGGGAGTTGAGGATCTCCTTGGCGGCGCGGCGTTTGTCGTCGTCCTCTTCCTTGCGGGAGACGCCCACGCGGTCCATGTCGGGCATCATGACGATGTAGCGCCCGGGGATGGAGAGGTAGCTGGTGAGCGTGGGGCCCTTGGTGCCCACGCCCTCCTTGAGGACCTGGACGACGATCTCCTGGCCGCGCTTGAGGCAGTCCTGGATCGGCGGGCGGGAGCGACGGGGGATCTTCTTGCCGACGCGTTCGGTGGTGTCGCTGTTCTCGCCGGGGAAGTACTGGGGGTGGAGGTCGGAGACGTGGAGGAAGCCGTTTTCCTCGACGCCGAAGTCCACGAAGGCGGCCTGGATGGCGGGCTCGACGTTCGTGACCTTGCCGACGTAGATGTTGTTGACGCGGGAGACCTGCGTGGTGGGTTCGGAGAAGAACTCCTCGAGGCGTCCGTCTTCGACGATCGCGACGCGGCACTCTCCCCCGGGGTCGTAGTTGATCAGCATCCGCGTGTCGGTCGTCTTCGCCGACGGCTTGGGGCCGGCGTCTTCGGCCTCGGGCGCGCTGGTGGTCTTCTTCTTGCGCCGCGTGCGTGACTTCTTCTTCGCGGTCTTGGGCTCGGGCTGGTCGCCGGACGCCTGATCGTCCTCGCCCTCGGGGCGGGACTCGGGCTCAGGCTGGGGCTCGGACTCAGCGTCGGCGGGCGCCTCCTCGGGGGCGGCCTGGTCCTCCGTCTCGGCGGGCTCGGCGCGTTTGGGCGTGGTCTTTTTCTTGCGGGTGGTCTTCTTGCGCGTGGACCGCTTCTTCTTGGTCGCGGGGGGCGCATCGGTGGTCTGCTCGGGCGCGTCGGCGACCGGGGAGTCCTGGGGCGTTGATTCGGGTTGGGTTTCGGGTTGGGCGGAAGATTCGAGGGTCTGGTCGTCGTTCACAGGTCCACCTTCATGGAGCTGCGATGGGGGCGGGAAGCGCGTGCGGCGCGCGATGGGTGAGTCGCCCGGACCCGGAAGGGGCGGGGCGGATCGATCGCGTGCTGGGGTGTCGCGTATGGGCGCGCACGGGCGAGTTCGCCTGCATCGTGCGGCGTTCCGGTTCGCCGGTCGGGTCTGGGTGTCGGGGCCCACGTGAGGGGGCGCGTCCGACGGTCCTGCCCGGTTGAGGTCGGCGGCCGGGTGGCCGCAATGTTCATTGTCTCCGAGGGCGCCCGGGCGGTCGTGAGCCGCTCACTCGGGATCCTCGACGGACCGTCCGTCGAAGGCCTCGGGGACGAGCTTTCGTGTCCTATCGCGGAGGAAGGCCGAAGCCTCGGTCTCCGAATCGAGGGAGATGGCCTTTTTGGCCAGTCGCTCGCACTGTGGGATGGACAGGCTCCGGATCAGGCGTTTGATCGGGGGGATGTCCGAAGCGGTCACTGAAAGGGTACGCACGCCGAGGCCCAGCAGCAACGCGGCAAACTCGGGCTCGCCGGCGGCCTCGCCGCAGCAGGAGACGGGGATGTCCGCCCGTCTGGCGGCTCTGGCAACGTCTCGGATGAGCTTGGTCACCGCCGGATGGGCGGGGTTGTAGAGCGGGGCGACCCGCTCGTTGGTTCTATCGACTGCCAGCGTGTACTGGACCAGATCGTTTGTCCCGATGGAGAAGAAATCGGCCTCCTTGGCGAAGGCGGGGGCGAGGATGGCGGCGGAGGGGACCTCGACCATCATCCCGATGGGGATGTTGGCGTCGAAGGGGGCGCCGGCCTCGTCGAGGTCCTCCATCGCGTCATGGACGAGCATCCGGGCCTGGCGGAACTCGGAGATGGAGGTGATGAGGGGGAACATGATCTTGACCTGGCCGTGGGCCGAGGCCCTGAGGATGGCCCGGAGCTGGGTCTTGAACATGTCCAGGTTCTGGAGGCAGTACCGGATGGAGCGGAGGCCGAGGAAGGGGTTGCGCTCGGGGACGCGGGCGCGCTCCTGGGTGTACTTGTCGGCGCCGAGGTCCACGGTGCGGATGGTGAGGGGTTTGCCCTCGAGCTTGCGGAGGCAGGCGGTGTAGGCGTTGAAGTGGGTTTTCTCGCTGGGGATGTCGGGGCTGGTGAGGAAGAGGAACTCGGTGCGGTAGAGCCCGATGCCGTCGCCCCCCTGGGTGAGGACCGAGTCGACTTCCTCGGGGAACTCGATGTTGCCGAGGAGTTCGACGCGGGCGCCGTCGGCGGTGATGGCCGGCTCGTCAACAACCTCGCGCAGGGAGAGGCGGTAGGCGGCGTCGCGTTCGCCGGCGCGCCGGGCGCGTTCGATGGTCGCCTCGTCGGGGTCGAGGATGAGGACACCTCGGTCGGCGTCCACCACGACGGTCTGCCCCTCGTCCACAAGGTCGGTGGCGGTCTGGGCGCCGACGACCGCGGGCAGGGCCAGGGCGCGGGCCAGGATCGCGGTGTGCGACGTCTTCCCCCCCAGATCCGTGACGAAAGCGACCACCTTGTCGCGGTCGAAGGCGGCGGTCTGGCTCGGGGTGAGGTCCTTGGCGACCACCACGGTCTGGGCGCCCATCTCTTCGAGCTCGTCGAAGCGGGCGCCCAGGAGCTGGTCGAGCAGGCGTCGCCTCAGGTCTTCCAGGTCGGAAACCTTGGTCGCGAAGGTGGGGTCCGCCTTGGCGGAGAAGAGCGCTATCCAGTCCTTGAAGACGGAGTGGACGGCGTATTCGGGGGTGACCAGCTCCTCCTCGATGCGCTTGCGGATCTGCCCGGTCAGGTTCGGATCGCGCAGCGCCCCCTTGTGGAAGAGGAAGATCTTGGCGGCCTCGGCGCCCATCTCCTTCTCGGCGGCGCGGTGGAGATCGTCGATATCGGCGATGGCGCCCTCGACGGCGTCCCCGAAACGGGCCAGCTCGTGGGCGAGGCGGTCCGGGGTGATGGGGCGACGGCGCACCCTCCGTCTGGCATCGCTGACGATGAAGACGACGCCGACGACTACGCCAGACGAGACCGGGATGCCCTGGATGACTTTCATGGCACGGTCCGAGGTGGCCAGGGCGGGTGACGCTCGACCGGGCCGGTTCGGACGCGGGATGGTAGGGGATCGCCCGGGGTGGCGCATGTGGCGGGCGGATTTGGGGATTCGGCGGGCGGGTTGACTTTCGGGGCTTCGGGTGGTCTGATTGGGGATCGAAGGGGCGTCGCGATCGTGAGCGACGGCCCGAGGGGGAGAGGCGGGCGACGCCCGCGACCCCACGGAAGACGGCAACATATGTCCGCAAAGACGCTGACCGGCATCCTTGAATGGCCGGAGCGCGCCGAAGGTCGTGTTCGTCAGATGAGCGACCAGGCGACCGTGCTCCAGAGCGCCGATGACCCGTTCGTTCCCGTGGCGTTCGGGGACGAGCTGCCCCTGCGCAACGGGCTCGAGGTCACGGTGGAGGTGGTGGAGAAGCTCAGCCGGCGTCGTCGCCGGGGGGGCAAGAACAAGCCCGCGCCCCGCAAGCCGCGCCCGGTGGTGGACCGCTTCATCGAGATCGAGGGGATGGAGCCGGAGGCGTTCGCGGAGCAGAGCAAGAGCTTCGAGGACCTGACGAGCATCGACCCGCAGCCGATGCTGACGCTGGAGTACGAGGGATGCCCGCCCTCGTGCCGCCTGGTGGACCTGTTCTGCCCGATCGGGCGGGGGCAGCGCGGTTTGATCGTCAGCCCGCCCAAGGCGGGGAAGACGACGCTGCTCAAGGACATCACCCGATCGCTGCTGATCAACCACAAGGACCTGCACGTCATCCTGCTGCTCGTGGACGAGCGTCCGGAAGAGGTGACGGACTTCAAGCGCGCATTCGTGAAGCGCCCGGGCGACGAGGCGTGGGACAAGCCCTGGGACCCCGACCGCGTGCAGGTGATCGCGTCGAGCAACGACCACGACGTGGAGCGGCACATCCAGATCTCGACGCTCACGCTCGAGCGCTGCAAGCGGATGGTCGAGGCGGGCAAGCACGTGGTGGTGATGCTCGACTCACTGACGCGCCTCGGGCGAGCGTTCAACCGCTCGAACAAGCACGCGAGCAGCGGGCGGACCATGTCGGGCGGCATCGACTCGCGGGCGCTCGAGGTGCCCAAGCAGATCTTCGGCGCCGCCCGGAACACCGAGGAAGCCGGGAGCCTGACGATCCTGGCGACCTGCCTGGTGGACACCGGGAGCCAGGGCGATCAGGTGATCTTCGAGGAGTTCAAGGGCACGGGGAACATGGAGCTGATCCTGGACCGCAAGGTCGCGGAAAGGCGGCTCTTCCCGGCGATGAACCTCGCGGCGAGCGGCACACGCAAGGAGCACCTGCTCCTCGACGAGCAGACGTTCAAGACGGTGACGGCCCTGCGCCGGCGCCTGATGAGCATGCAGGCGCCCCAGCAGATCGAGCAGCTGCTCGCGGCGCTGGAGCGGATGCCGACCAACGCGCAGCTGGTGGGCAGCGCGGGGGGGTGAGCGCTTACGGGCAGCCCTGCCCGAACCAGGTGAGGAAGGCGAGCACGTCGGCGAAATCGAGTGTGCCGAACGGCTCGGCGAGGTCGGCGTACACGCCGAAGCTCCCGAAGGCGGTGAGGAACGCGACGACATCGGCGAAGTCGAGCACGCCCAGCGGCTCGGCGCAGTCGGCGGGGTTGCACCCGGGGTGCGGCGGGACGGGAGCGGGGCGCCCGTAGAGCTCGAGGTGCGTGGACGTGTACGGCGTTTCCAGGCCCGGGGCGCACGTGACCCCGGCGAAGAAGAAGGTGCCGATGTAGTCGGCGGGGTGCTCGGGCGGGCAGCTCGGGCCGTTGGCGTAGTTGTCGGCGTTGTCGAAGAGGCCGACGGCGTCGGCGGGGTGGGGCGGGGTGTCGCCCGGGTTGCCAAGTTTGGCAGCGGAGCTGACGAAGCCGACGAAACCGCGCTGGGCCTGGGGGATGGCGGATTGATCGAAGCGGACGCCCCACGAGAAATCGTGCAATCCGTTGCTGTCGAGATCGACGTACGTGGGGGCGCCGTGGATGGAGGCGCCCGAGTACCCGGTTCCCGCGTCGTCGATGCCGTCTGAGTCGCTCAGCTCGAAGATCCGCGAGGGCGAGTCCTGGGCGAGATTGATGACCAGTTCGTACACCGCGCCGACGCCCGGGGGGAGGTTTCCGACGGCGCCGGGCAGGTCGGTGATCTCGAGTTCGATGACGCACTGTCGCTCGTACCCGGGCACGTGGGCGCCGAAGCCGTCGTCGTGGTCGGCGAAGTTGAGGTAGAGGTTGAGGCCGGGGACGCCGTCGCCGATGCCGTCCGAGTTCAGGTCCACATCGGGCACGTCCGTGCCGTACATGAAGCGGACGCAATCGATGACGGTGTCGGGATGGTGGAGGTCGGCCCAGAAGTTCATCCAGTTACCCTCGCAGGGGAAGGTGGCGTCGCAGGAGGCGCCGAAGAGATCACCGATCCCGTCGCCGTCCCTATCGCCCTCATCGACGATGCCGACGGTGATGCCGGTGAGACAGGGGTCGGTGTTGTCGTTGATCCAGACGGGCGGGGAGTCGGAGCGGTGCTGGGCGTTCCAGGGGTGGACGGCGCGTTCGCCGGTCGCGAGGTTCACGTGGATCTGAGCGACGGGCACGCCGCGGACGAAGCGGGGCGCGGCGGTCTTGGCGAGCGCCGGCGTGGCGAGGCCGGTGACGAGCGGGAGCAGCAACGGCACGGTGTGTCGGTTCATGCGGTTGACTCCTTGTCAGCTCCAGAGCATGGTGGATGATCCGACGGACGAGCGGTTCCAGATCGTCCAAAATCGGCGCCCCCCTGTGGGGAGGGATCACCGGGTTCGTGCTGGTTGACGCGGTCGGTTACGGGCAGCCGTTCTCGAAGGCGGTGAGGAAGACGAGGATATCGGAGAAGTCGAGCGTGCCGAAGGGGGCCGCGAGGTCCGCGGCGGAGTCTTCCTGCGAGAAGAAGGTGATGAAGGCGATCACGTCGGAGAAGTCGCGCACGCCGCAGGGCGGGACGTAGTCGGCGACGTCGCAGGTGTCTGAGCACAGGGAAGCGGCGTCTCGACCGTGCAGCTCAATGAACGACGACGCGTACGGGTCGCCTCCCGCGTCGCAGCTGAAGTTGGGGAAGAAGGTGCCCCAGTCCAGGATGGTCGTGTCGGGTGGGCAGGACGGGCCTGTGCGGTAGGTGATGGGCTCGATGTACGTGCCGAAGGCGTCGGCGGAGTGCGCCGGAAGATCGCCGGGGTTGCCTTCCTTTGGAGACGCGGTGACCACGCCGACCACGCCTCGCTCGGCCTGAGGTATGCCGGACTGATCGACGCGCACCCCCCACGAGAAGTCGTGCCCGGGGAAGGCGTCAAGGTCGGAGAACGTGGGGGCGCCGTAGATCGCGCCTCCCGAGTGCCCGGTCCCGGCGTCGTCGATCCCGTCGGCGTCCCCAAGCTCGAACACGAGCGAGGGGGCGTAGAGGCCGAGATCGATGACGACCTCATAGACCGCGACGAACCCTGGGGGGAACTGCCCGACCATGCCGGGCAGGTCTTCGATGCAAAGTTCGATGATGCACTGGCGCCCGGACTCGACGGACTCTGCGCCGAAGCCATTGTCGCGATCGGCGAAGTTGATGCAGATGTCGAAGCCGGGAACGCCGTCGCCGATGCCGTCGGAGTCGAGATCGACGTCAGGAATATTGGTCCCGTAGCGGATCACGATGCGATCGATCACGGCGTCGGAATGATGCAGATCGCCGACGTAGTTGTACCAAGCGCCCTCGCAGGGGAGGCTCAACCCGCTCACGCAGTCCATTCCGAAGTACTCGCTGGCCCCGTCGCCGTCGGTGTCGGGGTCGTCGAGGATCCAGACGAGTTCACCCGTGAGGCACGGGTCGGTGTTGTTGTTGAGCCAGAGGGGGTTGGAGGCGCCGCGGGTTGAGGTTCCCCAGGGCATGGCGGTGCGGGCGCCGGTCGAAAGGTCGATCTGGATCTGGGCGACGTTGACGCCACGGACGAAGCGGGCCGGCTCATCGCCGATCTGGGCGTGAGTCGACGAGGCGATCCCGGCGGCGGCAAGGAGCACGATCGGTGAACAGTACATGTAAACCTCCTGCGTTGGCGCCCGGTGAAGCCGGGCGTGCGGGTGTGAGCGGCGCACGGGGTCCGACCCCGGCGTGCAACATCTCTGGAACCGCTCCCATCGAGCCCGAGAGAACCCCGGGTCGGGGGCCGATCCGTCCCCGGGTGGGCGGAGGTTTCAGGCTTGTTTCGAGCGCCCCCCATGCGGGGGGGTCTGGCGTGCGTGGACCAGTGGGGGACGGGGCGTCCGTTCCGGGGCCGGATCGCGAGTCATCTGTGGCGCGCCCCACAGTTGATACGTGCCCGCGTTGCATGCGTCTGTCCTGAGAGCATTGTGGTTTCATCGTTTGTCGCTGCTGATGGCGTATTGTGCTTGACCGCGGCGGAGGGGGGGGGGTAGGGTGCGCGTGCAGGGGGTTTCTTCGTTATGCGAGGAATGCATGTGATCGCGGTGTCGGTGTTCGGGCTGTGCGCTTTGTTGTGCCGGGCCGCTCCGGCGGACGAGGCCAGCGACGTCAGGGCATGGCTCGAGGCGGAGTTCGAGCGGTCGCGGGCGCACATCACGCTCGGGGATGTTCGGCTGGACTTCCGCCGGGTCTGGCCGCCGCTGCTCTCGGATGCCGAGTTGGAGGCAATGGAGCGGCGAGTGGAGGGGCGCCCGGACCATCCGGATCGGCGCGTGCTCGAGGAGGAGCGACGCCGTCGCGCCGGAGAGGCGTACGAGGACTTCAGCGTCTGGTACCCGAGTGAGGGTGTCTTCCGGATCAACAAGACCATGCCGACGCGAGAGACGCTGGGGTACACGGACCAGGCCTCGACGCCTGAGGGAAGCTCATGGTCGATGACGCCGGCGCAGCTCAATGTCGTCACGAAGGGGCAGGCGCCGCCGGGGTACGACTACGCGGGCTCCGAGAGCACGGTCGCCCATTTCGTCAGCATGTTCCGGTTTGGGGGAGTCCGGAAAGCGCCGGGAGTCGAGATAGAGATCGAGGATGTGCAAAGGTCCGGCGGGGAGTCGTACACGGCCGAGGTTCGCTTTGAAACTGAATGGGGGGCGACCCGGTTCCGGTACGACCTGCGTTGGGACGACGGATTGGCCCGAGGATTCGTGACGGAACGGATTCTGGTCGGCGCCGAATCAGAGGACTTCGCCGACCAGATCGGCTCAGGCGCCCGCTACCGAGATTGGCGGATGGATCCGACGCTGGGCGAGTTCCTCGCGGGCCGGATTGAGCGGCTTTCGGCCGGGGGAAGTCTTGAGGAGGTCCTGACGCTGTCGGGCGCTGAACAAGAGCCCCCCGGGTTTGTCGAAAGGGTCACCGCCGTGCCCGACGTGCGGGGTGATGATCCGATCCGCGGCGGTGTGACCGTCACGTCGGTTTACGACCATCGCAAGGGAAAGGAACGAGCGTACGAGATGAGTCCCGAGAGGGAGGCCTTTGGGGAGTGGTCACTCTCGGCCCGTGCAGAGCGGGGCATGCGCTGGGCGGGCTGGCTGACGCTGGTCGGGCTGGCACTCGCGCTCGTGGGCTACCGAGTTTGGAGGTCGCGCGGGGTGGGGGCGTGAATGATGGCCCTGAGCAATCGTTCACGGCCGACTGTTCACGGGCCTCGGGGAGTTCGTGTCGCGAATGGGATCCGGTCCCGAGAGAACGCAGACCACAATGTCATTCGGAGCATTTCATCATCGCGTGTGTGGCCTGGCTCCCGCATTTGTCGTCGTCGTGATTGGCGCGTCGGGAGTTCTCAAGCTTGCGGATACACCTGCGTTCTTTGAGACTCTGGGTGGATGGACGGTGATTCCCTCTCAGTTGCGCCCGGGTGTCGTCTTCGGTGTGCCCGCCATGGAGGTCGGTGTCGCTGCGGCTTGGCGACTCGGGTGGCGTGGCGTTGCCCAGGCGGGGGCCGCGGCGCTACTCATACTTTTCAGCGCCGCGTACCTGCTTCAACTCAGCGTGGCGGAGCCAGCGAGTTGTGGGCGCCTGGGCGTTCTCGCGAGGTACTCGGACACGCTGGATGAGAGCAGGTTGTTGTTGTTTCGCAACGCCGCATTGCTGCTTCTGCTGGCAACCCCTCGAGTTGTGTCTGGGATTCGGTCGCCCGCCCCCATCGGCGGACGGAAATCGCAGCGCGGGCGCGGTGCTCATCGGCGGGGTTTCACGCTCGTCGAGATGGTCCTGAGCGTGGCGATCATCGTTCTGCTGATCGCGCTGCTCCTGCCATCGCTCTCGGGCGTGCGCCGACGCGCGTGGGACACCAAGAGCATTTCGAACCTGCGTCAGCACTCGCTGGTGTTTGGGGCGTACGCGTCGGATCACGCGGGGTATTTCCCCTTCTTCACCGACCCGGACGCGACCTGGACGGTGCTGCGTGCGGGCGAAGAGTCGGTCGTCGTGCCCTATTTCGGCGCCAGCCCGTATTGGAAGTACGCCCTGGCGCCCACGTACTACCAGAGGAGCGTGTTCGACCCGGTCTTCTCTACCCCGGGACCCGGGGGGGGCGCCTACTACCGGTACGCCTCGTGCGCGATCGCGCGCCCAGAGTTCTGGCGCGAGGAGACCCGCACCGGGCCGGAGCAATGGGGGCCGGTGCTCGTCGCCGCGACAAGCTTCCCGGCCCAGAAGGGCCAGCTCTGGGCGCCGCGCGAGAACGGGGAGGAGGAGGTCGGCTTCATCGACGGGCACGCCGAGGCCTTCGGTCCGGGGGAGCTTCGCCGGGGGTACCGGGGGGGTG
>MRWG01000852.1_pt1 | contig 24763 bp, 19 predicted proteins | sample 1013341 | NCBI WGS metagenome assembly MRWG01 (sample SAMN06117577, study PRJNA244670) | biofilm metagenome | biome: Water; feature: Cathode Biofilm; material: Biofilm; isolation source: microbial consortium enriched at the cathode of a solar microbial fuel cell | place: USA: District of Columbia ... | reverse complement strand
ATCGGGCTCGTTGTCGGGATCGCAGTCGGCAGCCTCTTGAGCCCGGACGCAGATCTGGTGAGCCGCCACGCCGCCAAGGCGATCAGCAACTGGCTGGCCCTGCCCGGCCGGCTGTTCCTGAGCCTCATCACGATGGTGCTGGTGCCGCTGGTCTTCGTGTCGATCCTGCAAGGACTGATATCGCCGCAGAACTCCGAGCAGCTTCGCAACATCGGCCTGAAACTGGCGGCCTTCATTCTTGTCACCACGGTAGGCGCCGCCATCCTCGGCGTCGTTCTGGCCCAGGTGCTGCAGCCGGGCAGCTACGTAACCGGCTTCGAGGCGGTGCGAACCGTCCCCAATGTTGCAGACCCGCAGAGCCGCCTGCCGCTGCCGGATTATCTGGTGAATCTCATCCCGGTAAACCCGGCCAAGTCGATTCTCGACCAGGACATGCTGGCCATCGTCATCCTGGCGATTCTGCTGGGCGTCGCCTGCCGTCAGGTGGCGCCGCAGCGCCTCGCCCCCTTCCTGGGGTTCTTCCAGGGGCTGCTGGAGATCGCCATGCTGATCGTCAAGTGGGCGATGTACCTCACGCCCTATGCGGTCTTGGGTCTCTCGGCGCAGCTCATTGCCGAAGTCGGCTTTTCCTCCATCACCGGCATGTCGCTCTACATGCTGACGGTCATCCTGGGCCTGGCCGCGGTCCTCGTGCTCTATCTCGTGCTGGTGACCATCGTTGCAGGCCAAAACCCCTGGCTCTTTCTAAAAGCCATCGCCCCGGTGCAGTTGCTCGCCTTCTCTACCTCCAGTTCCGCGGCGGTGATGCCGCTGTCGATCGAGACGGCGACGAGCAAGCTGAACGTGCCCGCGAGCCGGGCCGATCTCATCATTCCCTTGGGGGCAACCATGAACATGGCGGGTACCGCGCTCTACCAGGCGATCGCGGTGCTCTTCCTGGCACAGATGGTGGGCATCGAACTGACAACGGCGGAGATCACCACGGTTGTGGCCACCCTGGTGCTGTCATCCATCGGCGCCCCAGGGACTCCCGGCGTCAGCATCGCCATCCTCACCACCGTGGTCGCCAGCCTCGGCGTCCCGACCGACGGCATGGTGCTGATCCTCGGCGTTGACCGCCTGCTCGACATGTGCCGCACGGTGGTCAATGTCACCGGCGATCTTACGGCCTGTGCCTTGTTGCGCCCGAAGTGGGCCGAGGAAGCGGCCGCGGCGGAAACCCTTACCTAGGCCCCCTGTCCCTGGGTCTCCCATTGCGGCCCTCAAAAAGCCAAAATGACCGGCTTTTCTCGGTTGGAGGCGCTTTGCGGCTGGCTGGCACGCCTCGCTGGCAACTTCGCCATGGATTGCCGGAGCGCCGCGGGTTATATCGGTCAGGGAATGAACTTTGAGTTGATATCAAAGACAGGACCGCGGCAGCCGGCCCCGCGTGGCGGGTGGGCCGTGCGTCTCATCAAGGGTCTGGCGCTGTTCCTCGCCCTGGCGCTCGCCGTGCCGGTCCTGGTGGCAGTGGCGCCGGCGCCCTCTGCGCTGGCCCAGCAGAGCCTGCACACCCCCGAAGACGTCGCCGCCAGCCGCGGCCGCGTGCTCGACGACCACCGCTACCAGACCGAAAAGCCGGAACCCGAGGTTGCGCCGGAGGTCGAGCAATGGACCATTCCGCCCTGGCTGGTGAAGACCATCCTCTGGACCCTGGGCGCCGTGGTCGCCGCCATCATCCTGTTCTTTCTCTTCAACCTGGCCCGCGAGCTGCTCGAAAGCCGCCTCGGCATCAAGCGCAGCCCCAAGGCGCCAGCGGCCGAGCCGGCCAAGGTGCAGGCGGTGCCGCCGGCCCAGCGCGAGGCGGAGCACCGCACCCTGGCGGAGGCCGACGCCCTGGCGGCCGAGGGGCGCTTCAGCGAGGCCATCCACCTGCTGCTGCTGGTCGCCATGGAGCGCCTGCGCCGCGAGCTGGGCCCGCGCGTCGCCCCGGCCATGACCGGCCGCGAAGTGCTGCGCCTGAGCGCCATCCCCAGCGAAGCCGCGGCGCCGCTGACGCGCATGGTGTCCCTGTCTGAGATCAATCACTTCGGCGGGCGCAGCGCCAAGGAGCCCGACTACCGCAACTGCCGCGACGACTTCCTGCGCTTTAACGGCATGGAAGGGGCGCCCGCATGAGGAATTGGGCATGAGCAGCCAGGCGCCAGGCGGCGACGCCTTTTCCCTGCGCGCGGTCATCCTGCTGATCGCCGCCGGCCTGATGGCCTTTACCGCGGCGGCCCTGGTCGCCATCTATGCCGACCCGCAGACCGAGGGCACCTACGGCACCAACGCCTATTCCTACTCCGCCATCGGCCACCGGGCCTGGACCGAGATCCTGCAGGACCTCGAGGTCCCGGTCCTGCTGAGCCGCAACGACTCCGCCGCCAAGGCCTATGACGGCGATGGGCTGCTGGTCCTGGCCCAGCCCTACAGCAGCGCCGACGCCCGGGAGTCCCTGGAGCTGATGTTCGACACCGACCGGGTGCTGCTGGTGCTGCCGCGCTGGTCCGGCTATCCCGGCTACGAGAACCGCACCTGGATCAATGTGCTGCGCGAGCTGGAGCTGAAGGACGTCGAGGACATCCTGCACATCGTCGACGAAGACGCCTCGATCGTGCGCAGCGAAGAGACCCCGGAGTGGCGCCGCATCGCCTGGGACAGCACACCCAGCCTGGGCGGTGCCCAGCTCATCAAGTCCGACACGATCACGCCCATCGTCCACAGCGACGCCGGCGTGCTGCTGGGCGAGTACAAGATCGGGGATACCACCGTCTGGGTTCTCTCCGATCCCGACATCATCAACAACAGCGGCATCGACGAGGGCGACAACGCCGTCTTCGCCGTGGCCATGGTCGACGCCCTGCTGCGCGGCGGCGGCGCGGCGGTCTTCGACGAAACCGTCCACGGCTTCACCCTCTCGCCCGATCTCTGGAAGGCACTGCTGAGCTTCCCGCTGAACCTGGCGGTGCTGCAGGGCCTCTTCGCCGCCGCCATCCTGGTCTGGGCCGCCGTCGGGCGCTTCGGCGCGCCGCTGCCGCCGCGCCCGCGCCTCAAGGCCGGCAAGCAGGTGCTCATCGCCAACACCGCCAGCCTCTTCGAGTACGCCGGCAATCTGGCCGACATCCTGCGGCGCTACCACGAAACCTGCCTGCGCGACCTGGGCCGCCATATGCACATTCCCCGCGACATCCGCGGCGCCGCCCTGACCCAGTGGCTGGACCAGGTCGGCGGCGCGCGCGGCACCAGCGAAAGCTACAGCGAGGTGAACGGCGCCGTCGCCGCCGCCCTCGACGGCCCCTCTATCGCGGTACCCGCCCTGTTGCGCGCGGCACTGCGCCTACACCGTTGGAAACAGGAGATGATTCATGGACATAGAGCCGATCCAAACGGTCTGCGACCGGGTGCGGGAGCAGGTTCGCAAGACCGTGGTCGGACAGGACGCCGCCCTTGACCTGATGCTGGTGGCCCTGCTGTCGGAGGGTCATGTCCTGCTGGAAGGGGTGCCCGGCACCGCCAAGACGCTGCTGGCGCAGTCCTTCGCCAGGTCGGTGAACCTCGACTTCGGGCGCATCCAGTTCACGCCCGACCTGATGCCGGGCGACGTGCTTGGCACCAACCTCTTCAACTTCCAGACCAGCGATTTCAAACTGACGAAGGGGCCGGTCTTCACCCAGATCCTGCTGGCCGACGAGATCAACCGCACGCCGCCGAAGACCCAGGCGGCGCTGCTGCAGGCTATGCACGAGCGTGCCGTGACCATCGACGGCGCGACCTACGCGCTGGGCGACGACTTCATGGTCATCGCCACCCAGAACCCCATCGAGCAGCAGGGCACCTATCCCCTGCCCGAGGCGCAGCTCGACCGCTTCCTCTTCAAGCACATCCTCGACTATCCGGCGCGCGACGAGGAGCGCGCCATCGTCGCCCGCCACGGCCACCGCACGGTCATGCCGGACCTCGCCAATTTCGGCCTGGAAGCGGTGGCCGACAGCGCCACCCTGGCGGACATCCGCAAGGTGATCGCCAGCCTGCGTCTTTCCGACGAGCTGATCGACTACATCGTCGACATCGTGCGGGCGACGCGCGAGCACGAGTCCCTGGAGTTCGGCGCCTCGCCGCGCTCGGCCAACATGATTGCCACCGCCGCGCGCGCCTTCGCCGCCATGCAGGGCCGCGACTACGTGATCCCGGACGACGTGAAGTTCATGGCCCTGCCGGCTCTGCGCCACCGCGTCGTGCTGGCGCCCGGCGCCGAGATCGAAGGCCTGGTCGCCGATACCGTGATCCGCCAGGTCCTCGACCAGATCCCGGCGCCGCGATGACGGGAACCTTCGTCTCAAGGCGCGTTGGGGCGCCGCCCTGCGTGCTTCGAGACGCCCGCTGGCGCGGGCTCCTCAGCATGAGGTTTTATCTTTCTGCCACAAAGTATCTTCCTCATCCTGAGGAGCCTGGCCGCGCGAGAGCGCGGGTGGGCGTCTCGAAGGACGCACAGACACAGCTGCAGCCTTGCTCCTCAACCAAGACCGGAGCGGCCGCATGATCCGGCCGACGCCGCGCGCCGTGGCGGCCTTCGCTGCCGGCATCCCGCTGGCCTTCGCGCTGCTGCTCGCGGACCCGGACCTCTGGCCCTATGTCCCGGCCTACCTCTTCCTCACCTGCTTCGCCCTGCTGGCCGACGCCGGCCTCGCCCTCTCGCCGCAGCGTCTCAACGTCCAGGTCAATTTTCCGCCGACGCTCTACATCGGCGCGCCGGAGGATTTCCTGCTGCGCCTGGAGCCCACTTCGCACCGCCGCCCCGCGGTCGAGCTGCTCTGCGACGTGGACGAGAACCTGGAACAGCCGCCGCGGGTGCTGGCGCCGCTGGACCCGGAAGAAGACACCCTGGTGTCCTTACCGCTGCGGGCCAGGCGCCGCGGCAAGGCGCGGGTCGAACGCCTGTGGCTGCGCTGGAAGGGGCCGCTGGGGCTGGTCTACCGCCTGCGCATCATCGAGCTGGGCAAGGAGATCGCGGTCACACCCAACACCAAGGCGGTCAAGCACACTGCCCTGCAATATGCCGACCCCATGGCGATCTTCGGCATCAAGCCGCAGCGCCAGCAGGGCGAGGGCTCGGAGTTCGAGGCGCTGCGCGAGTACGTGCCCGGCCTCGACCCCCGCTCCATCGACTGGAAGCACTCCGCGCGCCACATGAACCTGCTGTGCAAGGAATTCCGCAGCGAGCGCAACCACCAGGTCGTCCTGGCCTTCGACACCGGCCACCTGATGAGCGAACCGCTGGAGGGCCTGACCAAGCTGGATCACGCCGTCAACGCCGGGCTGCAGTTGGGCTACATCTCGCTGCGCGCCGGCGACCGCATCGGTGTCTACGGCTTCGATTCCCGGGTGCGCCTCTTCAGCCAGCCGACCGGCGGAATCGGCACCTTCTGGCGCCTGCAGCACGCCGCCGCGGAGCTGGACTACAGCAGCGACGAGACCAACTTCACCCTCGGCCTCTCCTCCCTGGCCGCGCGGCTCGACCGCCGTTCCCTGGTGATCCTGCAGACCGAGTTCGTCGACACCATCACCGCCGAGCTGATGCTGGAGAACGTCGAGCGCCTGGCCGGGCGGCACCTGGTGGTCTTCGTCTGCCTGCAGGACCCGCAGCTTGAAGCCACGGTCGACGGGGAACCGGGCAGCCTCGACAGCCTCGCCCGCTCGGTCATCGCCGAGGAGTTCCTGCGCGAAAGGCGGGTGGTCTTGGAGCGGCTGCGCCGGCTTGGGGTACACTGCCTGGACGTGCGGGCCGACCAGATCGGCCCGGCGCTCATCAACCGCTATCTCGACATCAAGCGCCGCGAGCTGATCTGATGGAGACTCGGAGGAACAGATGATTTCCACCGCCGACGCACCCCGGCACCATCATCTCCGACCGTCACCCTCGGGCTTGTCCCGAGGGTCCAGGGCAACCGCCGAGAAAGCCGCCCTGGATGCTCGGGACAAGCCCGAGCATGACGATAGAGGACAGGCCCGCTAGCATGGAATCCACCCCGGCATGAGCGCCCCCAAAAGTACCCTCAAGAGCTACGAGTTCCGGCGCGAGCGGGAAAAGAGCTGGCGCGAGCTGGAGGACATGGTCCGGCGCGCCGAGAAACGCGGCCTGAAGTCGCTGCCCGCCGAGGACCTGCTGCGCCTGCCGACGCTCTACCGCGCCACGCTCTCCTCCCTGTCGGTGGCGCGCGCCATCTCCCTGGACCAGAACGTCCTGAACTACCTGGAGAGCCTCTGCTCGCGCGCCTATTTCCAGGTCTACGGCCCGCGCGCCAGCCTGCTGGAGCGGATCGGCAGCTTCCTGCGCTACGGCTTTCCCGGCGCGGTGCGCGATGCCCGCGGCCCGATCCTGCTGGCCACGGTATGGATGGTGCTGGGCATCGTCATCGGCTTCCTGCTGGTCCAGGGCAACGCCGACTGGTACTACACCTTCGTCGGCTGGGACATGGCCAGTGGCCGCACGCCCGCCGCCTCCACCGAAAGCCTGCGCAACGGGCTCTACGACGGCGCCGGCAGCGCGGCCGACAGCCTCTACATCTTCGCGACCTACCTCTTCTCCCACAACGCCGGGATCGGCATGTTCGCCTTCGCCCTGGGCTTCGCGCTGGGCATCCCCACGGTGCTGCTGATGTTCTACAACGGCCTCACCCTGGGCGCCTTCCTGGCGCTCTACGATTCCCGTGGCCTGGTGTGGGACCTGGTCGGCTGGCTCGCCGTACACGGAACCACGGAGCTGACGGCCATCGCGCTGTGCGGCGGCGGCGGGCTGGTGCTGGCCAGCGCCATCATCTTCCCCGACCGCGAGACCCGGATGGAAAGCCTCGCCCGCCGGGGACGCGCCGCCGGCACCCTCATCATGGGGGCGGTGCTGATGCTCTTCGTCGCCGGCCTGCTGGAAGGCTTCGCCCGCCAGCTGGTGACCGACATCACGGCGCGCTACGCCATCGGCGGCACCATGCTGGTCTTCTGGCTGAGCTACTTCACCCTGAGCGGCCGAGATCCGAGTGGGAGGGAGCGGCGCTATGACGACGACTGACGCCGCCGCTCAAAGTCCACAAGGGCCGCCTCAAGACCCCAAGACCCCCGGCGTGGCCCCGAAGGTTCAGGCCCGCGGCCGCAGCGAGCGCCGCATCCTGACGCCGGAGGGCGTGCCGCTGATCTTTCAGCTGGCCGAGCGGGGCGAGCGTGCGGCGGCGGTCATGATCGACCTGGTGATTATGGTCATCGCGCTGGTCGTCTTCGTCATGGCCATCGCCTTCACCCTCTCCGAGTTCGGCATCGAGGGCGCGGCGATCGGCCTGGCGATCCTGGCATCCTTCCTCATCCGCAACTTCTACTTCATCTTCTTCGAGCTGCGCTGGCAGGGCCAGACACCCGGCAAGCGCGCGCTCGGCATCCGCGTCATCGACCGCAAGGGCGGCTACCTGCGCCCCGGGGCCGTGTTCTCGCGCAACCTGCTGCGCGAGGTGGAGCTGTTCCTGCCGCTGACCCTCATCTTCGGCGTCGACGTAGGCGGCAGCAGCGGCTGGGTCAACCTCCTGACCCTGGGCTGGGTCGCGCTCTGCCTGCTGCTGCCCTTCTTCAACAAGGACCGCCTGCGTGCCGGCGACCTGGTGGCCGGCACCTGGGTCGTGTCCTCGCCCAAGGCGCTGCTGCTGGACGACGTGGCCGCCGGCGCCCAGCGCGACCCAGGAAGCGTGAATGGGGGCAGCGCCGTGGTGCTGGACCCCGAGTTTCCCTTCACCCGCGGTCAGCTGGAGATCTACGGCATTTACGAGCTGCAGACCCTGGAGGAGGTGCTGCGCCAGCGCGGCCCGCAGAGCGGCGAGACCCGGCGCGAGGTCGCCAAGCGCATCCAGCGCAAGATCGACTGGGCGCACGGCGACGCCGCCGCGAGGAACGACATCGAGGCCGAGCGTTTCCTCAAGGCCTTCTACGCCGCGCTGCGCGCCCATTTGGAGGCGCGCATGCTGTTCGGCGAGCGCCGCGAGAACAAGTTCAGCGGCAAGACGGGACCGAACGGCAACGGCGGCCCGTCCGGAAAGAACTAGTCGAAGACCGCCGCGAGCTGCGCCGTGCTGACGCCTTCCTTGGCGACGCGCAGGTCGTGGTAGGCCACGGCCAGCAGCACCGCGAGGAACACGGTGGTGAAGAGTTGTAGCGCCAGATCGACGATTGTGCTGACCGTGGCGCCCACAGTTCCGAAGAACACCATCACCAGGCCAACGACCATGGAGATAATCATGGTCACCAGCGCCGTACCGATGAAGGCGATGAGGAGAAGGCCCAGCAACCGCCACCGCGAGCCTTTGGTGAGGGCCCGGCTGCGCGAAAGGCTGGCGAGGACTCCCGGGCCTTCCACCATCACGACCGGTATGGCGACGCAGAGCATGAGGGCAACGATGATTCCCGGCACGATCAGCAGGATCGTACCGATCCACACCAGGATGGTGGTGATGATCGCGACAAGGATAATCGGCAGGATGCGCCTTAGGGCCTGCATCAGAGAAGCGGTCATGGACGGCTTCTGGCCGTGTAGATGCTGCACCGTGCCGTAGACCACCGCACCGGTCAGCAGATACTGCATGGCCATCATTATGACGAAGGAACCGAGAATGGTGATCGCAAAGCCCGGGCCGATCTCCGGCGGCGGCGCGCCGGTCGCCGGATCGTAGCTGATCAGCGACATGTAGGTACTGCCGAACAGCAGAAAGATCAAAAGAACCCCGGGCACCATGACGATCAGGCCCAGGACATTGAAGGAAACAAAGTTCGCAAAGAACGTCGAGAGGGCTCGCTTCAGGCAGGTGCCGATCTGGAACTGATGCCCAGCCATCGTCGTATCGGTCATGTCTGGATTTCCCCGCGCAAGATTCCAACAGTAAGGAAGCGCGCTGACTGCACTGCTTCCCCGATGACCCCGCATTCATGATAGCGCAAATGCAATCTGTGATCGATAACTATGGGGCCAACTACCCCTTTTAAGGAATTCGCGCCTGGACTCCCGGAAGAAGCCGGCTCACCCCGCCACGGCCGCAGTGATGTGCTCGGCGAAGGCGCGGGTGCCCAGCGCGCCGCCCAGGTCGGGCGTGCGGGTTTCCGGCCTGGCGAGGGCGGCATCCACGGCGCCGTCGATGGCCCGCGCCGCCTCGCCGTAGGCCGCCAGGCCGCGCCTGTCGGCGATCCAGTCCAGCAGCATCGCCGCCGAGAGGATGAGGGAGGACGGGTTGGCCCGGTCCTGCCCGGCGATGTCCGGAGCCGAGCCGTGCTGTGCCTGGGCGCAGCAGAGGTCGTCGCCGGCGTTCACCGAGCCGGCGAGGCCGAGGCTGCCCGACAGCTCCGAGGCCAGGTCGGAGAGGATGTCGGCATGGAAGTTGGTGGCGCAGATGACATCGAAGCGCTGCGGTTCGCGCACCAGCAGCGCCGCCATGGCGTCGACGATGACCGCGTCGGTCTCCACCTCCGGAAAGTCCGCCGCCACCGTGCGGCAGGCCTCGAGGAACAGGCCGTCGCTGAGGCGGAAGGTGTTGGCCTTGTGGATCAGCGTCACCTTCCTGCGGCGCTTCATGGCCAGCTCGTAGGAGCGCCGGGCGATACGTTCGGAAGCCTTGCGGGAGATCTTGCGGATCGACAACGCCGTGTCGGCGTCCGGCATGAACTCGGCGCGCCCGGCGAACATGTTGCGGTCGGGATAGAAGCCTTCGGTCGCCTCGCGCATGATCACCAGGTCGAAGTCGCCGCCCTTGGCCGGCAGGCCGGGCCGGCTGCGCGCCGGGCGCACGTTGGCGTAGAGGTCCAGCTTGCTGCGCACCACGCCGGAGATGTTCACCCCGCCCTCTTCCGGGGCCGGATAATCCAGGTGGGAGATGGGGCCGAGGATGATGCCGTCGCTGGCCCGGGCGCGCTCCAGCACACCTTCCGGCATCGTGGTGCCGTGTTTCGCCAGCGCCTTGAGGCCGATCTCCGCCTCCTCGAAGTCGAGGCCGAGGCCGAAGCGCTTGTCCGCCGCCCGCAGCACCTGAAGCGTGGCCGCGGTGATCTCCTCCCCGATGCCGTCGCCCGCCATGACCAGAAACTTCACCGCTGCCGCCCTTCCTTCACTGCTGAAATCAGGGCGGCACTATAGAGGGCCGGCGGCCAGGGCTCTAATCGAAAACGGCCACCGTCTCGCTGAATTCCAGGCCGTCCTCCAGCTCGGCGAGCTGCTCGTGCATGGCGACCTGCGCCGCCATAGGGAAGAGGCTCAGGAGCGGTCCGCCCAGGAACAGCAGGCTCAGCGGCAGACTCTCCATCTGCGTCGGGTCGGGCTGCGCGATCAGGAAGTAGATCAGCGCGACGAGGACCAGCGGAATGCTGACCAGGAAATAAACCAGAAGGATGCGCAGCCGCGAGCCGGAGGTCAGCGCGGCGCTGCGCACGAAGCAATCCAGCACCCCGTCGTTGTCGACCGCGGCGCAGGGGAACACGAGCGCGAGAACCAGCGCCAAGACGAGGGCGATGAGCATCGGGACCAGCGCCGCCAGCGGCATCACTTCGCCCAGCACATCCATAACAACCGTCAGAACGGTCGAGCCGACCGCGAAGACGATGGCGACGCCGAGGATGGTCGGCGTCCGCTCGAAGGCGTCGCCCAGGGCCGTGAAGACCGTCCAGCTCTCCTCCTGGCGGTCGCGGATGAGGGTCCAGACCATGACCGCGGCGACGAAGGCGCCGAGCACGGTCTCCACCACCGTCAGCAGATCGTTCTGCCAGCCGGCCGTGGCCAGGACCTGGCCAAGCTCGCTGTGCCCGCTCATGAGGCTGTAGACATACCTCGGCAGGAGGGTCAGCCCGCACAGCAGGTAGAAGGCCGGCAGGTGCCGCAGGCCCAGAAAGTAGGTGGTCCCTACGGCCTTGAATACACCGAGTTTCATCGAAACGGCTCCTTCCTCGCAAACGCGCCATCCGCGCGACGCCGCCGGGAAGGACCGTCCCCGCGGCAGGCCCTGAAGCCTGCCACCTGGACGTTAATAAAACACAACCAGGAGTGGACGGTATTTGATGGAGTTTCGCCGGAACGCGCGGCCTAAACCGCCTTGCTGTAGCGCCCGCCGGCACCGAGATAGGCGTCGAAGCAGGAGGCGATGAGGCGCACGGCGCGCTTGCCGTCGTCGGTGACCTGGACCTTGGAGCCCTCGACCGTCACCAGACCGTCGTCGGCCAGCGGGACCAGGCGTTCCAGGGAGTCGGAGAAATCGAAGCCGGGCCGCCCGTGCGCCACGGCCTGATCCCGCAGATCCACGGCGAAGCTGCACATGAGGGACTGGATGACGTCGCGGCGCAGCCGGTCTTCCGGCGTCAGGCCGACTCCCCGGGCCACCGGCAGGCGCCCGGCGCGCAGCGCCTTGGCATAGGCGACCATGTCCTTCTCGTTCTGAACGTAGCCGTGCGGCAGGGTGCCGATAGAGGAGACGCCGAGCCCCAGCAGCACCTCCGCCTGATCGGTGGTGTAGCCCTGGAAATTGCGGTGCAACCGGCCTTCAGCGGCGTAGCGGAACAAAGGATCGTCCGGCAGGGCGAAATGGTCCATGCCGACGGTGCGATAGCCGCGCAGCAGCAGGATGTGCTCGGCCGCCTCGGCCTGGGCCAGGCGCTCTTCCGCGCCGGGCAGGGCCGCCGTGTCGATCATCTTCTGGTGCTTTTTCATCCAGGGCACGTGGGCATAGCCGAAGACCGAAACCCGCTGCGGGTGAATGTCGGCGGCGAGAGAGGCGGTCTGCTTCACGTCCTCCAGGCTCTGGTGCGGCAGGCCGTACATCAGATCGAAGTTCAGCGCCCCGATGCCGGCCGCGCGTAGGGACTGCGCCGCCCCCGCGGTGGCCTCGAAGGACTGCACCCGGTTGATGGCTTCCTGCACATGGGGGTTGAAGTCCTGCACGCCCAGGCTGGCGCGGTTGATGCCGGCGACGGCCAGTGCTTCGGCCTTTTCCGCCGTCAGGTGGCGCGGGTCGATCTCGATGGCCAGCTCGGCCTCCGGCCGGAAGTCGAAGACCTCGCGCAGCTCGGCCATGACGGCCGAGAAATCCTCCGCCGAGAGGATCGAGGGGGTGCCGCCGCCCCAGTGCACACCAGTGACAGGGCGGCCCGGCCCCAGCACGCGGCCCAGCAGGGCGATCTCCTGCTTCAGCAGCCCGACATAGGCGGCGATGCGCTCGTAGTTGTTGGCCACCGACGTGTGGCAGCCGCAGTACCAGCAGAGCTGGTGGCAGAAGGGCACGTGGAGGTAGAGCGACAGCGGCGTGTCGTAGCGCAGCTCCCTGAGCCAGCTGCGATAGAGGCTGCCGCCCACCGCCTCGCTGAAGTGCGGGGCGGTGGGATAGCTGGTGTAGCGCGGCGCCTGGGCCTCGGCGAGGCGAATCGGGATGCTGGTCATGGCAGCAAATCTAGCCGCAGGGCGGGCCGGCGACATTGACCGAAATCAATGGCCCTGAAGAGCAGAAAATGGCGGAAATCCGCGGTTCCCAGGGTGTTTCCCCCTCATCTGCCCAAAACAACTGTCACCCTCGGGCTTGACCCGAGGGTCCATGTCGAGGCCAGACGTCTGACCCTCCCATGGATCCCGGCTCGCATTCGCTGCGCTCACTTGGCCGGGATGACGGACTGAGCAATGGGGAGAAGGTGCGAAGAAGCCACGCCTCCTCCTACCGCGCCCGCCGGTCCTCCCTGATCATGTCGGCGGCCTTCTCGGCGATCATGATGGTCGGGGAGTTGGTGTTGCCGGAGGTGATGGTCGGCATGACCGAGGCGTCGGCGATGCGCAGGCCCTGGAGGCCGCGCAGGCGCAGGCGGGCGTCCACCACCGCCCGCTCATCGTCCCCCATCTTGCAGGTGCCCACCGGGTGGAAGATGGTGGTGCCGATGTCCCCGGCGGCGCGGGCCAGTTCCTCGTCGCCGTCGACCTCGGCGCCGGGCTTGTATTCCTCCGGCTTGAAACGGGCCAGGGCGGGCGCGGCGCAGATCTTCCGGGTGAGACGGATCGCCGAGGCTGCCACCTGGCGGTCGCCCGGTGCGCTCAAGTAGGCCGGCTTGATCACCGGGGCGTCGCGGAAATCGGCGCTGCGGATGTGGATGGCGCCGCGGCTTTCGGGGCGCAGGTTGCAGACCGAGGCGGTGAAGGCCGGGAAGTCGTGCAGCGGATCGCCGAACTTGTCGAGGCTCAAGGGCTGCACGTGGTACTGCAGGTTGGGCGTCTCGCGCGCCGGGTCGGATTTCACGAAGGCGCCGAGCTGGCTGGGCGCCATGGAGAGCGGGCCGCTGCGCTTCAGCAGATATTCCAGCCCCATCATCGCCTTGCCGACCAGGCTGCTGGCGCGCTGGTTCAGCGTCACCGTGTTCTGCACCTTGAAGATCATGCGCATCTGCAGGTGATCCTGCAGGTTCTCCCCCACGCCCGGCAGGGCGTGTACGACGTCGATGCCGTGCTCCTTCAGCACCGCCGGGTTGCCGACGCCGGTCAGCTCCAGCAGCTGCACCGAGCCGATGGAGCCGGCGGCCAGGATCACCTCGCCGCGCGCGGTGATGCGGCTGGGCCGGTCCCCTTGCAGGAAGTCGACGCCGGTGACGCGGGTGCCGTCCAATACAAGACGCTCCGCCTGGGCGTGGGTGAGGACCGTAAGATTGGGCCGCTCCATGACCGGTTTCAGGAAGGCCTTGGACGTGGACCAGCGCACGCCGCGCTTCTGGTTCACCTGGAAGTAGCCGCAGCCCTCGTTGTCGCCGCGATTGAAGTCGTCGGTCGGCGGGATGCCGCTCTCCGCCGCCGCCTTGCGGAAGGCGTCGAGGATCTCCCAGGACAGGCGCTGCTCCTCGACGCGCCACTCGCCCGCGCCGCCGTGGAACTCGTCGCCGCCCTGGTAGTGGTCCTCGGAGCGCTTGAAGTAGGGCAGCACCTCGTCCCAGCTCCAGCCGGTATTGCCGAGCTGGCGCCAGTGGTCGTAGTCGCGGGCCTGGCCGCGCATGTAGATCATGCCGTTGATGGAAGAGCAGCCGCCCAGGACGCGCCCGCGCGGGTAGTTCAGCGCCCGGCCGTTGAGGCCCGGCTCCGCCTCGGTCTTGTAGCACCAGTCGGTGCGCGGGGTGTTCTGGGTATAGAGGTAGCCGACGGGAACGTGGATCCAGAACCAGCTGTCCTTGCCGCCGGCCTCCAGCAGCGCCACCTTGACGTCAGGGTCGGCCGACAGCCGGTTGGCCAGGCAGCAGCCGGCCGAGCCGGCGCCCACGATCACATAATCGAACTCCCCGGCGTCCTGCCGGGCACTCTCTGAAGGCATGCCCTCGTCCCCTCGCCCGCTTATGGCTGCGAATTTCAGACGAGAGGACTATAGCGTGCCGCTTCCGGGCGCGGAAAGCCTCAGCCGCCCTCCCCGGCGGCCTCGCGGCGGCGGGCCAGCGCGGCCATGGCGCGCGGGCCGAACATAGGCACGAAGAGCACCAGGGCGGCGATGATCAGGATCGAGAGGGTCAGCCCCCGCTCCCAGAGGAAGACCCAGCTGTCGTCGTAGATCGCCAGGGCGCGGCGCAGGTTCTCCTCCATCATGCCGCCCAGGATGAAGCCCAGCAGCATGGGCGCCATGGGGAAGTCCAGCAGCCGCAGCCCCACGGCGGCGGCGGCGAAGAGCACCATCAGCTGGATATCGAAGGTGTTGAAGGAGACGAAGTAGACCCCGATCAGCGAGAAGAAGACGATCAGCGGCAGCAGGATGTGCGAGGGGATCGCCAGCACCCGCGCGATGTAGGGGATCAGCGGCAGGTTGAGGACCAGCAGGATCACGTTGCCGATGTACATGGAGATGATGACCGACCAGAAGACCTCCGGGTTCTCCTCGAAGAGGCGCGGGCCCGGCTGGATGCCGTAGGACAGCAGCGCCCCCAGCATGACCGCCGTGGTACCGGAGCCGGGAATGCCCAGCGTCAGCAGCGGCACGAAGGAGCCGGAACAGGCCGCGTTGTTGGCCGTCTCCGGCGCGCAGAGGCCGCGCACCGAGCCCTTGCCGAAGAGGGCGCCCTTCACGGGGCCGGCCAGGCGCTGCTCGATGCCGTAGGCCAGGAAGGAGGCGATGGTCGCCCCCGCGCCGGGCAGCACGCCGATGAAGAAGCCGAGGATCGAAGAGCGCCCGACGACCGGCGCCATCTCCTTCAGCTCTTCGCGCGGGATCCTCATGGAGCCGAGATTCTTCTGTGCCTCCATCTCGCGCACGCGATCGGCATCGCTTTTCGGCTTGAGGATCGCCATCAGCGCCTCCGACAGCGCGAAGGTCGCCATGGCCAGCAGCAGGAAGGATATGCCGTCGGCCAGGTCGATCTGGCCGAAGGTGAAGCGCGGCACGCCGACGCCCTTGTCGGTCCCGACGGTGGAGAGCATGAGCCCCAGCACCGTCATCAGCAGCGCCTTGATCACGTTGCCCTTGCCCGCGAAGGCGGCGACGGCGGTGAGGCCCAGCACCATGAGGGCGAAGTAGTCGGCAGACTGGAAAGCGCGCGACACCACCGCAAGGGAAGGCGCGGCAATGAGCAGCAGGATGGCGGCGATGGTGCCGCCGGAGAAGGACGAGTAGGCGGCGATGGCCAGCGCCTTGCCGGCCTTGCCCTGGCGCGCCATGGGATAGCCGTCGAAGGCCGTCGCCACGGTGCCGGCGACGCCGGGCGCGTTGATCAGGATCGACGAGGTCGAGCCGCCGAAGATGGCGCCGTAGTAGACGCCGGCCATGAGGATCAGGCCGGTCGCCGGATCGAAACCATAGGTGATGGGGATCATCAGCGCGATGGCCGAAATCGGCCCCAGACCGGGCAGCATGCCGATGAAGGTGCCGACGAAGCAGCCGATCGCGACCATCAGCAGGTTGATCGGCGAGGCGGCGGTGGAAAGCCCTTGCAGGATGCCGTCGAGCATGGCCTCAGCCCTCCAGGAATTCGGGCCAGGGCGCGATAAAGACGCTCAAGACCTGGGTCATCAGCAGCCAGAACAGCACGACCAGAGTGATCGAGACACCGGCCAGCACCAGCCAGCGGCGCTCGCCCAGGACGAAGAAGCCGCCGGCCAGGAAGAGGCTGGTGGAGATGAGGAAGCCCGCCGGCCGCACGGTCAGGCCGTAGATCACCATCAGCAGGCAGATCAGCCCCGCCTTGCCCCACTGATAGCCCTTCGCCTCGACCTTGGCCCCGCTGCCCGGCTTGAGCAGCAGGATGACCGAGAGCACGACGCCCAGGACCGCCAGGACCTCCGGCGCGGTGCGCCCGGTGAAGGCGGCCTCGGCCTGGAACGGCAAAAGCCGGATATCGTCAATGCGCGACCAGTAAAAGATGCTGAAGGCCAGCAGCAGCAGCGCGCCGATGCGGTCACGGGTCAACATGGCAATCCCCCAACGAATGCCGGGCGTCGTTGTTCTTGGTTTCCCGGCAGAGCTCTCCGTTTGGAAAGCGGGGGCCGGAACCTTTGAGCTCCGGCCCCCTCAGGTACCCTAATGGAATTTCCCCTGCCGGAGAAATCCCTTTGCGGGAGGGTAACTCCTTACAGGAATCCGAGTTCCTTCATCAGATCACCGATCTGCTTTTCCTGGGCTTCCAGGAAAGCGGTGAACTCGTCACCCGGGTGGTAGATATTGACCCAGCCGTTGCGGGCGCGCACTGCTTCCCACTCCGGCGTCTCGTACATCTTCTTCAGGGCCTCCTGGTAAGCCACCTGCTTTTCCTTGGACAGGCCCGGCGCCCCGAAGAAACCGCGCCAGTTCACGAACTCGGTGCCCTTGGAGCCGGCCTCGTCGCAGGTCGGCACGTCCGGCGCCGCATCGACGCGCTGCGTGGAGGTGACGCAGAGGATGCGCACTTCGCCCTGCTTTGCCAGGTCGACCGCCTCGCCGAAGCCGGTGGAGAGCGCCTTGATCTCGCCCGACAGCAGGCCGGCCATGGCCTTGCCGCCCGCGTCATAGGGGATGTACTTGACAGCCGTCGCCTTGGCGCCGGCGCCCTTCATCACCAGGGCGGCAACCACGTGATCCATGCCGCCGGCGACCGAGCCGCCGCCGATCGCGACGTTCTTCGGGTCGGCCTTGTAGGCGGCGACCAGGCCCTGGAAGTCCTGGATTGCGGAATCATTGTTCACCACGATGGCCGCATAGTCGCCGATGGTCGAAGCGATCGGCGTCAGGTCGCGGAAAGACTGCGGAAAGACCTTCTGGAGCGAGCGGATGACGATCGGCGTGGAGTTCACCATCAGAGTGCCGTCGGCCTTGTCTGCGGTCTCGATCAGGTGGGCGATGGCCTTGCCGCCGCCGCCACCGGACATGTTCTCGAAGGAGGCGGTGCCGACCAGGCCGGCCTTGGTGAGAGCCTCACCGGTGCCGCGCGCCGTGCCGTCCCAGCCGCCCCCGGCGCCGCCGGGGATCAGGAAGTGCACGTCGTCGAGAACGGGATCGGCCTGGGCAACGCCAGCGCCGAGAGTGGCCGCCATGGCTGCGCCGGCGGCCGCCGCGATCACCGCACGGCGGTTCAAGGGAAACTTTCGCATTATTTCCTCCCAATGCATTATTGATGGGCATTCGCCCGTATTTGCCAGGATCGACCATAGCGCGGGAACCTGTCGTCAACCTGTCGCGCGCGAAGGCACAGGCTGCAGGGACGGGCGCAGCATGACCACGCAGCATGAATACAAGGTAGAATAAGCCCCGATGCGGCTGCTTTTGGTAGAGGACAACGAAGACCTGGGCGATGCCCTGGAACGCCACTTCCGCGCCGACGGCCACGCCGTGGACTGGGCGCGCACGGCCCCGGAGGCCGAGGACTACCTGCATGCCGGCGCCGGCGAGTACGACCTGGTGGTGCTGGACATCATGCTGCCGGGCGGCGACGGCCGCCAGATCCTGCAGCAGATCCGTAGCAGCGAAAGCGACCTGCCGGTGCTGGTGCTGACCGCCCGCTCCCAGGTTGCCGACCGGGTCCACCTGCTCGACCTGGGCGCCGACGACTATATGACCAAGCCTTTCGAGGTGGCCGAGCTGGACGCGCGCTGCCGCGCCGTGGTGCGCCGCCGCCATGGCATGACCCAGAGCCTGGTGCAGGTCGGCGCGCTGGAGCTCGACGCCGCCGCCTCCAGCGTCACCGCCGCCGGGCAGCCGCTGGACCTGCGCAGCCGCGAGCTGCGCCTGCTGGAAGTGCTGCTGTCCTCGCCCGGCCAGGTCTTCAGCAAGGCGCAGCTGATGGACAAGCTCTTCGGCCTGGCCGAAGACGCCAGCGAGAACGCCATCGAGGTCTACATCGGCCGCCTGCGCCGCAAGATCCACAATGGCGGCGTGGTCATCGAGACCGTGCGGGGCCTCGGCTACCGCCTGCGTGAGGCCACGCCCGAAGACGGCGACGGGAGTGGCGAATGACCGCTTCCCCCATGAGGTCGACCCCATGAGCACGACCTGGTCCCTGCGCCGCCGCCTGCTGGGCCAGCTGCTGCTGGTCTTCTCCGGCCTGGCCGTGCTGCTCTACCTCTCGGTCCAGGCGGTAGCCGGGCGCGCCGCGGATTCCACCCAGGACACCATCCTCGGCGCCTCCGCCATCGCCATCGCCGAGCAGGTGCGCGTCGCCGAGGGTGAGCTGACCGTCGACCTGCCCTACGCCGCCCTGGAGATGCTGGGCCTGGCCGGCGAGGACCGGGTCTTCTACCGCATCGCCACCAGCGGCGGGCAGCTCATCACCGGTTACGACGACCTGCCGCCCGGCGTGCTGCCGGAGCAGGAGGACACGCCGCGCTTCTTCACCACCAGCTACCGCGGCGACACCGTGCGGGTGGCCACCGCCCGGCGCTCCATCCTCACCAGCGACCAGCGCGAGACCGTGCTGATCACCGTGGCCCAGACCCGCGAGGCCTTCGGCACGCTGACCACCAACATTGCGCTCTCCGCCGCCGGCGTCGGCCTCGGCTTCCTGGCCCTGGCGGGCTTCCTGGCCTGGGTCGCCATTTCCCGCGCGCTCAAGCCCGTGCACGAGATTGAGCGCGCCATCGCCGAGCGCGCCAGCGACGATTTCTCGCCCCTGGAGACGGCCGCGCCGCGCGAGATCGAACCGCTGGTCGATGCCATCAACGACTTCATCGAGCGCCTGCGCAACACCCTGGACACCAGCCAGCAGTTCATCGCCGAGGCGGCGCACCGCATCCGCACGCCCTTGGCGGCCCTGAAGGCCCAGGCGGAAGTGGCCCTGAGAAACAGCACCAAGGCCGGCGGGGGCCAAGCAGGAGAAGCTGGGGCCAGCGAGGAAAGCCTGCGCCGCATGCTGCGCGCCGCCGACGAGACCTCGCAGCTCACCACCCAGATGCTGACCCAGGCGATGATCGCCTACCGCGCCGAGCGGGCCGAGCGCCAGCCCCTGTCGCTCGCCGCCCTGGCGCGCACGGCGGCGCGCGACCTGGAGGTGGCGGCGGAGATGCGCGGCATCGACTTCCGCCTCGACCTGGACGAGACCGCCGAGATCCTGGGCGACGAGATCGCCCTCCTGGAGGCCATCCGCAACGGCCTCGACAATGCCATCAAGTACGGCCCGGCCGACGACTACATCGAGATCACCGTCACCGGCGGAAAGACGCCGGAGATCGTCATCGCCGACCACGGCCCCGGCATCCCGCGCCAGGACCGTGACCTGGTCTTCGAGCGGTTCCGCCGCGGCGGGACCGCCAGCGAAACCCCAGGCGCCGAAACCAGGGGCGAGAGATCCATGGGCTCCGGCCTCGGCCTTTCCATCGTCCGCCAGGTCATGCTGTCGCACCGCGGCCGGGTGCGCCTGGAGGACAACGAGCCCCAGGGCCTGCGCCTGCGCCTCACCTTCTCCGCCCCCCGAAACCGCTCATGACCCCGGAACTTCCCATGACGCGCCTTGCCGCCATTCTGCTGCTCTTTCTGATTGCTGCTCCGGTCCCCTTATCCGCCGGGGCCGTGGAGATCGAGGACCGGCGCAGCTATCCGGCGGTCGAGGAAGGCGGGGCCGCCAGCACCCTGCACATCATCGGCACCACCGAGGCCGAGGTGATGGAGGGCCTGATCCGCGCCTACCGCAACCGCTACCAGGACGTGGCCGTGGTCTACGACCAGGCGACCAGCCGCGTCGTCTACGACGCGGTTGAGCAGGACGTGAAGGTGGGCGACAGCCCCTACGACCTCGCCATCTCCTCGGCCATGGACCTGCAGATCAAGCTGGTGAACGACGGGCGCGCGCGCCGGCACGTCTCCGCCGCCACCTCGCGCCTGCCGCGCTGGGCGACCTGGCGCGAGCGCATCTTCGGCTTCACCCGCGAGCCGGCGGTCATCATCTACAACCACCAGGCTTTCGCCGAGATCGCGGTGCCGCAGTCGCGCTTCGAGCTGTTGAACCTGCTGCGCCGCACCCCCGGCCTCTTCAAGGGGCGCATCGCCACCTACGACCCCAACGTCTCCGGCCTCGGCTTCCTCTTCGCCACGCAGGACAGCCTGCAGTCCGACACCTACTGGCGGCTGATGGAAATCTTCGGCAACCTCTCGGCGGAACTTTCCTGCTGCTCCTCGGAGATGCTGGACCGCGTCGCCGAGGGCGAGATCGCCCTGGCCTACAACGTGCTGGGCTCCTACGCCCAGGCCCGGCGCGACGCCGGCGCCCCCATCGGCATCGTGCTGCCGCGCGACTACACCCTGCTGATGGTGCGCACGGCCCTGATCCCCGCAACCAGCGACAATGCCGAGGCCGCCGGCGACTTCACCGACTTCCTGGTTTCCGAAGAGGGCCAGCGCCTCATCGAGCACCAGGCCTTACTCAGCCCGGCCCTGCCCGAAGGCGACGACGGCACCCTGATCCCGATCCGCCTGGGCCCCGGCCTGCTGGTCTACCTGGACGCCCTGAAGCGGAAAGCCTTCCTCTCGGAATGGGCCAGCGCCGTCGAGGAACGCCGCTGAAGCCCACCGGCCTTGGGAGCCAAGGCGCGCAGAGTCCCTGCAACGATCGCACGGCGGCAGTTTATACACTGATGTCGCCCCGGGACTTGTTCCCGGGGCCCATTGGCGTCGGCGCGTGCCGATGCCCACGGCATTTGCTTCCTCGCCGGCTGCAAGCGCCGGAACGTCCTGATCGGCGCAATAGACAGCGGACAAGCCAATGGGTCCCGGCAATGAATGCCGGGACGACAATCTTCCCGTGGCAAGGTCCTTGGCAGATGCCCCCGGGAACCTAGATAATCAGAGGAATAACTATACGCCGTCAGGAGAGAGATTTGCCCCTCGTCACCCGCCGCCGCCTGCTGCAGGGCGGTCTGGCGCTTTCCGCCCTCGGCCTCGGCCTGCCGCGCCTGCCGGCGCTGGCCGCTGAACCCAGGATCCTGACCGCCGGGCCCGGCGAAGCGCTGCTGCTGGAGGCCGGCCAGCCCAAGACCCGCACCTGGCTCTACGACGGCGTCTCCCCCGGCCCGGTGATCCGCGCGCGCCAGGGAGAGGAAGTCTTCGTGCGGCTGAAGAACACCCTGCCGCAGCCGACCACCATCCACTGGCACGGCATCCGCATCGACAACGCCATGGACGGCGTCGCGAACCTGACCCAGGTGCCGGTGCCGCCGGGCGAGACCTTCGACTACCGCTTCACCGTGCCCGACGCCGGCACCTTCTGGTATCACCCGCACAACCGCTCCTGGGAGCAGGTCGCGCGCGGCCTCTACGGCCTGCTGATCGTCGAGGAAAAGGAAGGTTGGGGCGGCGCCAACCAGGACATCGCCATCGTCGCCGACGACTGGCGCCTGGGCGACGACGGCCAACTCGACGAGGCCTCCTTCGCCCACATGATGGACTGGAGCCACGCCGGGCGCCTCGGCAACACCCTGACGCTCAACGGTCAGGATCAGTTGGACGTCCCAGTGACCAGCGGCGAGCGCCTGCGGCTGCGCCTCTGCAACACCTGCAATGCCCGCATCCTGGAGCTGCGCATCGAACACCCGGGGATCTGGATCGTCGCCGAGGACGGCCAGCCGGTGCCGCCGCGCGAGCTCGCTGACGGCTATGTCGCCCTGTCGCCGGGCGAGCGTGTCGACCTGATCATCGACATGACGCTGGCGCCCGGCAGCAGCGCCGCCATTACCGAGGTCAGCGCCGACCAGCGGCTCGTCGCCGGACAGTTGACCTACCATCCGACGGCCATGGTGCAGCATTTCAAGCCCCTGACCGTGCCTCCTCCGGCCCTGCCTACAAACCCGCTGTCAGCGGAGCTCGACCTCGCCAACGCACAGGCCGTCGAGCTGCTGCTGGAAGGCGGCGCCATGGGCAACATGGCGCAGGCGACCTACCGGGGCGAGACCCTGTCGATCCGCGACCTGGTGAGCAAGGGGCAGGTCTGGGCGCTGAACGGCACAGCGGGCATGACCGATCAGCCGCTGTTCAGCGCGCCGCGCGGACAGACCGTCGTGGTGCAGATGCGCAACGACACCACTTGGCCGCACGCCATGCACTTCCACGGCCATCACTTCAAGGTTATGGAGAGGAACGGCCAGCCGGCGGACAGCGAGGCCTGGAAGGACACCGTCCTGCTGGAACGGCTGGAGAGCGCCAAGATCGCCTTTGTCGCCGACAATCCCGGCAAGTGGATGATCCACTGCCACATGCTGGAGCACCAGGCCGCCGGCATGGCGACCTGGTTCAAGGTCGAGGCTTAGGAAGGCCCAGGCGCTCACCCTTCGAGACGGCGCTCTGCGCCTCCTCAGGATGAGGCCGGCATTTCGCCTTGGCCCTCATGCTGAGGAGCCCCGAAGGGGCGTCTCGAAGCACGAGGGCCTGACTCCAAGAAAAAGCCTGCACCGCGGACCAGGGCCATCTAAGTCCGCGGTGCAGTGAAGCACGGGGTCAATGAGTGGGGGATTGTCCCCCGCGCCTCGTTTGGAAAACCGGCGTTGCGGCTTAGCCGTTGTCGCCGTCCGTCTGCGGGGCGTTCATGGGGCCGCGCATCTGGCCGGGACCCTCCCCGGGGCCCATGCCCTGACCCGAACCGTGGTGGCGGCGGAAGTCGTTGCGGTCGATAACGCCGTCGCCGTTGCGGTCCTTGCGGCGCACGATCTTGGCGAAGGGGCGCTGGAACTCCTCGGCGGTCACCTTGGCGTCGCCGTCGGCGTCCAGGTGCTGGAAGCGATCGACCATGCGCTCGCGCATGGCGTCGAGCCAGAGCTGCTCGTATTCCTGCAGGGTCAGGCTCTGGTCGCCGTCACCGTCGAACTGGCCGAAGCGCTCGGCGCGGGAGGAATCAATCTCCTCCTGGCTCAGCTTGCCGTCGTCGTTAGCGTCGAAGGCTTCCATCATGCGGAACATGTGACGGCCGCCGCCGCGGTGGCCGCCGTGACGGCCGCCGTGCATGCGGTCGCCGCGGAAATGATGGCCGCCGCCATAGGCCTGCTGCATCATCTGGGGCGAGCCGCCCTCGCGGCCCTGCCAGCGGCTGTCGGCCTGGGCGGAGACCACCGCCGTCGCGCCGATGCCGGCCAGCGCCACGAAAGCCACTGCGAGTTTCGTCGTTGTCTTCATTGGGGGGATACCTTTCCGTCCGTATTGCCTGGTCTGGGGAGGACCACAGTCTGTCTTGAGCTTCTGCTTGCATTACGCAGCAGGCCCCGGAGGCATCCCCGCGGAAGGGAATTTTTCTTACCCGCGCCGTGCAGACCTCCCAAACCATTGCGCCGCAAAGCGCCTCAGCGCAGACTTGGCGGCATGACCGAGACGCCGCCCCCTTCCCCCTCCAAGGATCCCCTGCTGCAGCCCTACCGGCTGAAGCACCTGACCCTGCGCAACCGCATCCTCTCCACTGCGCACGAGCCGGCCTATTCCGAGGACGGCCTGCCGACCGAGCGCTACCGCCTCTACCACGCGGAAAAGGCCAAGGGCGGCATCGCGCTGACCATGACCGCAGGCTCCGCCGTGGTCTCCCGCGACAGCCCGGAGGCCTTCGGTAACCTGCACGCCTACCGGGACGAGATCGTCCCCTGGCTGAAGGAGCTGAGCGAGGCCTGCCACGAGCACGGCGCGGCGGTGATGATGCAGATCACCCACCTGGGCCGGCGCACCAATTGGAACAAGGCCGACTGGCTGCCGGTGCTGGCGCCCTCGCCCCTCCGCGAGCCGGCCCACCGCGCCTTCCCCCAAGGCCGCCGAGGACTGGGACATCGCGCGCATCGTCGCCGACTACGCCGACGCCGCCGAGCGCATGCAGGCCGGCGGCCTGGACGGCATCGAGCTGGAGGCCTACGGCCACCTGATGGACCAGTTCTGGTCGCCGGCCACCAACGCCCGCGACGACGACTGGAACGGTTCCCTCGACAACCGCCTGAGGTTCACGTCAGCGGTGCTGGAAGCGATCCGCGGGCGGGTCGGCCCCGACTTCATCGTCGGTATCCGCATGGTGGCCGACGAGGACTGGGAGGCGGGCCTCAGCCGCGCGGAAGGCGTCGAGATCGCGCGGCGCCTGGTGGCCTCCGGCCAGATCGACTTCCTCAATCTCATTCGCGGGCACATCGAAACCGACGCCGCGCTCTCCAAGGTCATCCCGACCCAGGGCACGCCCGCCGGCCCGCACCTGGACTTCTGCGGCGAGGTGCGGGCGGAGACCAAATTTCCGGTGTTCCACGCCGCGCGCATCCCCGACGTGGCGACGGCGCGCCACGCGGTGGCCGAGGGCAAGCTGGACATGGTCGGCATGACCCGCG
>MRWG01000851.1_pt1 | contig 24810 bp, 23 predicted proteins | sample 1013341 | NCBI WGS metagenome assembly MRWG01 (sample SAMN06117577, study PRJNA244670) | biofilm metagenome | biome: Water; feature: Cathode Biofilm; material: Biofilm; isolation source: microbial consortium enriched at the cathode of a solar microbial fuel cell | place: USA: District of Columbia ... | reverse complement strand
GTCGGCGCCCGACAGCGCGCCGGTATGGGTGGCGGCCGCCTTGGCCGCGGCTTCGTGGCGGCCAGACTTGATGGCGATCACCGGCTTGAGGCGCGCGGCCGCGCGCGCCGCCGACATGAACTTGCGCGGATTGGGGATCGTCTCGAGATACATCACGATCGCGCTTGTGCGCGCGTCGCCGGCCAGCATGTCGAGCCAGTCGCCGACATCGACATCGGCCATGTCGCCCAGCGAGACGATGTGGGAAAAACCGAGATGGTTTTCCGCCGCCCAGTCTATCAGCGAGGTCGCGATCGCGCCCGATTGCGACAGAAGCGCGATATTGCCGGGCCTGGCCGCCATATGCGCAAATCCGGCATTGAGCCTGGCCGGCGGGATCATCAGCCCGAGCGTGTTCGGCCCGATGATGCGGAAGAGATACGGGCGGGCCGCCTCGAGCATGGCCTGGCGCAAGCCGTTCTCGTGCGTCAGCCCCGCGGTGATGACCACCGCGGCGCGCGTGCCCCTGGCACCGAGATCGCCAATGATGCCGGGCACGGTCGCCGGCGGCGTGGCGATGACGCCAAGGTCGGGAATGCCGGGCAGATCGGCGACGTCGGCATAACAACGCCGCCCGGCGACCTCGTCATATTTCGGATTGACCGGCCAGATCTCGCCCTGAAAACCGGCGTCGACGATGTTTTGCATCACCACCCGGCCAACCGACCCTTCGCGGACCGAGGCGCCGAAGACCGCAAGCGATTTGGGATGAACGGCGTTCTCAAGATTGCGGATGGTCACTGCGATGCTCCTTAGCCCTGGGCGATGCGGGCGGATTGCACGACACATGCGCGCCGAGTGTCCGCTCATACGGCATCCAGACTACCTGCTCGTGAATGATTCGCCAGAGGCGCGTTCTTCTTCTGCGCAAGCGGAGAACCACGCCGGAATGGGTGAAACGGACTGCGGTGCTGGTCAATGCTGACAGACCATGGGGCAGATGTCCGTTCCGACGGGCATCTGGCGCGACCTGCTCCCCTGAATTGTCCCCGCTTTGAGACTAGCCTGCCCCTGACGTGGTCCGAACCCATTCTTTGGACCGCCGGAAGGTGGAGTTTCCGGTCTTTTTCACAACGGCGCGCTGGTAACGCCGGCGGGATTGACCTACGAGATCGGTGGGCTTTCCCGGCCGTGAGAAGTCGAGCGTAACGCCGTTGGCGTAGGCCTACAGGTCGAGGTCGTGGGAGATGAACTCGGAGCCCTGGTCGACGCGGATCGTCTTCGGATAGCCGATCTGGAAACAAACCTGTTCCAACCTCCTGACAACGTCTTCCCCACGATAGCTGAACTGAGGATCGAGCACCGGCACGTAGCGCGAGAACGTATCGGCGACCGTCAGGACGCGGATCTTTTTGCCCGTGGCGAGTTGATCGTAGACGAAGTCCATCGCCCACACATCGTTCGGACCGACCGCAGCCGCGCGATCCTCCCGCAGCTTCGCCTTGACGCGTCGCTTCGGCGTCTTGTTCCTGAGTTGCAAGGCCAAATCCCTGTAAATGCGATAGATTCGCTTCATGTTGACGTCCCAACCCTCACGCTTCAGCATGACGTGCACGCGCCGGTAGCCGTAGCGGACGCGCTTCGCACAGATGTCCTTGTTTCGAGCCGCGATGCCGGCCTGATCGCCGTGGCGGGACTTGTAGTGATCGGTCGATGTGTCGAACTCCAGAACCCGGCAGGCCCGCCGGATCGACGCGTCCCACTCACTACACATCTGCGCCACCAGCTTGCTGAGCCTGCTGTTCTCGTCCTCGAGCCGCTTCATCTCCGTCGGCAGCAGGCCGTCGTATTTCTTCTTTCAGTTGAATTAGCTCGCCTGGCTGATCCCAGTCCGGCGGCAGAACTCCGCCACCGGAATCGCGTCCGCCCCTTGCTTCAAGATGAACGCCTTCTGCTCGTCTGAAAACTTCGATGCCTTCATCACCCTCCGCTCCTCCCAGCCAGGGGATGTTACCGCGGAAAACTCCACTTCAGGATGATCCAGTTTTCGGGGTTCAGATCAATGGAGAATTCCAGCCCAAATCGCTCCGAGAAGCTAGAGGCCCGTCCGCCGAGCGGGCCGGGTTCGAATTCTCAAACTGAACTGCGGGAGGGAACTCGATCAACAGTTCCTGCGCGCGAATGCGGAGAACTTCATTTACGAGCTCCAGGAATGCATATATTTTCCGCCTTGGCGGTTTTGCAACCCATGGGTACCTATCTGATTTAGTTGTTATTGAAGAGATACCCTTTGGCAAAAAATAAGCAGCGTCTCTGGGCTCGCAAGAGCAAAATCACTTTACATGAAGTCGCACTCCATGCGGGGGTTAGCGAGTCTACAGTTTCGCGGACTATTCGCGATCAGGAGCTTGTAGCTGAACCGACACGCACAAAGGTCATGGAGTCAGTTCGTGCGCTTGGCTATATGCCAAACCGTATTGCCGGGTCGCTGGCATCTCTTGAATCACACTTGGTTGGTGTGGTTGTTCCGTCATTGTCGAACATAGTGTTTCCGGAAGTCTTGTATGGAATCAATAGTCGGCTGAAGTCCTCGAAATATCAGTCGGTCATCAGCATCAGTGACTACGACCTCGAGCATGAAGAGGTGCTTGTGCGCGGTCTTTTGTCGTGGAAGCCGGCAGCTATCCTGATTGCCGGATTTGACCACACGCCAGCGACATCTCTGATGCTTGATCGATGTGGTGTCCGGGTCGTCGAAATGATGGACATCGACTCCGTTCCGATCGACACTGCTGTTGGCATGTCGCACCGTCGTGCGGGATATGCTACGGGCCAATACCTAATTGCGCGCGGCTATCGTCGCTTTGGGTATGTCGGGCATAATTGGACTGCGGATCATCGCGCAAAGTTGCGCTATGAAGGATGTTGCGAGGCGCTCAGGGATGCGGGGACCTCCTTTGTCGCCCATGCAATCACCGAGGGGCCGAGTTCCGTGGCCAATGGGCGTGCGCAGACGGCGCATTTATGCGGCATGTCATCAGTGGATGTTGTCGTTTATTCCAATGACGACATGGCTGTGGGCGGAGTATTTCACTGTCTGAGTGCCGGTATTTCAATACCGGATCAGCTGGCTATTTTCGGGTTTAACGGGCTCGATATCGGTCGAGAGTTGCCGAGACCTTTGTCCACTGTGCGGTCAAACCGCTTTCTGATCGGAGAAAAGGCCATCGACGCGATCCTGGGCAAGCCAGATCGTCCGTCTGCGCCAAGCATCATCGATACCGGCTTTGAGGTTTTTGTCGGGGCCACCGCGTAAATTTCTGGCGCTGGGGCTTCAAACGATTGATGAAAGCCGCGGATCTGAGAGGTGTCAGCCCTCACGGGGAAGACGCGTGACGGTCCGCATCCGGCAACTGCGATCGGCCGGTACGCACTGACGAACGCCATCCACCCTAGTGATCAGCGACCGTGATATACGTCGACAGTCTTTGCATCCTGACGCTTGGAGGCCGGCCGTCCATGAGCTTGGTCCGCGTCGTTTTGGTAACACCATATGCGAGGGCGTCCTCGCTGTGCCGGAGTTCGAACATCTGACTGACGCAAGTTCCAGACGGGGGCGGAAGCGCCTGGCGAGCCTCGGGTCGATGAGGAGGGGCGATCCCACCTGGCGTCATTCGGCGTTCGCAGATCGATCCACCCATAGCCTTTGAAATGAGCCGTGCTGAATGGCTGGAGCCTGCCGGCGGGCGGCTCTCCTCCCCGCCGGGAGAGCCCCGGCACCGACATGTTCCTTCCGAAAAGAGCTTGACAGCGAGTTTCATTCAAGCACAATGACAGCGCTGTCATTGACGATCCCTGACCGAGGATGCGATCCCCGGCAGCGTTGGAGGCGAGTTGTCTTTGATCGGCGTTTCCCCGCTTGGATGCTGCTTGGACGCAGCGCTGAGAATGAGGGTTTGATTGAATTTTCGTAGGAGCGCGAACGCTCCATTCGGGAGGAGTAAGTCTGCGGACCGACATGGCTTTCGGGGCAGGCTCAGGAGGTGGCATTTGTCGACGGGCAACAATTCGTGAAATCACTCAGATCCGTAAGGCCAAGGGTGGTGTAGTTTCCTACTGCAGGCGCGGCCTTTCGTGGGGCGGCGTTAGGTGATCTGGGCTTATCTCAAGCCGTAATCCCCCAAACTACCTGACAATCCAATGTTACAGGGTTCTCCCGCGGCCGAGCTGCTCGTGGTGGCCCGGAAAGCAAGCGCGCTGATGCCCCGAAGCACTGAAGTTATTGCGCTCCCAACGATGACGCCGGGAACCGGGCGGAACCTTACGGTTCATCGTTTCGGCAAAAAGGCCGTGCGACCGAAGGTCTACATTCATGCGGCGCTGCACGCAGACGAGTTGCCCGCAACGATGGTCGTCCATCATCTGATGCCGATGCTCGAGACCGCCGAGGCTGAGGGTCGGATTAGGGGGGAGATCATTGTCGTCCCCGTGGCAAATCCGATCGGGCTGAACCAGAATCTGGGCTCATACTTCAGCGGCCGCTTCGATCTCTCAACGCGCGAGAACTACAATCGCAACTTTCCGGCAGACTGGGCTGTGGTCGCCGATGCAGTGAGAGACCGGCTCACCGAAGACGCGGAGGCGAACGTCGCTCTGATCCGTGATGCGGCATGTGCGTATGTTGCCGAGCAAAAGCCTGCGTCCGAACTCGATGCACTGCGCTGGAAGCTGCTTGAGCTGTCCATTGACGCTGACTATGTCCTGGATCTGCACTGCGCCGCCACGGCACTCGTCTACCTCATGATCTACAAGGATTGTCTTGATATCGGGGCGCGTGATCTGTCGGCGGATATCGGCAGTCGAGCCAGCTTTCTGATCGACTGGTACGCTGACAAGCGGACGTTCATGACCACGACGGCGAGCTTGTGGAGTCGTGTCCGCGAAGCCGCGCCTGATTTTCCGGTGCCTCAGGGTCTCATGTCATGCGTGGTCGAGTATCGCGGGCGCCTTGATGTATCGGATGTCTTCGGCCGTCCGGACGCAGAGAACCTGTTGCGGTTTCTAAAGCGCAGGGGCGTGGTGGAGGGGCCTTTTGATCCACCTCCCCAAGCATTGTGCACACCGGTCCCGGTGTCTCATATGGTTCTCGTCACGGCGCCTGCCGGAGGTGTTGTCGCCTACAACAAGATGCTGGGTGAACCAATCAAGGCAGGCGATGTCGTCTGCGAAATCATCAACCCGCTCGAACCAGACCCGGCCCGCGCCCGGACCCCCGTACCTGCTCCGATCGACGGTATCGTTTTCGACATGCGGAACGATCATCTGGCGCGACCAGGTTCGGTCGTCTACCGCATGTGCAGCGATCAACCTCAGGATAGGCGCGCCGATCAGGCGCCCCAGGATGACTGAACGCTGTCCAGCGCCAGACCTCTCGGAGAGGAACCCATAACCGCTGGTCTAAGCGGTTCGGTGTTCGTCTCAACCGGACGACAAAGCAAAACCATCAGAGGAGGAAACGTAACAATGAGTGCCAAACTTCGAAACCTGCTGTTGATTGCCGCTGGAACGGCCCTGTTCCCGGTGTCGGCTTCCGCCGCCAAATTCTCCTGCCCAACCACGTCTGACGAATTCACGTTTGCGCAGAATGCGCAGATTCCCGGTCTCGACCCTCATTTTTCATCTGCGATCTCGACACGCAATATCGCAATGAACATCTTCGAGATGCTCATTACACGGGACGAGAATAGCGCAATCATCCCCCAGCTCGCCGAGTCGTTTGAAGAAGGCGACGACGGCATGTCCTATACGTTCAAGATCCGGAGCGGCATCACCTTCCACAACGGGCAGACCATGACATCCGCGGATGTTCTTGGATCGCTCGAACGGTATCGGCGCGTGGGCACGTCATCTTCGGTATTCAAGAACGTTGCCGGGATCGAAGCTCCCGATGCCAGCACCATCGTCATCACGATGTCCAAGAGGCAGCCCACCTTCCTGGAGGATTTTTCCAGCTTCCATATTCCGATTGCAATTATGCCGGCGTCAGAGGCAGAGAAGCCGGCCAATAAAATCGACCTTATCGGAACCGGTCCCTATTCCTTCGGCGAGTGGGTGCCGGATTCCCACGTCACCCTCAAGAAGTTCGACGGCTATGTTCCCGACAGCCGGTTTGAAGGGACAACCGGTTTCGGCGGTTTCAAGCAGGCTTGCTTTGACACCATCACCGTCCGGATCGTGAGAGAAGCCAGCGCCCGTGCCGCCGGCATCGAGAGCGGCGATTATGATGGCGTCGAACAGGTTTCGACAAAAGCCGCTGCGCGCCTGAAAGACGTCGAAGGCGTGGTCGTGATGAAGCAGGAGAACTTCGCCATCCCGATCATGATTCCGAATACCCAGAAAGCTCCGACCGACAATCTGATGGTCCGCAAGGCGATGCAAGCCGCGCTGAACATGGAAGACATCATGGAGACGGCGACCGACGGTGCCTATAGCCTGCAACCGGGCTTCCAGTATCCTGGCAACCCCTCCTACACCGATGCCGCCAAAGAGCTGTATAATATAGCAGATCCGGATCTGGCCAAGAAATACCTCAAAGAGGCTGGTTATAACGGTGAGGAGGTCATAATTATGACCAACACCGACTATTCATACATGTATAATGCAGCGTTAATGGTGAATGAGCAGCTCAAGGACATTGGAATGAACACGAAGTTGTTCGTTACCGATTGGCCAACCACCCGGGAAATTCGTGCCAACAGGCCGGACGATTGGAATTTTTACTTCACAGGCTGGGGTACAGGCCCCTCCATCGGGCCGCGTGACGCGATCAAGGATTTGCTGCCGCCGATCAACAGTCAGAACCTGTCCGAAGAAGATGTGGAGATGACGAAGTTGTGGAACGCCATGCACGAAGAGCAGACACCCGAAGGGCGCCTGGATGCTTTCTCGGACATGACCCAGCATCTGTACGAACAGGTCTATCAGTTCAAGTTCGGCGACATGCACAATTTTCAGGCGATTCGCTCGAACGTGAAGGGCTTCGTTCCCTACCGTATCCCGCGCTTCTCAAACATTTGGCGTGAAGACTGAACCCAGTGCAATCGGGCGGCGGGCGCATGAATTGCGCTCGCCGCATTTGCCGACCCGTACAATAGGGCTCATTCATGATTGCTTTTATCCTGCGGCGGTTACTCGCGGTAATCCCGGTTGTGCTGCTCGTCACATTGGCATCGTTCCTGCTTATGCGGCTTATCCCTGGCGATCCGGCAATGTTGATTGCCGACATTTCGGCCAGTGACGCGGAAATTGAAAAGATCCGCGAACAGCTCGGTCTGAACGAACCTTTCCTGACGCAACTCCTACACTGGTACGGCAATCTGCTGAGGGGAGACCTCGGTGAATCTTACCTGTTGGGGCGCAGTGTTACGCAGGCAATATGGGAGCGGTTGCCGACGACGCTGTCGCTGACGCTGCTATCCTTCGTTCTCAGCACCACCATCGCGGTAACCCTCGGGGTGATCGCGGCAGTCAAAGCCAATACCTGGCTTGATCAATTTGTGATGAGCTTTGCGCTGATCGGCGTCGCCCTGCCGAATTTTTGGATGGGCCTGATGCTGATCATCCTGTTTTCGGTGCACCTTGGTTGGTTGCCGAGTGGCGGGTACGTTCCTCTCAGCGAGGATTTCTGGGGCTGGCTCAGAACCTGTACGCTGCCTGCCATCTCGCTCGCTCTCCTGCAAATCGGCCTGCTGTCGCGCATAACCCGGGCCACGATGCTCGAGGTTTTGCAGCAGGATTACATCCGAACGGCGAGAGCCAAGGGACTATCGAAGTCCAAGGTGGTCGGCAAGCATGCGCTCAAAAACGTGCTGGTGCCAGTCATCACGATCCTCGGCATCTCCTTCAGTCTATTGATCAGCGGGTCTCTCGTAATCGAAACGGTATTCTCGCTGCCTGGCGTAGGGAAATTGCTAGGGTCAGCGATTTTAAGGCGCGATTATCCTGTCATTCAAGGCGGACTTATCTTTGTCGCCGTTTCCATGATCTTCATCAATCTTCTGGTCGACATCCTGTATGCATGGATTGACCCGAGAGTACGGTATTAGCATATGGAACGTCACACCTCCTCTACGCATGACAGTCGGCGTGGCCTAGTCGGAATTATCTCAGAACGCTTTTTAAAACTACGAACCTCACGCGTTGCTCGGCGTGCTTTGAGAAACAGCCTGCTCCTAACGGGTATGGGTCTGTTTACATTCGTCTTCCTGCTTGGAGTCTTCGCTGATTTCCTTGCGATTACTCCATACGATGAAGTTCAGATGCGTCACCGTTTCGAGCCGCCGAGTGCCGCCTTCCCTTTTGGTACCGACAATTTCGGCCGTGATATTTTCAGCCGTGTCGTCTATGGCGCGCGTATCAGCCTGCAAATAGGGCTGTCCGTGGTGGTGCTCTCAGGTATTTTGGGCGTGATCTTTGGCACTCTAGCCGGGTATTTTCCCCGCCTGGACAATGTGATCATGCGCGTGATGGATGCGCTCCTGGCCTTCCCGGAGATCATCCTGGCCATCGCGATTGCGGCCACGCTTGGACCGTCGACGGCCAATGCGATCATTGCGCTGGCGGTGGTTTACACGCCGCGAACCGCCAGGGTCGTGCGGGCATCGGTTCTGGTAATTCGCCAGATGGACTATGTCACCGCTGCGATATGCGCCGGCGCAACGGACATGAGAATTCTGCGCCGCCACGTGTTTCCGAACACCCTGGCCCCTCTGGTCGTCCAGCTGACGTTCATCTTTGCCTACGCCGTCATTGCCGAAGCCGTGCTGAGCTTCCTGGGTATAGGAGCGGTCCCGCCGACACCAACCTGGGGGAACATCATCGCCGAAGGACGAAACTATATTCGCGAGGCGACGTGGATCAGTCTCTTCCCCGGCCTGGCAATTGGCATCACCGTTCTCGGGCTGAACCTGCTGGGCGATGGCCTGCGTGATGTGCTCGATCCCCGTATGAAGGTGCGTCATGGCTAATCCCGTCAAACCTCTCCTCGAGGTGCGTGATCTTTCGGTTCATTTTCAGACTGAAGGACAGAAGGTAACCGCAGTCGATCGTATCAGCTTCGATCTTGCCGAGGGCGAGGTTCTCGGCATCGTGGGTGAATCCGGAAGTGGCAAAAGCACCGTCGCCCTTGCGCTGATGCAACTGATCGCGACACCGCCCGGGTCGATCGATGCAGAACAGCTGAGCTTCAGTGGCAAAGACCTGATGAGCACCTCGGAGCGCGAGATGCGGGCTGTGCGTGGGAATGAGATCTCCATGATCTTTCAGGAGCCGATGAGCTCGCTGAACCCGGTGTTCACGATCGGCAATCAGCTTGTCGAGACGATCCGCGAGCATGAACCTCTGACCAAGCGCCAGGCGTTTGCCAAAGCGGTCGATCTTTTGACCCTCGTCGGCATTCCGGATCCTGAAGCGCGTATCACGGACTATCCGCACCACCTGTCCGGCGGCATGCGGCAGAGAGTGATGATCGCCATGGCTCTGGCCTGCACTCCCAAGCTTTTGCTGGCTGACGAGCCGACGACCGCTCTCGATGTAACCATCCAGGCACAAGTTCTGGAACTGCTGCAGCGCCTGCAGCGCGAACTCAACATGGCGGTGATGCTGATCACCCATGATCTGGGGGTCGTCGCGGAATACACTCACCGGGTCGTCGTGATGTATGCAGGCCGGATCGTGGAGGAAGCACCCGTTGCGGATCTGTTTGCAGCGCCGCAGCACCCTTACACCGAACTTCTTCTGAAAAGCATGCCGCCCCTGGACGAAGATCTGCATCGGCTGCGCGCTATCCCAGGATCGGTGCCTTCACCTGCCGAGATGCCAAGTGGGTGCCGTTTTGCCCCTCGTTGCCCATACGCCCAGGACATTTGCCGTGAACTTGAGCCCGCGATGATCCGCGAGAGCCCGGCGCGTGCCGCCGCCTGCTGGCGGCTGGTTAACTACAAGGTGCCCGCATGATCCCGGAACCCAAAGATCCGCTGCTTGAGATCTCCGATCTGGTCAAGCATTTCACGGTGCGCCGCAAGGGCGGTCTGTGGACGTCAAGCGCGACGGTGAAGGCCGTTGATGGTGTGAGCCTCAATATCGACAATGGCGAAACCCTGGGCCTTGTCGGCGAGAGCGGATGCGGCAAGTCAACGGTGGGTAGACTGATCATGCGCCTGTCCAGCCTGACCGGTGGGCGGATTGTGTTCGACGGGCGCGATGTCTCGCACCTGGGACGCAGCGAAATGCGCCCTATCCGGCGCGAGATGCAGATGATCTTCCAGGATCCCGTCTCAGCGCTGAACCCGCGCATGTCCGTCGAGGAGATCGTAGGCGAACCCCTGGCGATACACGATCCTCACAATCGCAAGGAGCATACGGCCAAGATTAGGAAACTCCTGTCGACTGTCGGCCTTGCAAATTCTCATGCGCACCGATTTCCGCACGAATTCTCGGGCGGGCAACGCCAGCGCATCGGTATCGCCCGCGCTCTGGCAACGCAGCCCAAGTTGATTGTCTGCGACGAAGCCGTCTCCGCGCTCGACGTATCGATCCAAGCCCAGATCATCAACCTGTTGCAGGATCTACAGGACGAGTTCAGGCTGACCTATCTCTTCATCTCTCACGATCTCAGCGTCGTTCGTCATATCTCTGATCGCATTGCCGTTATGTACCTTGGCCGCATCGTCGAGATCGCGGAGAAGAAGACGTTGTTCGCCAAGCCCCTGCACCCCTACACGCAGGCGCTGTTGTCGTCAGTCCCCATTCCCCGGCCCGGCGCCCGCAAGGAGCGTATCGTTCTGGCTGGTGATGTGCCAAGCCCGATCAATCCTCCCAGCGGCTGTTCTTTCCGCACACGCTGCGTAAAGGCGATGGATGTGTGCGCAAAGATCGCACCGCGGCTTCAGCATACGCCGACCGGCAATCTCGTTTCGTGTCATGCGGTGGAGCCATCAAAGCAATAAACGTCTGACTTCATTGCTGAAACGAGCTTCAGTCTCAATATGTCGAAGGTGGTTCATCAGATGGAAATTTCTTCTAGCCGAAGTGTGGCTTTGATCGATATCGAGGGACCACCAGTTGCGCGCGGCGAGCAATTTGGGCGAGCCTGCCGTGACCAGATCAAGGCCTATCCGGAGATACTGCGTCGAACCATCGCGCATGAGTCGCGCCTGCGAAATCCCGTGGCTCAAGCGCCAAGCCCGTCCATTGAAGACCTCGTAAATCGCGCACTGCGCTTCCTGCCCAAGCTGGAACGTTATGCCCCGGAACAGGTGGAAGAGATCCGGGGCATAGCGACTGGCGCAGGAGTGCCGTTCGGTCATGCACTGCTGATCAATATCCGCAGCGAAGTCGGCGTTTTCGATGGCATGCCGGCCGACGGCGAAGGTTGCACCTCTTTCGCGGTGGATCGAAGCGCGACGCATGACGGCACCATGCTGATTGGTCAGAACCAAGATCAGGCCGGGGTCATGGAAGACCTTGTCGTCGTCCTGCGGGTCACGCCGGAACATGGGCCACGGATGCTGATGGCGACGTTCGGTGGGCTCATGGGCTACCCCGGGATCAATGATGCAGGTGTCGGCTTCATGCAGAATTCGCTGACGAATTCTGTCTGGCGGTTTGGATTGCCTCATTATCCCATGAAGCGCCGTCTCCTGGAGCAGCGCAGCATCGAAGATTGTCTTGCTGTCATGAAGGCTTCGCCTGTCGGGTCGTGTGGCAACTACGTCCTTGTCGATAGGAATCGAGCTGTCGATGTGGAATTGACCCCCGATTCCATGGCGGTCCTTGCGAGCAAAGAGGGCATCGTCGCCCACGCAAATCACTTTACCGATCCCGAACTCAAGAAAGACGACCGCCGTCCGAGCGAATGGGAGGACACGTTGCTGCGTCATAGCGGCCTCGAAACCTTGATGCAGGACAGGCGTGGCATGTTGAGTGCCAGCACAATGAAGGAACTCCTGTCTGATCACGATGGTCACCCTGGCAGCATTTGCCGTCATCACCAGCCGGGCCAGCTCGCTCCGGTCAAGACGATCTATTCGGTGATCTGCGAACCGGATGCGGGGCGTATGCACCTGCGCCTGGGGAACCCCTGTCAGGGACCGTATCAGGTTTTCGAATTCGACTGACCGGCTCGCCGCATGAGCAGCAAGCGATCGTGAAAGAGACAGCTAGAGCGCATCTGTGGTCGACTTGACGCGTCGTGTTTTCGTTTGCCCCAGGTCAACGTCGCACAAAGGGAAATGGTGATGTCAGCACCCAATTCGTCGGTAGCACTCGAAATACTGGAACGTCTCGTGGCCTATGAGAGCGTCTCAGATAGATCCAATCTGGATTGCGTTGCCTATATTGAGGACTATCTTCGATCTCACGGCGTTGAAGCGAAGAAAATATTCAACGAAGACAAGACGAAGGCCAACATTCTCGCGACTATCGGGCCGGCGTCCCGGCCTGGTGTGGTTCTGTCCGGCCATACGGATGTCGTTCCGGCCGACCATCAAATCTGGACTTCAAGCCCCTGGGCGTTGCGCCGTCAGGATGGGCGGCTTTATGGCCGCGGCACGGTCGACATGAAGGGGTTTGTCGCCACCGTGCTGGCCACGGTGCCGGAGATGGTCAACGCCGAGCTGACGGCTCCGATCCATATCGCACTCTCCTATGATGAAGAGCTTGGGCAAAGGGGCGTCCCTTCATTGATCAAGGCTCTTTGCGAACAGGTCGCGCCTCCGAAGGCGGTGATCGTTGGAGAGGCGACGGCCATGAAGCCCGTGTTCGGGCACAAAGGCAATTTGTCGTTTTTCACGAATGTCAAAGGTCGCAGCTACCACTCCAGCCGCATGGACATTGGTGTGAGTGCTGTACACGTGGCCTGCCGACTGGTCTCGTGGCTGGACGAACGCATGAAGGCCAATCGCGACGCCCAGACCGAAAACGGCTTCACTCCCGGATACACGACGTTGCACTGCGGGAAAATCAGCGGCGGGCACGCATCGAACATCATCGCCGACGAATGCTCTTTCGTCACTGAAATCCGTTCGATCCCCCAGGAAGATCCCGAAGTCTATGAAGCGGAATATCGCGCTTTCATCGAGCGTGAAATTCTTCCCGAGATCCAGGCTATCGCCCCGGATAGCGGGGTGACACTGGTGCGTCGCGCCATGGTGCCAGGGCTGCGTCCGGATCCGGGCGGCGCCGCCGAACTGCTGGTGCGGGATATCACCGGTTATTCGGGGCCGCCCCTGTGTGTGACCTATGGCACGGAAGGTGGGCAGTTTCAGCAGGCAGGATGGTCGTCCATCGTCTGCGGTCCGGGCGACATCGCTCAGGCGCATCAAGCCGATGAGTATCTCGAAGAGAGCGAGTTCGAGCGCTGCCTCGAATTCATGCAAACGCTGGTGGGACGTCACAAATGACATCCGTAAATCTGAGAAGCGACAATGTTGCGGGTGTGGCGTCTGAAGTCATGGATGCCATCATCGCGGCGAATCACGGATCGAGCCCGTCTTACGGGTCGGATACGCTAACCGACGGTCTCAACGCGAAATTCGGCGCGGTGTTCGGATGTGCCTGTTTCGTGCAACCCGTGTTCACGGGCACCGCCACGAACGCGCTGTCACTGTCCTTGCTGGCACCGGGTTGGGGGGCGATCCTGTGCAGTGAAACCGCGCATATCCATGACAGTGAGTGCGGTGCAGTTGAACTGCAGACGGGTGGCGCAAAGCTGGTGCCGTTGCGTCAGAGCGATGGGCTGATCAAGGCGGAGGTTCTGGAAGAAGCCTTGACCCAGACCCGCTGGGGCAACACTTCGGTCGCGCCGCCAAAGGTTCTGAGCGTCGCCCAGGCGACAGAGCTAGGCACTGTCTACCAGCCCGGGCAGTTGGCCGGGCTCGCCGATCTCGCGCACCGTTTTGGGCTGAAGTTCCATATGGATGGAGCTCGCTTTGCGAATGCGGTGGCACATTTGGGATGCCCACCGGCCGAAATCGCCTGCGATGTCGGCATCGATGTGCTTTCCTTCGGCGGCACGAAGAATGGCTGTCTGTGTGCGGAAGCCGTCGTTTGCTTCGATGAAGCTCTGTCCGAAGAAGTGCGGTATCGCGCGCGGAAGATGGGGCAAGTGGCGTCAAAGATGCGCTTTGTTTCGGCCCAGTTGCATGCGCTTCTCGAAGACAATCGTTGGCTCAAATTCGCCGGGCATGCCAATGCGATGGCGACGCGTCTTTCGACTGGGCTATCGCAATTGCAGAACGTCGAACTGCTGCATCGGGTTGATGCGAATGAAGTGTTCGTCTCCATGCCTGAGGCTATGCGCAGTGCTCTGACGTCCGAGGGGTTTGGTTTCTATGACCGTGGTGGAGGGCATGTGCGGATGGTCACTGCCTTCAACACCCGCGCAGAGGATATCGATGCGTTTATCGCATCGGCAGCGCGGGCACAGGAAAGGGGTGATCAATGAGCACTCCTGTCGAGACGCGGTCCCTGGGATTGATCCACACGGTTAGTGGCCTCGTGCCAGTCTTCGCCGATCTGGTGCGAACCTACCTACCTGATTGGCAGACCTTCAATATCGTCGATGAAACTCTTTTAAAGAACACCATCCGTGCCGGTAAGCTCGAAACTCCAACCATGCGCCGGCTTGCGGGACATGTCTGGACGGCGGAGGATTCCGGCGCAGATGCGGTGCTGGTGACGTGTTCTTCCATTGGCCCGGCGGTGGATGCGACGCGCCCGATGTGCTCCATACCCCTTGTTCGCGTCGATGCCGGGATGGTGGAAGAGGCCCTCGATGCAGGGCGCCGAATTGGCGTCCTGGCTACGCTGTCAACGACGCTGATCCCGACCGTCGATCTGGTGACGACGCGCGCTTCTCAGCGCGGGGCTCATGTGAGGATCGAAAGTCATCTTTGCGAAGGCGCTTTTGAAGCGCTTTCTGCGGGCGACCGTGATGATCACAACGCACGTATCCGCGAAGGGCTGAGCGTATTGGCGGGGTCGGTCGACGTGATCATACTGGCACAGGCCTCCATGGCGAACGCACTGGATGATGCGACGCGGGCAAGCATGGGCTTACCCGTCCTTGCAAGTCCTGAACTTGGTGTGCGCCATCTCGCCAAAGTCCTCGAGACCTCGCTTCAGGCACCTCCCTCCAACTCTGCATTCAAGCCGGGTTTGACGGTCGAGAAGTCGTGACGGCGCGGCCGTAGATCGAGCGGTCCGCCGACGCGCAGACACTCGATCCAGCGTGAATGAACCCGACGGGATGATGCATATGTGCAAAGATCGGATAGCTGCCACTCCGGCTGAGGGGATCGATCCGCAGTCGATCGAGGCCAGCGTTGGTGCGGGGCAAATCTTCTCATCGATCTTAGAGCCGCTTCACTGCCTGGCTCGGTGGCGGCCGGTAGCCGGTCTGCAGACCCAATCACAATCTTCTCGCGGTCTGCACATGCTCGACCATCTCGGTGAAGTCGACGCCATCACCCTCGTGATGCCTAGTCTGGAGGGCGTTTGTGACCGGGCAATGACGACGGCGGATGTCTGCGGGGCAGCCCCAAGCTGCAAGGCGACGGATGCGGTGATTGATACCGTTCTCAGCGCGAACCTCCGAACAGCGTCTGCTGAAAGGAATCTGAAATGAAGATTGGTTGTGTTGGACTTGGCTCGATGGGGTTTGGCATGGCCAGATCGCTTGTACGTTCAGGACATGACGTTTACGGCGAAGACCTCAACGTGGGCTCCGTCGACCGCCTGCGCGCCGAGGGGGGCGCGTGCGAAGACCTCGCTGAGGCTGCACCATCACTCGACGCCCTGTTGATCGTTGTGCTCAACGCGACGCAGACGGAATCTGTTCTCTTTGGAGACAATGGTTTGGCGCGTCAGCTCCGCAAGGGTGCCGTCATCATCTGCAGCGTGACCGCCGCACCTGGTTTTGCACGGGAAATGGGTGCGCGCTGCGTTGAACTCGGATTGTTCTACCTCGACGCTCCGATTTCCGGCGGTGCGGCCAAGGCTGCGGCTGGTACGCTCTCGATCATGGCCTCCGGCAGTCCCGAGGCGTTCGCGGCCGCCCGTCCCGTTCTTGATGCGACCGCAGAAACCGTATTCGAGTTGGGCAACGAGCCTGGAGCCGGGTCGGCGATGAAGGCCGTAAATCAGATGCTCGCGGGTATCCATATCGCTGCCATGGCTGAGGCTCTGACCTTTGGGATGACGCAAGGTATCGACCCCGAAACCTTTATCGAGGTGATCCCCAACTGCGCCGGAACGAGCTGGATGCTCGAGAATCGCGCACCGCATGTTGTGGCGGGCGACTACACGCCCCATTCCACCATCGACATCTGGCCCAAGGATCTCGGAATCGTGCTCGATGCCGCTCGTGACGCCAAGTTCAGCGCGCCGGTCACGTCAGCGGTGCTGCAACAATTCCTTGCGGCGTCGGGCTCTGGCCTGGGGCGCGAAGACGACGCGGCGGTGGCCAAGATCTATGCGCGCAACGCGAACCTTGACCTGCCGCACCGGGGTTAAGAAAAAGACGATGAGTACGTTTTTCGGCGCTGTCGCCGACGACTTTACCGGCGCCACAGACCTGGGTGCGCTTCTGGCCCGTTCCGGTGTTCCGGTTTCGCTGCGCGTTGGCGTCCCCAACGGCAAACCGGAGGACGATACCGCACCGCTGGAGGTCATCGCCCTCAAATGCCGCACGGCCGGCGTGGATGAGGCTGTCGCCGAAAGCCGAGCAGCACTGGCGTGGCTGCGCAAGGCAGGCGCGCAACGTTTTTTCTGGAAGTACTGCTCGACTTTTGATTCCACCGCCAATGGAAACATCGGTCCTGTCGCCGAGGCACTCATGGAAGACCTCAGTGTGCGGCAGACGATTTACTGCCCGGCTTTTCCAGAAAACGGTCGTGCGGTCTTCATGGGGAATCTGTTCGTTGGTGATCAACCCCTGGCCGAAAGCCCGATGAAGGATCATCCGCTCACTCCGATGCGCGACTCCAATCTAATGCGGCTGCTCGCACCACAGGTCACCCGCCCGGTCGGGCACGCCAACAGGCTGGTGATTGAGAGGGGCTCAGTTGCGTTAAAGGCATATCTCGACACACTGTCCCGTGAAGGCGTGGCCCATGTCGTCGTTGATGCAGTAGCGAACGATGACCTTCACACGATCGCAGAAGCCTGTCACGACATGATATTTCTCACGGGTGGAAGTGCCATAGCGATGAACCTGCCTGATCTCTGGACTGATCTTGCGGCCTCACGTGAGGACAGGAACGCTGCCGATTCACAAGTCGAAGAAGGTCCGGCAATCGTGCTGTCGGGTAGTTGTTCGATGATGACCGCTCGGCAGGTCGCAGACTACAAGGTCAAAGGTCACCAGTCTTTCTTGCTTGACCCTGTCACTTTGGCCGAAAACGGTCCGGAGGTGGTGATTGCCTGGTTGAACAGCCAGCAGGCTACCGAGAGCCCCATCATCTACGCGACTGCGGAACCCGATGCCGTTCGCGCTGCGCAAGACCGGCTCGGAGCCGAGCATGCGGGCAGAGTCGTCGAAGACGCCCTTGCTGCCTGTGCGGTCGTCGCACGGGACCGCGGTGTCCGTCGGTTTGTCGTGGCCGGTGGCGAGACATCGGGCGCCGTCACCAAGGCCCTTGGAATTGACCGGCTGAGAATCGGCAACGAAATCGCGCCGGGCGTGCCGTGGTGCTATGCGACGAGCGGCGGTCACACGGTCGCGATCACGCTCAAGTCCGGCAATTTCGGCGATGCGACCTTCTTCACTGATGCACTGGAGCGGCTGGCCCGATGACCGAAGAAAGTCGTCTGCGTGAAAAAATCTGCCTGCTGGCCAAGTCTATGTTCGATCGGGGACTGACTGGCGGATCGACCGGCAACATTTCGCTGCGGCTGCCCGATCGAGGACTTCTCATGACTCCAACCGGCGCCAGCCTGGGTCGTCTTGATCCCGCCAGGCTCGCCCGTTTCGACGCCCACGGCAAGCATATTGGTGGCGACAAACCCACAAAGGAGCACCCGCTGCACACGGCGTTCTACGACACTCGGAGCACGGCCGGCGCGGTGGTCCATCTGCACTCATGCTATTCGGTCGCGCTCTCGACCATGACGGGGTTTGATCCGGACAATTTCCTGCCCCCGATCACCCCTTACGCGATCATGCAATTGGGCAAGGTTCGGCTCTTGCCCTTCTTCCGCCCGGGCGATCCGGCCATGGGCGAGGCAGTGCGCGGGCTTGCCGGAAAACGCAGCGCCGTCATGCTGGCCAATCACGGCCCGGTCGTGGCCGCGAAGGATGTCGAGGCCGCCTGCAATGCGATTGAAGAACTGGAAGCAACTGCGCACCTCGCCCTTCTGACGCGGGGCATGAACCCGCGGCTGCTGACGGAGGCGCAAATCCGCGATGTCGTGACCACCTTCAATGTGGAGTGGGATACATGAAGTTTTCCGCCAATCTCGGTTTTCTTTGGGCCGATCGCCCGTTGCCCGACGCCATACGTGCTGCCAAGGCAGCAGGTTTCGACGCGGTTGAGTGCCACTGGCCCTACGACATCCCTGCCGAGGAGACGCGATCGGTGCTCGACGAGACCGGGCTTGCGATGCTCGGTCTCAACACGAGGCGAGGTGATGTTGAAGCCGGTGACAATGGTCTGAGTGCTTTGTGTCACCGCCGGGATGAAGCGCGCGCAGCCATTGACGAGGCCCTGGCGTATGCCAGGGTCACAGGTTCCAGCGCGGTTCACGTCATGGCCGGCAAAAGCCGCGGAACCGCCTCCAGGTCGGCTTTCGTGGAGAACCTTGCCTATGCATGCGAGCAAGCCAAGGAGATCACGATCCTGATCGAACCACTCAACCCGCACAATGCCCCGGATTATTATCTGAACTCGACGGGCCTCGCTGCCGAGATTATCGCCGAGGTGAGGGCGCCGAACCTAAAGATGATGTTCGATTGCTATCACGTGCAGATCATCGAGGGAGACGTCACCCGTCGCTTGGAAACCCTCTTGCCGATAATCGGTCATATCCAGATCGCCTCGGTCCCCGATCGCAGCGTGCCCGATCATGGCGAGCTCGATTACAGCTATGTCCTCGAGCGCATACACGAACTGGGCTGGAATCAACCCATCGGCGCCGAATACCTGCCCGATGGAGGCAAAGAGCCAGACACGCTGTGGATCGCCCGCCACCGCCGATATTTAGATAAGGAGCATCTTGATGCGTGAAGAACCAGTTATCGGATTCATCGGCCTCGGTCTCATGGGGCACGGCATAGCCAAGAACATTCGCAACGGTGGCTACGATCTGCTGGTCAAGGGAAACCGCAATCGCACCCCGATCGACAGTCTGTTGAACCTCGGTGCGCAGGAGATCCAAAGCCCTCGCGAGATGGCCGGAAAATGCGACATCATCCACCTATGCTTGTCCACATCGACCCAGATCGAGGCAACCATGCACGGCGAAAACGGTATTCTTGCCGGTGCTAGCCCTGGTCTCGTTGTCGTCGACACCTCGACCGCTGATCCCTCCTCGACGGAGGCGCTTGCCGCGCGGTTGGCCGAAAAGGGCGGCCATATGGTTGACGCACCTCTCGGCGGAACACCGGTTCAGGCCGAGGCAGGTGAACTGAGCGCCATGGTCGGGGGCGAGAAAGAAGTTATCGCCCGCATTCGTCCGGTGCTCGACTGCTGGGCCGCTTCGATCAATCACATCGGCCCAGTCGGGGCAGGCCACAAAATGAAGCTGCTGATGAATTTTGTTGGGTTGTCTTACGGCGCGCTCTTCTCGGAACTCGTCGTTCTGGGCGCCAAGGTTGGAATCTCACCGCAAAAGATCCACGAAGTTCTGTCCCCCAGCCGTATGGGCAGCGGATTCTTCGAAACCTTCATGGGCTATGTCGTCGAGCGAAACCGGGAATCGCACAAGTTCTCGATCGAGAACGCAGCAAAGGATATGCGATATCTCAACGAGATGGCTGCTGAAGCAGGCATAGTCAACATAATGGCGGCGGCCGCAAAGCACTATTATACGCACGCGATCGCCACCGATCACGGCGAGGACTATGTGCCGATGCTCTCGGATCTTGTGGGCGAGATGAACGGCATCGACATGGACAGGATCGTGCGCGAGGCCAACGAGGCGTGACCTTGGCTAATCACATGGTCGTTTGGCGGCTGATGCCTACGGTTTCTCCGCCCCCGATAAGACGGATCGCCCCGAACCGGAACTTCCGGGGTTGATCGCGTGCGGCGGAAGTCGCCGATGAGCCTTTCATGAGCGATATCGGCGGCTTGATGCCGATCGCGCTGTGCGGGCGGACATTGTTGAAGTCCTTACGCCACGCCATTCCTCCATTTTCGAGCGGGCGTCGTCAAGCGTCAGGAACCAGTGCGCATTGAGGCACTCCGTCCTGAACTTGCCGTTGAAGGACTCGATGAACGCATTGTCCCTGGGCTTGCCCGGACGCGAGAAGTCGAGACCGACGCCTGCTGATAGGCCCACAGGTCAAGGTCGCGCGAGATGAACTCGGATCGTCTTGGGGTAGCCGGCCAACCGACATGTCTGTTCCAGCGTCTCCACGGCATCTTCTCCACGTTGGCTGAACCGCGGATCGACCACCGGGAAGAACCGTGAGAAGGATGTCGATCGCCGCTATCGGGCTGATCGTGCTGATCATCACCACGACGTTCGCCACTAAATACTGTTCAGGGTGTTCATTGTTTCCGGCATCCGCTTCAACGAGTTCGCTATGTGTTCGCGCCAGCGGGGGCCGACGCCCATTGCGGTTTCATAGGCTCGGCGCAGATCGTCCGGCCGGTCCTCGGCCATCGCCTCGATCAGAAACCCCGCCTGCTCCCGGTCCTTCGACGCTTTCAGGCTGCCCGCACCATCGCGCCGCCGATCAGCGATAATCAGCTTGTGGATTGCGTACCTTTCGGGGCGGGGCACCTGCACCAGAACGCCGGATCTGTAGATGGCTGCTGCGTGGATCGGTTCGGCGATCAGGAAATTCAGGTAGTTCAGTGCCTGCGCGTTGACACCGAGTGCGGGCAGGTCGCGGATGGTTTCCTCACCGAATGCGGGGGTGAGGAACTCAACCAACTGGCCACTGCCGCCCTGCGCCCAGCGCCATGTGCGCCCTTGGTCGAGTTCTGGGAGGGGATCGAACTTCAGCGTCGAGAACGTCTCGGCCAGGCCCGGGTCGACCTGATCCTTTAGAGCGACGCTGAGCTTCTCGAAATGGGCGATGTCGATGTCGCCGGTGTTTGCCATTCCACCCAAGGGGAGGCGGATGCCAAGCTCACCTTCATATAGGCGAAACGCATTCGTCCCGACGATGGTGCCGCCCAGCCGAAACGTCCCTGCATCCGCCATGGCAGATAGGATGGAACCGGTCGCCCGGTCCGTCGGTGTCATGCCCTCCGCCCGCAGCAGACGGACCAGCCGTGACCGCTCAGCCTGTCGTTCCTTCGCTGTCGTGTGCAGTGCCTCGATACGGTCGATGCGCTTGCGCGTTTCGTCACCGTCCTCGCCAATGTAGAAGAAGCGCATCTCTGATCCGACGCGGCGTGCGGCATACCAATAGGCCTTGTCGCCACGTTGCTTTAGGGTCGGTTTGCCCTCGACACCGGACACTGCATCGTCCTTCAAGAGCCGTACCAGATCGGTATACGCGCTCATCGCGATGCTGCTGAGTGGGGTCATGCCTATCACTTTCAGTTTTTGCTTGGCACATATATGCCTATCAAAAGTTCAAATTGCTAGGCATTTTCCGGAAGAAAGGACTTGTCAGCATAGGAGCGGCGAATTGATTTTTATCCCTGAGCCACCTTTCAACAACCGCTTTAGCCTCATCGAAACCGATTTTCGCTACAGGTAGCTTGGCCGGCTGCTTTGCGCCCTCAAGTCGGTCGTTCACCACGCCGTGGGCGGTTCGCGAAAGCTGCCACTGATGAACTCTAAGGATCTAGCCTACGCCGCAGCCACGAGAACGGCGCGAATATGGCAAAGAGTGCGTATCCGATGCCGCGCGTATTATAAGCGGCGCGCGCTTCCATGATGCTGGCACGAGGCGCCCTTCTGGCGTGAAATGCTCCAGAGGGTGGGGCAGGAAATTGTGCCACAGTCCCCCATCCACGATCTGCGCGCGAAGAATCTCGGTCAGAAAGAAGTCTGCGTGCTTGAAGGTCGGCATGCAAACATTGATTGCCTTGTTCGCGGTATATCCGACCCGCCCACCGGGGCCAGTGCCGGGAATGGCGAACTGAGCGATCAGCACAGGTTTGTCCTTCCCGCCGACATGATTAAGCACGGTCTCCACACGGCCATTTTCGATTAGACTGTCCCAGTCGAAATCAGGGCGAATGATACTGCCCGCCGTGATGACCCGTCCGAATTTCAGATCTTCGAAATCCGGGTCGGTCAGCACCATCGACTGCAGATGGGTGCCGAAGCTGTGGGCAATGATATCGGGTCGGGTAGGACGCTGGCTTACTTCTGCCTGCGCGATTGCAATCCGCATTCGTTCGCCGAGTCGGCTCGCCAGCTTGCGATGGAGCCAGCAAAACAGCACATCGATTGTCGCCCAGCCATATTTGTAGATGAGGACCGGTGCGGAGTAACGAAGCCTATTGGCAATTTGCCAGTTGAACTCCTCCTGCCATTTGGCGCGGCTGTTCATACCGTGGACGACGATCACCCACCTGATGTAGCGGCTACCCCATACGACGCAGGGCAGCGTTGAGCATATTGCCAGAAATCGGACGCGCGGCCGATCGCACGCTTGGAAACAGCAGTGCGCCTGCGCCGAAGATTTCTCTTAGCTCAGTCAGGATGCTGACAGCCTGCCTTGAAAGAGGAACGCGGTGTGGCCGTCGCATTTTCATGTGTGCTTCCGGGATGGTCCACAGCCCGTTGTTGAGGTCGAACTCCTCCCACGCAGCGGCTCGTAGCTCCCCCGGACGGGGAAACAGGAGGGTCATCAGCTTCAGGGCCGCACGTGTTGCAGGCTGTCCGTCGAACGTGTGGATCGCCCGCAGCAGGCCGCCCAAGGCCTTCGGATCGGTGATCGCGGCACGCAGCGGACCGTCGGCCTGATGAGTGCATCCCTCAGCGCGGATGTCGGTGCGCGCGGTCGCGATCGCATACCGAAAGACGCTGCCGATCGTCGACCGCAGTCGCCTCGCCGATTCGTACCGACCGCGTACCTCCACGCGCCGAAGGGCGGTAAGGATTATCGCCGCATCGATCTCCCGTATGCACTTGTTGCCGATCGTCGGATAGGCGAAGTCGAGCAGCCACTTGACCTTGGTGATTGTTGCGTCGGCACGACCCTCCTTCTTGACTTTGTCGATATACTCCTGTGCGATCGAGCGAAAGGTGTCCTTCGCCGCGCCGACCTTGCGGGATTTACGCTCGTGCGCGGGGTCGATGCCGGCCAGGAGCAGGCGCTTGGCGTCATCACGCGCCTGACGAACCTCGGCGAGAGAAATGAGAGGATAGCTGCCCAGCGCCAATAGCTTCTGCTTGCCGTCGAACCGGTAGGCGAGGCGCCATAGCCGTGATCCGGTTGGCTGTACCCATAGCTGTAGTCCCCCGCTATCGGACAGCTTCCGAAGCTTGGGAGCGGGTCTGACGTTTCGGCATTTCATGTCGAAGAGGGCCATTTTTCGGAACTTCCTGTTGGCTGGCCGCGACACCATCAGGATGCCAACTACCAACGGAAATACCACCCCTTCGCCTCGTTGGATCAAATCTGCCCAAGCCTGACGAAACACGCCTAACCGCGCCGAATGCACAAAAAAGGAAATTCGGATACTTGTTGAGGTTTATGCGTAGAAGCTTCGGCGAAAGAGGATGTCGGGAGACGAGGGGCTGGTGCCCAGGGGCGGAATCGAACCACCGACACGCGGATTTTCAATCCGCTGCTCTACCAACTGAGCTACCTGGGCACGGCCGACGGTCGCCCGCCGGCCGGAGTGCTGAAGACCGGCGAACCAGCCCGAAAGCGCGTGGGTTATAGCACGAGTTTGATCCCTGTCCAGCGCCGCCGCAGGGAAAATTCGCAGTCGGGTGCCAAGCCGTTTTTCAAGGCCCCGCGGCGCTCGCGCGCGCAAGCCGGACAATGGCGCAAATCCGGGCGCGGGGCGCACCGGATCACCGAAACGTCACGCGGTCTGAGAAGGCCCACATTACCACGAAAGCATGGTGCGCCCAGGCCCAGGGCTGGGCCCGGCACGTTCAGGACCACAGTTGAGAGACCCCGCACGCCTCAGGAGGGACCGTCTTCGCCGTCGCCGGAGATGTCGGCGGGGTCGCCGGGGATGACGTAGCGGCCGGAAAGCCAGCGATTGAGATCGACGTCCTTGCAGCGCGTCGAGCAGAAGGGAAACGTGGGGCGCGCCGACGGCTTGCCGCATTCGGGGCATTTCGCGCGCGGCCTGAGCGGCGTCACCTTGGAGTCGTCTGCCGTGTTCATCTTGATCTCAGCCGCCGCGCCTTAAAACCATGTCTTGCCCGCCATATCGGATCGCGGGCGGCGGCGTCAAATCCGCCCTGCGTCGCCGGGCCGAAGCGTCAGGCGGTGTGCGTGCCCGAGAGCCAGGCGAAATGCACCTTGTAGCCCTCACCGGTCAGAAGGTTGACGGTTTCGTAGAGCGGCAGGCCGACGACGTTGGAGTAGGAGCCGACCAGCTTGACGACGAAGGTGCCCGCAAGCCCCTGCACGGCGTAGCCGCCGGCCTTGCCGCGCCATTCGCCCGAGGCGAGATAGCT
>MRWG01000850.1_pt1 | contig 24813 bp, 26 predicted proteins | sample 1013341 | NCBI WGS metagenome assembly MRWG01 (sample SAMN06117577, study PRJNA244670) | biofilm metagenome | biome: Water; feature: Cathode Biofilm; material: Biofilm; isolation source: microbial consortium enriched at the cathode of a solar microbial fuel cell | place: USA: District of Columbia ... | reverse complement strand
GCTAGGCGCGCTGCGCCGCCCGCCGCTCTTGGTGCGCGCCGCGCGGCTGGGCGTGCCGGGCTACGTGCGGGGCACGGCGCTGCCGCGGCTGATCGGGCCGGGGCCGCTGCCAACGGCGCGCGAGGCGCTCGCCCGGCTGATCGAGATCGAGCGCGCGCAGGATGCGGCGCGCCGGGGCGGCGCGGTGACATACCGCGCCGCGCATCACGTGGCGGTGCTCATCGCGGTGATGGGCGAGGCGCGGCTGCTGGACCGCGAAACTCAGGAAAACGCGTCGGGCATCGATTCCTTGCGCCTGGCTACGTAATCGGAGAGCGCCTCGTTGATGGCCGGGTCGAGCGCGGGCTGCTGGTAGTCGGTGAGCAGCTTCTTGACCCGCGCGTTGGCGAGCGCCATCGTGTCGCGCCCGCCCTCGTCGATCCACGTCTCGTAAGGTTTGTAATCGAGCAGGTCAGAGCGCCAGAACGCCGTCTTGAAATTGGCCTGGGTATGCGCGCAACCGAGATAGTGACCGCCCGGCCCCACCTCGCGGATTGCATCCATCGCCTGGCCGTTTTCGTCCATGTAGACGCCTTTGGCGAGATGGTGCAGCACGCCGAGCTGATCGGCATCCATCACGAATTTCTCGAACGAGGCAACCAGCCCGCCCTCCATCCAGCCACAGGAATGCAGCATGAAATTGACACCCGACAGCAGCCCCATGTTGAGGCTGTTGGCGGTCTCGTAGGCGGCCTGCGCATCGGGCAGCTTGGAGCCGGTGAACGAGCCCGCCGAGCGGTATGGCAGCCGCAGCCGCCGCGCGAGCTGGCCCATGCCATAGGTTATGTGGGCGGCCTCGGGCGTCCCGAACGTGGGCGCGCCGCTGTTCATGTCGATGGAGGTGACAAAGGCCCCCGCGATCACCGGCGCGCCGGGGCGGATGAGCTGGGAATAGGCGATGCCGGCAAGCACCTCGGCCAGCACCTGCGTCAGCGTGCCCGCGACCGTGGTCGGCGCCATCGCGCCACCAACGATGAAGGGCGAGATGATGCAGGCCTGGTTGTTCGAGGCGTAAACCTCGAGCGAGCCCATCATCACGTCGTCGAAGGTCATCGGCGAGTTGACGTTGATGAGGTTGGTCATCACCGTATTGTCGCGCACGAAATCCTCGCCGAAGAGCAGCCCTGCCATATCGACGCTGTCCTGCGCGCGGCTGGGCTCGGTGACCGAGCCCATGAACGGCTTGTCCGACAGGGTCATGTGCGCGTGGAGCATGTCCAGATGGCGCTTGTTCACGGGGACGTCGGTGGGCTCGCACACCGTGCCGCCGGAATGGTGCAGCCATTTGGACATGTAGCCCAGCCGCACGAAGTTGCGGAAATCCTCGAGCGTGGCATAGCGGCGGCCATGCTCCATGTCATGCACGAAGGGCGGGCCGTAGATCGGCGCGAGCACGAGGTTGCGCCCGCCGATCTCGACAGAGCGGGCGGGATTGCGCGCGTGCTGGGTGAATTGCGAGGGCGCGGTGGCGATCAGTTGACGCGCCAGCCCGCGGGGCAGGCGCACCCGCTCGCCCTGAACGTCCGCGCCCGCCTGCCGCCAACGTTCGAGCGCGGCGGGGTTCTGCACGAAATTGACGCCGATCTCCTCGAGCACGGTCTCGGCGTTGTGCTCGATGATCTCGAGCGCCTCTTCGGAGAGGATCTCGAAATTGGGAATGTTGCGCTCGATATACCGCGCCGTCTCGACGCTCACGGCGGTGCGCTCTGCGCGGCGCGCGGCCCCGCCACCGCCCCGTGCCCGCCTGCTGCGCGCTGATGCTTCTGCCATGAGTGCCCCCTTTGTGTTCGAGCCTGTCCACGCAAACCGTCCAGCCCGCGTTCCAGCGGGTATTTGTGCGTTTTTAACTTGTTGCCTGACGTGTCCGGTGGCGTATAGCGGCGCGTTGGGGGGAAAAGCGACATCGTTGCCGGGCTGGGCCACCGTCGGCACGATGACATCCTCTTGCGCAGACATGGCGCGCGTTCTACTAGGCTGGCCATGAGCCAGCCCATGCACGACCGCCTTCTCATCATCGACTTCGGCAGCCAGGTGACGCAGCTTATCGCGCGCCGCCTGCGCGAATTGAACGTCTACAGCGAAATCCACCCCTACCAGAACGTGACCGAGGCGCTGCTCGCAGAGATCGCGCCGCGTGCGGTGATTTTTTCCGGCGGGCCCGATAGCGTCACGCGCACAGGCAGCCCGCGCCCGCCGCAGGCCGTCTATGATCTGGGCGTGCCGATTCTTGGCATCTGCTATGGCCAGCAGGTAATGATGCAGGACCTTGGCGGGCGCGTCGAGGCGGGCGAGCACGCCACCGCCGAGTTCGGGCGCGCCTGGGTCACGCCCTCTGGGCTGCAAAGCGAGTTTCTCGACGGCTGGTTCGCGGACGGCACGCGCGAACAGGTCTGGATGAGCCACGGCGACCATGTCTCTGAAATCGCACCCGGTTTCGAGGTTCTGGGTACCTCTCCCGGCGCGCCGTTTGCCATCACCGCCGACCGCGAGCGCCGCTATTACGCGGTGCAATTCCACCCCGAGGTGCACCACACGCCCAATGGTCGGCGGCTCTACGAGAATTTCGTGCGGCTGGCGGGCTTTGCCGGCGACTGGACGATGGGCGCCTACCGCGAGGAGGCGATTGCGAAAATCCGCGAGCAGGTGGGCGACCGCAAGGTGATCTGCGGGCTATCCGGCGGGGTCGACAGCTCGGTCGCGGCGATGCTGCTGCACGAGGCGATCGGCGATCAACTGACCTGCGTGTTCGTGGATCACGGCCTCTTGCGCCTCAACGAGGCCGAGCAAGTGGTCTCGATGTTTCGCGACCATTACAACATCCCGCTCATCCATGCCGACGAGTCAGAGCTTTTCTTGGGTGAGCTTGACGGCGTAAGCGACCCGGAAACAAAGAGAAAGATCATCGGTCGGCTGTTCATCGACGTGTTCCAGAAATACGCGGGCGAGATCGACGGCGCGGAGTTTCTGGCCCAAGGCACGCTCTACCCCGACGTGATCGAAAGCGTCAGCTTCTCGGGCGGGCCATCGGTCACGATCAAGAGCCACCACAACGTCGGCGGCCTGCCCGAGAAAATGGGGCTGAAACTGGTCGAGCCGCTGCGCGAGTTGTTCAAGGACGAGGTGCGCGCGCTGGGCCGCGAACTTGGCCTGCCGGACCATTTCATCGGTCGTCACCCCTTTCCCGGCCCCGGCCTTGCCATCCGCTGCCCCGGCGAAATCACCCGCGAGAAGCTGGAAATCCTGCGCAAGGCCGATGCCGTCTATATCGACCAGATTCGCAAGCATGGTCTCTATGACGAGATATGGCAGGCGTTCGTCGCCATCCTGCCGGTGCGCACCGTCGGCGTGATGGGCGACGGGCGGACCTATGATTTCGCCTGCGCGCTGCGCGCGGTGACGAGCGTGGATGGCATGACGGCGGATTACTACCCGTTCTCCCACGACTTCCTCGGCGAGACCGCGACGCGAATCATCAACGAGGTCAAGGGTATCAACCGCGTCACCTATGACGTGACCTCGAAGCCGCCGGGGACCATCGAATGGGAGTGACGGCCCATTAACCCGGGCGCGCGACAGGAATTCTCAAACGACGTTCGACCTTGTATGTTGTTTATCCTGAAGCCACGGGGGTGCGAACATGGAGCTGATCCGTAAAGCGCGGTCGCTATCCCGCACACGAACCACGTCCCGCCGGTTGCGGGCGCGCCGGACATGCTTGCCGCGACAGCAGTACTCGAACGATTTCCACCTCGTGGAGTTTCCGAAATCGGGAATCACGTGGCTGACCGTATTGCTGGCCAATATGTGCCTGCGAAATGGCGGCTCGTCGCATCGGGCGACCTTTTCCTCGGTTCGCGCCTACATCCCCGACCTGGATGCGACACCGGATACGCTCGCCCATGAATTCGCGTCGCCGCAAGTGCGCTTCTACAAGTCGCACAGCAGCTTTGAAGCCGAGATGGCCCATGTCATCTACGTTGTACGCCATCCCCTGAACGTGATGCGAAGCTACCATCGCTACATGACCGGGCTAGACCGGTATTCGGACAGCCTCGAGGCGTTCTGCAATCATCCGGATTTCGGGATCGAGGCGTGGAAACGGCACGTGCATTCGTGGTGCTCCACCCATGTCAATTTCGGCAACCGGTTCCTGCATCTCGTACGGTACGAGGATCTGCTGTCGGACACCACCGGCGAGCTGCGCGCACTGGCACGCAATTTCGGCTGGTATTTCGAGGACGACGCGATCACGCGGGCGGTGGGCCTGTCCTCGCGCTCGGAAATGCGCGAGCAGGAGGCGCTCGCCCGGCAGCGCAACCCTGGCTATGCTCTGGAATTCGTCTCCGCAGCGGCGTATGAGGCAGCACCGAGGTCCGTCGAGCGACGCATCGAACGGAGTTGCCGTGATGAATGCGCCCTTCTGGGCTACGAATCCTGAGTAGTAGTCTCGGGGCACTGAGGGGGCATGCGATGCGGCACGTAATCGCAAGATGGCGGCGGGGAATCGAGGTGGCGCGGCTGGCGCGCGGGCGCGTCGCGCAGCGTGCCGCGGACCCGGACGCCTTGCAGGGCTTCGCGGCCTCGATACGCGACGCCTGCGCGGCGGTGCCTCTGGTGCGGGTCGGCGGCGGGGGTGACGGGGGCTATTTGCTGCCCGATGATTTCGAGGGCATCCGCCACTGTTTCTCGCCCGGCGTCGACGTCACCGCCCGTTTCGAAGAAGAAATCGCGCGCAACCACGGCATCCGATCCTTCATGGCCGATGCAAGCGTCGAGCGCGCGCCGCTCGAAAACCCGCTCTTCGAGTTCGACCGCCGCTTTCTGGGGGCGCAGAGTGATGAGACCTTCATCACCCTGGGCGACTGGGTCGGCGACAAGCTGGGCGAAGAGGCGGATGACGACCTGCTGTTGCAGATGGATATCGAGGGGGCCGAATTCGACGTTCTGATCGAGAGCGATGCCGCCCTGCTGCGCCGGTTCCGCATGATGGTGATCGAGTTCCACGACATGGAGCGCATCTTCGAACGTCACGGCCTGCCGCTCATCCGCGCCCTGTTCGCCAAGCTGCACCGGGATTTCGCCATCGTGCACATGCACGCGAACAATTGCTGCGGTATTGCCACGTGCCGCGGCATGGGTATCCCGCGGGTGTTCGAGATCACCTACCTGCGGCGCGACCGCCTGCCCGCCGGGGCCGCGACCGGCGCGCTGCACCTGCCCCACGCGCTCGACCGGCCCAACGTGGCCGACACGCCCGATATCGCCATGCCCGAGATCTGGTGGCGCGGGTGATCCGCCTGACCGGCACCATGTCCTGCGCGCCCGACGAGGCCGCGACCGTCCGCGACGCGCTGCCCGACCATGTCCGGCTCACGCGGCAAGAGCCGGGCTGTCTGTCCTTTGACATCGCCGAGACCGCGCCGGGCGTGTTCTCGGTCTCCGAGCGGTTTGCCGACCGCGCCGCGTTCGACGCCCATCAGGCCCGCACCCGCGCAAGCGAATGGTGGCAGGTCACGGGCCACATGGCGCGCGATTTCGCAGTGGACGGGGAATGACCTTCGTCCCTGCCCCGCCGCATGCCGATTCCGCTGCCGTGCTGCGGGCGGGGCTGTGGATGCTGGGGGCGGTGGTGTCGTTCTCGTCGATGGCGGTCGCCGGCCGCGCCGTCAGCTTCGAGCTCGATACCTTCGAGATCATGATGTATCGCAGCGTCGTGGGTTTTGTCCTCGTGCTCGGCGTGGCGTGGGTGACGGGGCGGGCGCGCAGCATCACGCTGCGCTCTCCGGGGCTGCACCTCGTGCGCAACATCAGCCATTTCACGGGGCAGAACCTTTGGTTCTACGCTATCACGATGATCCCGCTGGCGCAGGTTTTCGCGCTGGAATTCACCTCGCCCCTGTGGGTGCTGGTGCTGTCGCCGCTGCTGCTGGGCGAGCGGATGACACGGGTGCGCGCGCTGGCCGCGATCGTCGGCTTCTCCGGTATCCTGATCGTCGCACGCCCGAGCGCCGAGACGATCAATGCGGGCACGCTCGCCGCCGCCGCCGCCGCCATCGGTTTTGCCGGCTCGATCCTTGCCACCAAGCGGCTGACGCGGACCGAGAGCCTGACCTGTATCCTGTTCTGGATGACCGGCACGCAGATCGTGTTCGGCCTCGTTTGCGCAGGCGTTGACGGCGATATCGCGTTGCCCTCGCCCGCCTCCCTGCCGTGGCTGGTCGTGATCGGCTGCGCGGGGCTGATGGCGCATGTGTGTCTGACAACCGCGCTCTCCATCGCACCGGCCACCGTGGTCACACCGGTGGACTTCCTGCGCCTGCCGCTGATCGCGGTGATCGGCCTCATGGTCTATGGCGAGGCAATAGACGCATGGGTGCTGATCGGCGCCGGTGTGATTTTTGGAGCGAATTACCTCAACCTGTGGGTCGAAACACGAAAACGTTACTGAAGTTGAACGGATTCGCGCGAAAACTGTGTCATGCGAGCCACCGCCCAACTCATGTGCATTTGTGACGCGGCGTCAAAGATTGACCGGGGGGGGTGTAACGGTAGTGTGACCGCCAATCATCCAGGAGGAGAGGGACATCATGAAGAAATTCACATTGGCCGCCGCCGCGGCCTGCCTTGCAGCCGGGAGCGCACATGCCGCCAGCATTCAGCGCCATGGGGACCGGTCGCAAATCCTCTTCGAAGAGGGTGAGCGCTACTTCGAGTTTTCCGTGACGAACGTGTCGCCCAGTATCAGCGGCACCGGCACCGGAGCTTTTGCTGGTGCTCAGTCTGGTGATATCACACCGAGCTACCAGACGTACCATTTCGGCTACAAACAGGACATCAACGAAAAGCTCACCTTTGCGATCGTAAGCACAAACCCGGTCGGCGCTGACGTTTCCTATCCGGCCAGGCCCTATCCGTTCGCGACGTCAACGGCGGAAATCAATTCACTCGCCCTGACCGGGTATCTCAAGTATCAGATGAACGACAAGGTCAGCGTCTACGGCGGCCTGCGCTTGCAGTCACTCGACGGCAACGTGAACCTCGGGGTGGCTCCTCCGGCAGTCTACTCGCTGGACGTGGACAAGGACTACCGGCTTGGTTATGTGCTTGGCGGTGCCTACGAGGTGCCAGAGATCGCGCTGCGCCTGGCCGTTACCTACGAATCCAAAATCGAGCACGAGTTCAAGGACAATAACGGGGCCTCCTTTGACGTGGAGATCCCACAGGCGGTCACGCTGCATGCGCGCTCCGGCGTCGCCAAGGACACAATCGTCTTCGGCTCTGCACGCTGGCAGGAATGGTCCAAGTTCCAGGTTGGCGCGCCGGATTTTTTGACGAACCCGCTGAACCCGCAAAATCTGCCCATCGCCTCCGGCACCGGGGACTACTGGACCTATGAGCTCGGTGTCGGACACAGGTTTTCCAAGAGCTGGTCCGGGGCACTCATCGTGGGCTATGAGCCCGACAACGGAAAGCTGACGGGCAACCTCGAAGGCCGTGACGGTTTTACCAGCTACGGCGCTGCGATAACCTATACTGCCGAGGCATTCGACGTGACCATGGGCGTGCGGTACTATGATATTGGCTCGGCCACCACGACGACCATCGGCTCGAACTTCTCGAACAACGATGCGCTCGCCACGGGCATCAAGGTCGGTTTTCGCTTCTGAGCCTCCGTGATCCGATGCACCTCGCCCCCGCCCCCTCACCGGGGCGGGGTTTTTCGTGCGCGGGCCTTGCCATTTCGCCGGTGACGCCGCAGTTAATGGCACCGACACGCCAACGGAGCCCCGAGCATGATCTACGATACCGCCCAAGCCTGGATGCGTGCCCCCCGCAAGCGGGTGCTGTTCTACGGCATGTCGGGGCTGGGCAAGACCCATGTCTCGCAGATGCTGCGCGACGCGGGCGGCTGGTTTCACTACTCGATAGATTACCGCATCGGCACGCGCTACATGGGCGAGCTGATTGTCGATAACGCCAAGGCGCACGCCATGCAGGTGCCGTTCCTGCGCGATCTGCTGTTGTCGGACTCGATCTATATCGGCTCCAACATCACGTTTCACAACCTCGCCCCCGTCTCCACCTACCTTGGAAAACCGGGCGATCCGGCCAAGGGCGGCATGCCCATCGACGAATACCGCCGCCGGCAGGAACAGTTCCGGCAGGCGGAGATCAACGCGCTGATGGATACCGGCTATTTCATCGAGCGCGCGGAGCGGCTCTATGGCTATCCGAATTTCATCTGCGATACCGGCGGGTCGATCTGCGAATGGGTGGACGGCGACGACCCCGGCGATCCGCTGCTGAGCGAACTCGCTCGGCACTGTCTGCTGGTCTATATCGAGGGGTCCGAGGCGCATACCGCCGAACTCGTTCGCCGCTTCGATCGCGCGCCCAAGCCGATGGCCTACCAGCCCGAGTTTCTCGCCCGAATGTGGGAGGAATACCTGAGAGAAAACAAGTGTAAAGCGGACGAAGTTGATCCCGATGCCTTCATCCGCTGGACCTACGCGCGCGCGCTCGCCCACCGCCAGCCGCGTTACGAGCGAATGGCCAAATGGGGCGTCCGCGTGAGTGCCGACGAGGTGGCGCAAGCGACCGACGCCGCCCGTTTCGACGCGCTCATCGCCACCGCCATCGAGCGCCGCGCCGACTGATCCCGAGGACCACCGACCATGCCGATCAAGATCCCCACCAACCTGCCCGCCCATTCCGTGCTCAAGCGCGAGGGCGTGATGGTGATGGACCCCGGCCATGCCGACCGACAGGATATCCGCCCGCTGCGCATCGGGCTGCTCAACCTGATGCCCAAGAAGATCCAGACCGAGACGCAATTCGCCCGCCTCATCGGGGCCACGCCGTTGCAGATCGAGTTCGACCTCATCCGCATGACCGAGCACCATTCCAAGACCACCGCCGCCGATCACATGGAGAGCTTTTACCGCCCGTTCGCCGAAGTGGCGGCCTCGGGCGACAAGTATGACGGGCTCATCATCACCGGCGCGCCGATCGAGCATCTGGAGTTCGACGCGGTCACCTACTGGGACGAGCTGCGCCGCGTGTTCGACTGGACGCAATCCCATGTGCATTCCACCTTTGGCGTGTGCTGGGGGGGCATGGCGATGATCAACTATTTCCACGGGGTCAGGAAACACATGCTGCCGGCCAAGGCGTTCGGCTGTTTCCGGCACCGCAACATGGTCCCCGCCTCGCCCTATCTGCGCGGCTTTTCCGACGATTGCGTGATCCCAGTCAGCCGCTGGACCGAAATGCGGCGTGACGAGATCGAGGCCGTGCCGGGCCTCAGCATCCTGCTCGACAGCGACGAGGTCGGCCCCTGCATGGTCGAGGACACGGGCCACCGCGCGCTCTATATCTTCAACCACTTCGAATATGACAGCGACACGCTCAAGCAGGAATACGACCGCGACGTCGAGAGCGGCACACCGATCAACGTGCCGTGCAACTACTATCCCGACGATGACCCGACCCGCGCGCCCTCGAATCGCTGGCGCAGCCACGCGCACCTGCTCTACGGCAACTGGATATCCGAAATCTACGAAACCACCCCCTACGACATCACCAGGATCGGTGTGGAGTCGACCGATCTGCGGGCCTGAGGGATGAAGCTCACCCTCCTGCTTCTGATCGGCCTTGCGGCACTGGCCGCGCTGACCCTGTGGAAGGCGCGCGTCCACGAGACCCGCGCCGAGGCGGCCTGGCCACCGCGCGGGCAGTTCGTCACCGTGGACGGCCACCGCGTGCACGCGGTGGTGATGGGCCCTGAGGCCGGAGAGGCACCCGATCTGGTGCTCCTCCACGGTGCGTCGGGCAACACCCGGGACATGACGTTTCACCTCGCGTCGGCGCTTACGGGGCCCTACCGCGTGATCGTGTTCGACCGGCCCGGCCTCGGCTATAGCGACCAGATCGGGCGTGACGGGGCCACGATCACGGAACAGGCGGCGCTGTTGCAGCGGGCGGCGGCCAAATTGGCGGCGACGCACCCCATCGTCCTGGGCCACAGCTATGGCGGTGCGGTGGCGCTTGCCTGGGCGGTGACGCGGCCCGGCACGCTGTCGGCGCTGGTGTCGGTGGCCGGGGCCGCCAAGCCGTGGGACAGCCCCCTGCCCCCGCTCTACCGGGTGCTGTCGCATCCCGTGCTGGGGCCGGTTGCCGCGCCGATCATCACCGCCTTCGTGCCCGACAGCTACGTGGAAAACGCGGTATCGGAGATTTTCGCGCCGCAGGCGCCGCCCGAGGGCTATCTCGGCCATGTCGGCGCGGCGCTGACCCTGCGGCGCGAAACCTTGCGCGAGAACGCGCTGCAACGCGCGGGCCTGCTGGCCGAGATCGAGGTGCTGCACATTCGTTATGATGAAATCGGGATGCCGTTGGAGATCGTCCACGGCACCGCCGACACCACGGTGGGCCTGTCGATCCATGCCCGCCCGTTGACCGACCAGGTGCCGGGTGCGCACCTGACCGTGCTCGACGGGGTCGGCCACATGCCCCACCATGCCGCCCCCGACGCGGTGATCGCCGCCATCCACCGCGCGGCCAACCGCGCCGGATTGCGCCCGCGCGAGTGAGCGGCCATAGTGGAGGCCCCGAGCGACGAGGCCCCGGCATGGACCTGCCCTATGACGGCGCGATCAGCGCCTTTTTCAACGAGGACGCCCCGCGCGAGGTGCGCGACGCGATCACCCGCGCCGACAAGGACGATGTGCTCGACCCCGGCTTCCCCTATTCCGAGCGCATGGCGCGCAAGACCTACGAGCACGATCTCGACCGGCTCCAGATCGAGCTGGTCAAGCTCCAGCACTGGGCGCGAAGCACCGGCGCGCGGGTGGCGATCGTGTTCGAAGGGCGCGACGCCGCTGGCAAGGGTGGCACGATCAAGCGCTTCCGCGCGCATCTCAACCCGCGCGGCGCGCGCGTCGTGGCCCTGCCCAAGCCCTCGGACAAGGAGGCGACGCAATGGTATTTCCAGCGCTATATCGACCACCTGCCCGCCGGCGGCGAGATCGTGTTTTATGACCGGAGCTGGTATAACCGCGGCGTGATCGAGCATGTCTTCGGCTTCTGCACCGACGAGCAGCGCGAGTATTTCTTTGCGCAGGTGCCCGATTTCGAGCGGATGCTGGTGCACGAGGGGATTTACCTTTTCAAGTTCTGGCTCAATGTCGGCCGCGCCGAGCAATTGCGCCGCTTCCTCGCCCGCGAGAGCAACCCGCTCAAGCAATGGAAGCTGAGCCGGATCGACGTGGAGGGGCTGGCGAAATGGCCCGACTACACCACCGCCATCGCCGAGACGCTGGAACGCTCCCACACCGATCACGCGCCGTGGACGGTGGTGCGCTCGGACGACAAGCGGCGCGCGCGCGTGGCGGCGATCCGCCACGTCCTGTCGCAAATCGACTATGCGCGCAAGGATCCGTCGGCGGTGGGCGTGAACGATCCCGCGATCATCGGCGGCCCCGACATCTGGAATGGCTAAGCAGGGCTATCACCACGGTAACCTGCGCGAAGCCCTCGTCGAGGCGACGCTCGCGCTTATCGTGGCAAAGGGGCCGCAGGGCTTTACCCTGTCCGAGGCGGCGCGGCACGCGGGCGTGACACCCGCCGCCATCTACCGCCATTTCGCGGGGCGCGACGATCTCGTGGCCGAAACGGCGCGGCAAGGGTACGCGCTGTTCTCCGGGATGCTGTCCGAGGTGTCGGCCGAGCGGGGCGCACCGCGCGTGCGGGCGATGGCGCGGGCCTATCTTGCCTTTGCCGAGCGCTATCCCGGTCACTACATCGCCATGTTCGAAAGCGGCATCGACCTCGCCCGCCGCCCAGCGCTGGCCGAGGCGGCGGGGCGCGCGCGCGACCTGCTGCACGGCGCGTGCGACGGGCTTTGTGCGGATGTCGAGGAGGTCGCCGCACATATCTGGTCGCTCAGCCACGGGGTGGTAGAGCTTTACCTGCGCAATTCCGCCGGGCTGACCGATCCGCCCGAGGCACGGGCGACGCTGTCGCGCGCTCTCGATACCTATCTCTCGGGGCTCGGTCCTCCCGCCTCGCAAACCAGCCGGTAGAGATGCCATGTGGCGTGTCCCAGAAGCGGCAGCACCACAAACAGCCCCAGGAACGCCGGCAAGAGCGCCAGGAACGTCAGCCCCGCAACAAGCACGGCCCAGGCGAGCATCGGCACCGGGTTCTCCATCACCACGGTCAGGCTCGTGAGCATGGCGGTCACGAAATCCACCTCGCGGTCGAGCAGCAGCGGCAGAGAAACGACCGTGATCGCGTAGATGAGCAGCGCGAAACACGCGCCCACCCCGGTGCCCACCACCAGCATCGAGAGCCCCTGCGGCGTGAAGTAGATGTCGAACGATGACGATACGTTGGTCATTGTCGAGAGACCGAGAAACAGGGCAAAGATCATGTGGGCGAGAAAGAACCAGAACAAAAACACCATGATGATGATCGCGCAGATCGAGGGCAGTTGCCGCCGCCGCTGCTGCGCGATCACCCCGAATATCTCGCCCGCCACCAACGGGCGGCCCTCGCTCAGCCGGTGGCTCACCTCGTAGAGCCCCACCGCCGCGAACGGCCCCACCAATGGAAAGCCGACGGCGGCGAGGATCAGCCAGTAGCTCTTGCCGGTGGCCCAGGTCACCCCGGCCATCGCCAGCCCGATTGCCACGTAGACCCCGGCGAACAAGAGCCCGTAACCCGGCGCGCGCCGCATGTCCGCCCAGCCCCGCCGCAGCGCCTCGCCCAGCATGGCGAGCCGCACCTCCCCCATTTCCGGCACGCCGAACGGGCGTGTCTGCGTTTCGGTCATCGGCAATCCTCCTCTGCCGGCAGGAGGGTAGCCAAGGCCGGGCCAGCCGCAAAGATCGAATTGGAAGTCAGCTTTTGCCGCTGCCGGGGTTCGGCGGGATCGAGTAGGTCAGGCTCGCGCGCGCCACCGGCGCGTCTACCCCATCGGAGAAGATCAGCACCTCGCCCACGGCCAGCACGCGGCCGACCTTCAGCAGGCGACACTCGGCAATCAGGTCGGTGTTCGCCGCGGGCTTGCGCATGAAGTCGATGGAGCAATTCGTCGTCACGGCCAGCGCCTTGGGTCCGATCATCGCCAGAAGCCCGAGATAGACCGCCACGTCGGCCAGCGCAAAGATCGACGGCCCCGATACCGTCCCGCCGGGCCGCAAATGCCGCTCGCCCACTGCGAGGCGCACGCGGATACGCCGCTCGCCCACCTCCTCGATGACGAAATCCTCAGCCACCTGCGGAAATTCCCGCCCGAGAAAATGCGTGAGCTCGGCGGCGTCCATCGTGACGGTCATGCTTTTCTCCCTGCCCGGTTTCGTGCCAGAATGGCCACAACACCGAAAGGGAGACAAGATGGCAATTCTCGACCGCGACGACAGCGGCGCAATCGCGCGGCTCACCATGAATTCACCGGGCAACCTCAACGCGCTCTCGGACGCGATGCTGGCGGCGCTCAGCGCCGAGTTCGCGCGGCTGGCCGAGGATCACTCGATCCGGGTGGTCACCCTCACGGGCGCGGGCAAGGCATTCTGCGCGGGACACGACCTCAAGGAAATGCAGACCGCGCGCCAGTCCGAGGACAAGGGCCGCGCCTATTTCGCCGATCTCTTCTCGCGCTGCACTGCCGTGATGACGGCAATCCGCAACCTGCCGCAACCGGTGATCGCCGCACCGCACGGCATCGCCACCGCCGCCGGCTGTCAGCTCGTGGCAAGCTGCGACATGGCGGTGGCGGCGCATGGCACGCGCTTTGGCGTCAACGGCGTCAATATCGGGCTCTTTTGCTCCACGCCGATGGTGGCACTCAGCCGCAATGTGCCCCGCAAGCAGGCGTTCGAGATGCTCACCACCGGGCAGTTCATCGAGACTGACCGCGCGCAAGAGCTTGGCCTCATCAACCGTGCGGTTGAGCCCGCGAACCTGCAGGTTAAGACCATGGCGCTGGCCGAAACCGTCGCCGCCAAGCTCGGCACAGCAGTGCGCATCGGCAAGCGCGCCTTCTACGAGCAGGTAGAGATGGGGCTCGATGATGCGTATGCCCATACCGGCGCGGTGATGGTCGAGAACATGCTCGACCGCGACACCGACGAGGGCATCAACGCCTTCCTGCAAAAGCGCCCTCCCGAATGGCAGCAATGACCGGGCCGCTGCATATCGTCGGCGGCGGCATGGCGGGCTCGGAAGCCGCGTGGCAGGCCGCAAACATGGGCGTGCCGGTGGTGATCCACGAGATGCGCCCAAGCGTGGGGACCTTCGCACACCGCACCGGCGACCTCGCCGAGATGGTGTGCTCCAACTCGTTCCGCTCGGACGATGACGAGCAGAACGCCGTGGGCCTCCTGCACTGGGAGATGCGCGCGGCGGGCGGGCTGATCATGGAGATGGCCGACCGCCACCGCCTTCCTGCCGGTGGCGCGCTCGCCGTGGATCGCGACGCGTTTTCGCGCGCGGTGACAGAGCGGCTCGCGCAGCACCCGAAGATCAGCGTGCAACCCGATGAAATAACAGAGCTTCCCGAGAATGGCCACTGGATCATCGCGACCGGACCGCTGACCTCGCAAGGGCTCGGACAGGCCATCGCCCGAGAGACCGGCACCGACGCGCTCGCGTTCTTCGACGCCATCGCGCCGATCGTGCATTTCGACAGCATCGACATGTCCCGGGCGTGGATGCAGTCGCGCTATGACAAGGGCGAGACCGAAGACGAACGCACGGCCTATCTCAACTGCCCGATGGACCGCGACCAATACGACGCCTTCATCGACGCGCTTCTCGCCGCTGACAAGACCGAGTTTCACGAGGGCGAAACCGCCAATTACTTCGACGGCTGCCTGCCCATCGAGGTGATGGCAGAGCGCGGGCGCGAGACGTTGCGCCACGGCCCGATGAAGCCCGTGGGCCTGACCAACCCGCACGCGCCGGACGTGAAACCGCACGCCGTGGTGCAATTGCGCCGCGACAACGCGCTTGGCACGCTCTACAATATCGTGGGCTTCCAGACCAAGATGAAGTATGGCGCGCAAGCTGCTGTTTTTCGGACGATTCCCGGATTGGAGAACGCACGCTTTGCGCGGCTTGGCGGCATTCACCGCAACACGTTCCTCAACTCACCTACATTGCTCGACGACCGGCTGCGCCTGCGCGCCCGGCCCAACATCCGCTTTGCCGGGCAGATCACCGGGGTCGAGGGCTACGTGGAATCCGCCGCCATGGGGCTCGTCGCCGGGCGACTCGCCGCCGCCGAGATCATGGGCCTTGCCCTGCCCCCGGTACCGCAAGACAGCGCAATGGGCGCGCTCGTCCATCACGTCACCGGCGGCGCGGATGCCAAGACGTTTCAACCGATGAACGTCAATTTCGGCCTGTTCCGGCCCGTAGACGGGCTCAAGGGCGGGCGGCGCGGGCGGCGCGACCGCTACAAGGCCTATACCGACCGTGCCAAGGTGGCTTGGCAGGGCTGGCTCGCGACCGACGAGATTAGCTGTGCCTCGTAACCCTTTGTCGCGATGTTCATAACCCGGTTTGCTCCGTCCCCGACCGGCCCCTTACACCTTGGTCACGCCTATTCGGCGTTGCTGGCCCATGACATGGCACGCGCGCGCGCAGGCACTTTCCTGCTGCGCATCGACGATCTCGACCAGAGCCGCTGCCGCCCGGAATGGGAGGCGCAAATCTTCGATGACCTGGGCTGGCTGGGCTTGAACTGGCCGCGGCCCGTGATGCACCAGTCGGACCGCCTTCCGCGCTACCGCGAGGCGCTGAAAGTTCTTTGGGATCAAGGGCTTCTCTACCCATGCTCATGCAGCCGCGCCGACATCCGCGCCGCCGCCTCGGCGCCGCAGGAAGGCGCGCCGCTGCATGGCCCCGACGGGGTGATCTATCCGGGCACCTGTCGCCCTGCCAGCCCTTCGACCGGGCCGATGCCCGGGGACGCGGTCCTGCGCCTCGACATGGCGCGCGCCTGCGCGATGCTAACCAACCCGCTGGTCTACAAGGAGAAAGGCGAAATCGTCACCCCGCATGACCTGCCCCGGACGGTGGGCGACGTGGTGCTCGCACGTCGCGACATGGGCGCGTCCTATCACCTCTCTGTCGTGCTCGACGATGCCGACCAGGGCGTCACCCACGTGATCCGCGGCCAAGACCTCGCGGAGGCCACGCAAATCCACGTGACCCTGCAACGCCTGCTCGACCTGCCGACCCCCGCCTACCATCACCACCGGCTGATTCGCGACGAGACGGGCAAGCGGCTGGCCAAGCGCGACGATGCCCGCGCCATCGCCACCTATCGCGACGCCGGAGCCACCCCTCAGGATATCCGCAACGTAGTGGGGCTCTGAGGCCTCACCCTGCGAAAAATACTCAGTCCGGGCCTGCCATCGGCGCCATGATCTCGGTCTCTTCGCCCCCGCGCAGCGCGGTGTAGAAGCACGAGCGGCGATTGGTGTGACAGGCGGGGCCGGTCTGACGGATCAGCAGCAACAGGCAATCACGGTCGCAATCGACGCGCATCTCAACGAGGTCCTGCACATGGCCGGACGTCTCGCCCTTGATCCACAACGCCTGTCGTGACCGGCTCCAGTAGGTCACGCGGCCCGTCTCGAGCGTGCGCGCGACGGTCTCGGCATTCATCCACGCCATCATCAGCACCTCGCCGGTCTCGTGCTCCTGCGCGATCGCAGGGATGAGGCCATTGGCGTCGTATCGCAGCGTGGCGGGGTCGAAGGGCATGACAAAATCCTTTTGCATCTGCGGCTCGTCCGCCTATCTATGGGGCATCGGCAAGAAGGGAAAGCCATGAGCGGCGAGACCGACCTCATCAAGCTCTATTCCGCGCGCATCCTCGCGCTAGCGGCGGACATCCCGCGGCACGGGCGACTCGGCGATCCGCAGGCGACCGTGCGTCGCCGCGCGCCGCTTTGCGGCTCGACCGTGACGGTCGATCTGTGCTGCGAGGACGGCCGGGTGAGCGACTATGCCGCCGAGGTCAAGGCCTGCGCACTCGGGCAGGCTGCGGCGAGCGTCGTTGGAGCGAACATCATCGGGTGCACGCGCGAAGAGATCGCGGCCGCACGCGACGCGCTCAAGGCGATGCTCAAGGAAGACGGGCCAACCCCGCCCGCGCCCTTCGACGGGCTCGAGGTGCTGCGTCCCGCGCGCGACTACAAGAATCGCCACGCCTCGATCCTGCTCACGCTCGAGGCGGCGACCGAAGCGATGGACGAAATCGCGGCGCGCAGCCCCTGCGCCTGAGAGGTGACAGGCGGCCCGGGCGGTAACGGGCGCACCACCTGCTGCCGAACGCCCGCGCTGCGTTGACCCCGTCACTCGCCCAAACAGTCTCGCCATCCACCAAAAAAAACCGCCGCTCGTTCCAAGAGGAACGGCGGCGGGTAGTGGCCGTGGGCGGCCCTGTCGCGGACACCGGGGGCAAGAGGCAGCCCCCAAAAGTTAGGGACAGGCAGGCGTCGGAGCCCGTTTGGGACAGGGGACTCCACAGGGCCGCCCAACGGCAGGCAGAAACGAATTCTTCAGACCAGGGCCGGCAAATAGAGCGCCCCCACCAGCATGACAGCGAGCGCGCAGGCCCCCACGGCATCGCCAATGATCGTGTCACCGGCGCGGGCGGCAGACAGCTTGATCTGGTGTAACATGCGGACCTCCAATCTGATGTTGCTGGATTGTTCTCACAATTGCACGATATGTGTCAAGAACATTATAAGAACATATGAGAACAAACCGTCATCCGACGGAAATCAAGCGGATCGCCTGATCGCGCTCCATCAGCCACAGCAGGCTGCGCGCCGCCTGCCCGCGCGGCGAGGCCAGCCCGGGGTCGTCGAAGAGAAGCTTGCGCGCGTCCGACTGCGCCACGGCCATGAGCGCGGCCTGAGATTCCAGGTCGGCGACGCGAAACCGCGGCAGCCCGGATTGGGCGGTGCCGATGAGATCGCCCGCACCGCGCATCTCGAGATCCACCTCGGCGATGCGAAACCCGTCCTCGGTTTCGCGCATGGTCTCGAGCCGGCGCCGCCCGCCCTCGGACAGCGGCGGCTGATACATCAGCAGGCAAGTCGAGGCGGCGCTGCCCCGCCCGACGCGCCCGCGCAGCTGGTGCAATTGCGCGAGGCCGAAGCTCTCGGCGCGTTCGATCACCATGATCGAGGCATTGGGCACGTCCACCCCAACCTCGATCACCGTGGTGGCCACCAGCACCGCGGTATCGCCACGCTGAAAACGCGCCATCGCGGCGTCCTTGTCCTCGGGCGGCATCTGGCCATGCACCAACCCTACGCGCCCGTCGCCCAGCGCCGCGCGCAGCCGGCGGAACCGCTCTTCGGCGCTCGAGAGGTCTACCGCCTCGCTTTCTTCCACCAGCGGGCAGACCCAGTAGGCCTGCCGCCCCTCGCTGATGGCTTGGCGGAGGTGATCCACCACCTCGTCCATGCGCCCCATGCCGACGAGCGCGGTGGTGATCGGCTTGCGCCCGGGTGGCTTCTCGTCCAGCACGCTCACGTCCATGTCACCGTATTGCGCCAGCGAGAGGCTGCGCGGGATCGGCGTCGCGGTCATCACCAGCACATCGGCCTGCGCGCCCTTGCGGCCCAGTTCCAGCCGCTGGCGCACGCCGAAGCGGTGCTGTTCGTCAACCACGGCGAGGCGCAGGTCGGCAAAATCCACATCCTTTTGAAAGACCGCGTGAGTGCCGATAAGAATATCGGTGTCTCCGCCCGCAAGCGCGGCAAGCTTGGTGCTGCGCGCCGCCCCCTTGTCACGCCCTGTGAGGATGGCCATGCGCACGCCAGCCGCCTCTGCCAGCGGCTGGAGACCCTGGAAATGCTGGCGTGCGAGAATCTCGGTGGGGGCCATCAGAACCCCCTGCCCGCCTGCCTCGACCGCGATCAGCAGCGCCTTGAACGCGACCAGTGTCTTGCCCGCGCCGACATCGCCCTGCAACAGCCGGTTCATCCGGGCATTGGCGGCCATGTCGGCGGCGATCTCGGCCAGCGCGCGGGTCTGCGCGCCGGTGAGCCGGTAGGGCAGCGCGTCCAGAACGCGCGCCTGCAAGGCCCCGGTGCCCACGGTCGCGCGACCCTTGGCCCGGCGCAGATGCGCGCGCGCCAACGCCAGCGTCAACTGGTGCGCCATCAGCTCGTCATAGGCCAGCCGCTCGCGCGCCGGGGCCGACGGGGCGAGATCGCCCGGCGCAGTCGGCCCGTGCGCCGCCGCGATCGCCTCGCGCCAGTCGGGCCATCCCGCCTGCGCCTTCTGCGCCGGGTCGATCCACTCTTCAAGCTGCGGCGCGCGCGCCAGCGCCGAGTGCACGGCTTTGGCCATCACCCGTTGCGTCAGGCCCGCGGTGAGCGGGTAGACCGGTTCGAAATCGGGGATATCGCCCGCCTCCTCCACCGGCAGGACGTGATCGGGGTGGACGATCTGCGCCACCCCGTCGAAAAGCTCCACCTTGCCCGACACGATCCGCCGCGCACCGGTGGGCAGCAGGCGGCGCAGGTAATCCTCGCGGGCGCGGAAGAACACCAGCTGAAAGCTCGTCGCCGCATCCTCTACCACGACCCGGTAGGGCGCGGAGGGGCGCGCGGGCGCGTGATGACGGCCCACCACCACCTCGACCGTGACCACGCCGGGAATCTCCGCACCCTGCACCGTGGCGCGGCGGCGGCGGTCCACCCCCGAATGCGGCAGGGTGAAGAGCAGGTCGCGCGGGCGCGTGATGTCAAGCGCGGCGAGGTGCTTTGCGGTTTTCGGCCCCACCCCCTCGAGCGTCTCGATCCCGGCAAACAGCGGGAACAGGATTTCCGGCCGGGTGCTCATGTGGCCCCGATGAGAGCGAGCCATTGGTCCTCGTCCAGCACCTCGATACCGAGATCGGCGGCCTTCTTCGCCTTCGAGCCGGCGCCGGGCCCGGCCACCAGCAGATCGGTGCGCGCGCTGACGCTGCCCGAGACCTTGGCCCCCAGCGCCTCGGCCCGTGCCTTGGCCTCGGCCCGTGTCATCCGCTCGAGCGTGCCGGTAAAGACGACGGTCTTGCCCGCCACCGGGCTGCCAGAGGTGTCGGGGACGTCGGCCTCCTCCACCTCCAGATGAGCCACCAGCCGCTCTATGCCGGCGCGCTCATGCGGTTCGGTCATGGTCTGAACGAGGCTGCGCGCCATCACCTCGCCCACCCCGTCGATGCCCAGCAGCCGCTCCCATTCGGGGCCGTGGAGACCGGCGGCGGCGTCCATCGCGGCGGTAAATGCGTCCCAGCGGCCGTAATTGCGCGCGATGAGATTGCTCGCCTGTTCGCCCACATGGCGAATACCGAGCGCGAAGAGAAGCCGCCCGAAGGGGATTTTCCGTTTTTCATCAATCGCCTCGAAGAGGTTTTTCGCGCTCTTCTCGCCCCAGCCTTCGCGGTTCCTGAGCTGAGTCAGGCAGCCGGGGCCGTAACGGTCCTTGAGCGTGAAGATATCGGCGGGCTCCGCGATCCAGCCGTCGCGGTAAAACGCCTCCACCTGTTTCGCGCCGAGCCCCTCGATGTCGAAGGCGGCGCGGGAGACGAAGTGCTTGAGTCGCTCGACTGCCTGCGCGGGACAGACGAGGCCGCCCACGCATCGGCGCACCGAATCGCCCGGCTCGCGCACGGCGTCGCTGCCGCATTCCGGGCAGGCAGCGGGAAAGGCGTAGGGTTCTGAATCTGTGGGCCGCTTGGATAGGTCCACATCGGCGATCTTGGGGATCACGTCGCCCGCGCGGTAGACCTGCACCCAGTCGCCCACGCGGATGTCCTTGCCGTCGCGAATGGGCTGTCCGCCGGAATCGAGGCCCGCGATGTAATCCTCGTTGTGCAGCGTGGCGTTCGAGACCACGACGCCGCCCACCGTCACCGGCGCCAGCCGTGCCACCGGGCTGAGCGCGCCGGTGCGCCCCACCTGGATGTCGATGGCCTCGAGCCGGGTCCAGGCCAGTTCGGCTGGAAACTTGTGGGCGATGGCCCAGCGCGGCGTCGTGGCGCGGTAGCCGAGCCGCGCCTGTAGGGCGAGGTCATCGACCTTGCACACCACGCCGTCGATGTCATAGCCCAAGGTGGCGCGCGCCTGCTCGATCCGGGCGTAATGCGCGAGCAACTCCTGCGGGCCGTCGCAAAGCGTGGTGAGCGGGTTGGTGACGAAGCCGAGCGCGGCCAGCCGCTCGATGGCGCCCATCTGCGTCTCGGCCAGTGGCGCGGAAAGCTCACCCCAGCCATAGGCGAAGAAGCGCAGCGGGCGCGACGCGGTGATCGCCGGATCGAGTTGCCGGAGCGATCCGGCGGCGGCGTTGCGCGGGTTGGCGAAGGTCTTGGCGCCCTGGTCCGCCTGCCGCGCGTTGAGCGCCGCGAAATCCTCGTGGCTCATGTAGACCTCGCCGCGCACCTCCAGCAGGTCGGGCGCACGCTCGAGCATCTCGGGGATGTCGTCGATGGTGCGGGCGTTTGCGGTGACGTTTTCGCCGGTTTCACCATCGCCGCGCGTCGCCGCCTGCACGAGACGACCGGCCTCATAGCGCAGGCTGAGGCTGAGCCCGTCGATCTTGGGCTCCGAGGTATAGGCCAGCGGGGCGTCGTCGGTGAGCCCGAGATAGCGCCGGATGCGGGCGTCGAACTCGGTGATCTCGTCATCGGAGAACGCGTTGCCGAGGCTGAGCATGCGCTGCGCGTGGCGCACCTTGGCAAAGGTCTCGGCGGGGGCGGCGCCGACCCGGTCGGAGGGGCTGTCGGCGCGCTTGAGACCGGGAAAGCGCGCCTCGATGGCGACGTTCCGGGCCTTGAGCGCGTCGTAGTCGGCATCGCTCATCACCGGCGCGTCGTCGGTGTGGTAGGCGGCATCAGCCTCTGCCAGCACCTGCGCGAGCCGCGCAAGCTCGTCCTTCGCCTGTGCCTCGGTCAGTTCCTCAACAGCACTTTGGTCGGTCTGGTCGCTCATCGCCCCCTCGCGCGGTCACCCGTCTGACGTGATAGGGTGCGCGCGCGGCGAGGTCCAGATGCCGCCGTTCAGGCCCCGATCGCCAGGGCCGTGCCGTCGCGGATATCGGGCTCGGGATCGCGCAGCACGTAGCCGCGGCCCCAGACCGTCTCGATATAGGTCTCGCCGCCTGTGACCTCGGCCAGTTTCTTGCGCAGCTTGCAGATGAACACGTCGATGATCTTGAGTTCGGGCTCGTCCATGCCACCGTAGAGATGGTTTAAAAACATCTCCTTGGTGAGCGTCGTACCCTTGCGCAAGGAGAGCAACTCGAGCATCTGGTATTCCTTGCCCGTCAGGTGCACCGTCTGTCCGCCCGCGTCCACGGTCTTGGCGTCGAGATTGACGTTGATCTTGCCGGTGCGGATCACTGATTGTGAATGCCCCTTCGAGCGGCGGATGATGGCGTGGATGCGCGCCACCAATTCTTCGCGGTGGAATGGCTTGGTCAGGTAGTCATCCGCACCAAAGCCGAACCCCTTGAGCTTGTTCTCGGTATCGTCGGAGCCCGACAGGATCAGGATCGGCGTCGCGATCCGTGCCATGCGCAATTGGCGCAGCACCTCGTGCCCGTTCATGTCCGGCAGGCCCAGGTCGAGCAGGATCAGGTCGTAATCGTAGAGCTTGGCGAGATCGATCCCCTCCTCCCCCAGATCGGTGGTGTAGACATTGAGGTTGGCATGGCTCAGCATCATCTCGATGCTCTTGCAGGTGGTGGGATCATCCTCGACAAGCAATACACGCATAACGTTTCTCCGTTCGATCGCATCGACATGTTCACAACACTGAACAGAAATGGTTAATCGCGCGTTACCAACCGCGGAACATTTTGCTAACACATCCTATGGTTGTGTAGCGTTCTTGTCAAAAGTCACTTTAAGGCCGTTTAAACCGTTTTCTTTCGCAGCGCGTATCCAGCCGTCAAGCTCCTCTTCAGTCAACCCATAAGTGCGCAATGAGTCCTCTCGAGAAATCAACCCCAGGGAGATTCCGCGCACCACCGCGAGCTTGCGCGAGGCCACCCATCGTGCGGTGTCGGGCGGTGGCAGATCGGCCCTGCTGAATACCTTGCCATCGGGTAACGTCACCGCCCTTGGCCCGTCCACTTTCTTCAGATACATCACTCTCACCCCTTCGCTGATGCGGACCCGATGATGCGAGTACAGGTTTAACGGCGGGTGAAACCGGGCCTTGAGAGTGCTTAGGATTTTCCTATATTCCGCCGGATACGGTGCGGAGACCATAATGCCCCTCGACGAGAGCAGACCCTTGAATTCCCTCGGTTTCGCGAAACCGCCCGCCGAAACGCGGGTTGTGGTCGCGATGTCGGGCGGTGTCGATTCGTCCGTGGTGGCGGCGGAACTTGCCTCTGAGGGGTACGACGTGGTCGGCGTGACACTCCAGCTTTACGATCACGGCGCGGCGCTGGCGAGGAAGGGCGCGTGTTGCGCGGGGCGCGATATTCACGACGCGCGCCGCGTGGCCGAGGAGGTAGGCTTTCCGCATTACGTGCTCGATTATGAATCGGTGTTTCGCGACGCGGTGATCGACGAGTTCGCCGACAGCTATCTCGCGGGGGCGACGCCGGTGCCCTGCATCCGCTGCAACGAGCGCGTCAAGTTCCGCGACCTGCTGGAGACCGCCCGCGATCTCGATGCCGATTGCATGGCGACCGGCCATTACATCCAGCGCAAGGTGGGCGCAGAGGGCCCCGAACTGCACCGTGCCGCCGATTCGGCGCGCGACCAGTCATATTTCCTGTTCTCGACGACACCCGAGCAACTGGCCTATCTGCGCTTTCCGCTGGGCCATCTCGCGTCCAAGGACGAGACCCGCGCATTGGCTGCGCGCCACGGGCTGCGGGTGGCCGACAAGCCTGACAGCCAGGATATCTGTTTCGTCCCCGACGGCAATTACGCCGGCGTGATCGAGAAGCTGCGCCCCGGTGCTGCCGAGCCGGGCGAGATCGTCCATGCAGACGGGCGCGTTCTGGGCACGCACAAAGGGGTGATCCATTACACCATCGGACAGCGGCGCGGGCTCGGCATCGGTGGGCTCGACGAGCCGCTCTACGTGGTGCGGCTCGATGTCGATGCGCACCGGGTGATCGTCGGCCCCAAGGAAATGCTGGCCACCCGCACCGTGCCGGTGCGCGAGATCAACTGGCTGGGCGCGCCCATCACCGCGCGGTCCGAGTGGCACGTCTCTGTCAAGCTGCGATCGACCCGCCCGCCGCGCGAGGCGGTGCTGCGCCCGTTGTCGGAGACCGAGGCCGAGGTGGACCTGCTCAGCCCCGAAGAAGGCGTCTCGCCCGGGCAGGCCTGCGTGGTCTACGAGACCGGGGGCAGCCGCGTGCTGGGCGGCGGCTGGATCTGGCGCGGGTATTAACACGCCCGATCCCGGGCCGTCGAACCACGCCTAGGGCCTCGCGAAGGTGATATCTCCGACCATGCCGGCCGCGCGATGCCCTGGTACGTTGCAAGCAAAACCCGGCTCTGACTTTTCGCCGAACGTCCACGTCACCCTGGCGGTCTGGCCGGGCTCCAACAGAACGCTGTTGGCATCGTCATGCATCATGCCGGCCTGGCGCGAACACGCACAGCCAAGCCGGGCGGCCACCCCCATGCGTCGCGCCGAATATCCATCAGAAAATCCCGTTTTCCTTCTGAAGGGCGCGCACATAGGCGGTGATCGCCTTCACGTCGGCATCTGTCACGCCGTCCACCGG